>Ga0065711_1044972_pt1 | contig 13764 bp, 11 predicted proteins | sample Hoacrofraction12_FD_59098 | JGI IMG/M metagenome (GOLD analysis project Ga0065711, IMG submission 59098) | Hoatzin crop microbial communities from Cojedes, Venezuela - Epithelial fraction 12 v2 (version 2) | ecosystem: Host-associated > Birds > Digestive system > Esophagus > Crop | place... | reverse complement strand
ATCATCTAGTCCAACCCCCCTGCCAAAGCAGGGTCACCTACAGCAGGCTGCACAGGACCGCGTCCAGGCGGGTCTTGAATATCTCCAGAGAAGGAGACTCCACAACCTCCCTGGGCAACCTGTTCTGGTGCTCCGTCACCCTCAGAGGGAAGAAGTTCTTCCTCACGTTCAGAAGGAACTTCCTGTGCTTCAGTTTGTGCCCATTGCCCCTTGTCCTGTCGCTGTGTACCACTGAAAGGAGTCTGGCCCCATCTTACTAACACCCACCCTTAAGATATTTCCAAGCATTTGTAGGATCCCCTCTCAGCCTTCTCTTCTTCAGGCTAAACAAGCCCACATCCCTCAGCCTTTCCTCGTAGGAGAGATGCTCCAGTCGCCCCTCATCATCCTCATAGCCCTCTGCTGGACTCTCTCCAGTAGTTCCTCATCTTTCTTGAAGTGGGGAGCCCAGAACTGGACACAGTACTCCAGGTGGGGCCTCACTAGGGTAGAGGAAAGAGGTAGGAGAACCTGCCCCGACCTGCTGGCCACACTCTTCTTGATGCACCCCAGGATCTCATTGGCCTTCTTGGCAACCAGGACACACTGCTGGCTCATGGTCAACCTGTCATCCCCCAGGACAACCCAGGTGCCTCTCCGCAGAGCTGCTCTCCAGCAGATCCAGCTGAGCCTGTACTGGTGCATGGGGTTGTTCCTCCCCAGGTGCAGGACCCTGCTCTTGCCCTTGTTGAAATTCATCAGGTTCCTCTCTGCCCAGCTCTTCAGGCTGTCCAGGTCTTGCTGAATGGCAGCACAGCCTTCTGGTGTATCCACCACTCCTCCCAGTTTTGCATCACCAGCAAACTCTATGAGGATGCACTCTGTCCCTTTATCCATAGAATCATGGAATCATAGAATCATTAAGATTGCGAAAGACCTTTAAGACCATCAAGTCCAACCATCAACCCAACACCACCGTGCCTGCTAAATCACGTCTTGAAGAGCCATTGATGAGTAAAATGAACAAGACTGGGCCCAGTACTGACCCCTGGGGAACCCCACTAACTGCAGGCCTCCAACTAGACTCTGTGCCACTGATGACAACTCTCTGAGCTCTGCCATTCAGCCAGTTCTTAATCCACCTCACTGTCCAATTGTCTAGCCCACACTTCCTGAGCTTGCCTATGAGGATGTTATGGGAGATAGTGTCAAAAGCCTTCCTGAAGTCAAGGCAGACAACATCCACTGCTCTCCCCTCATCTACCCAGCCAGTCATGCCATCATAGAAAGTTATCAGAATGGTGAAGCTTGATATCCCCTTGATGAATCCATGTCGACTACTCCTGATAACATTCTTTTTATCCACTTTCTTAAAGATGATATCCAGAATGAGCTGTTCTTTCATATTTCCTGGGATGGAGGTGAGGCTGACCGGCCTGTAGTTCCCTGGGTCCTCCTTCTTGCCCTTTTTGAAGACTGGAGTGACATAGGTTTCCCTCTAGTCCTCAGGCACTGTTCTCCAGAACTTTCAAAGATGATGGAGAGTGGCTCAGCAATGATATCCGCCAGCTCCCTCAGCTCTCATGGGTGCATCCCACTGGGGCCCAAGGATTTGTGGGTGTTCAGTTTGCTTAAATGATCTCTCACACAATCCTTCTTGACTAAGAGATCTTTCTTTCTCCAGGCTTTCTTTCTTACCTCCAGGGACTGAGATGCCTGAGGGCCAGCCTTAGCAGTGAAGAATGAGGCAAAGAAGGCATTCAGGAACTCCACCTTCTCTGCATCCTCCATCACCAGCGCACTCACCTCATTCAGCAGCAGTCTCACATTGTCCCTAGTCTTCCATTTGCTACTGATATACTTGAAGCAGCTTTTCTTGTTGTCTTTCACATCCCTTGCCAGGTGGGCCTTAGCCTTCCTCGTTGCATCCCTGCATGCTCTGACAACATTCCTGTATTCCTCCCAAGTGGCAAGTCCCTCTTTCCAAATTCTGTAGACCTTTTTCTTCCTTTTGAGTTTTGCTAAATCTCCTTCCTTATCCATGCAGATCTCCTGCCTCCTTTGCTTGATTGCTTACTCATGGAGATGCACTGATCCCCAGCATGGAGGAAGTGATGCTTTGTTAGTGACCAGCTCTCTTGGACCCTCCTACCTTCTAGAGTCCTAACCCATGGGATTCCTCCAAGCAGGTCCTTGAAGAGGCCAATGTTAGCTCTCCTGAAGTTCAAGTTTGTGATCCTATATAAAGCCCTGCTTCGTCCACGCAGGATCCTGAACTCCACCATCTCATGGTCACTGTAGCCAAGGCTGGCCCCACCTGCACATCCTCAGCCAGTCCTTCTTTATTTGTCAGCACAGCTCTTCTCATTGCTCCTCCACCACCTCTGTCAAAAAAGTTATCATCAGTGTTCTGCAGGAACCTCCTGGAGTGTGTGTGCCTAGCTGTGTGGTCTTTCCAGCAGATATCTGGGTGGTTAAAGTCTCTCATGAGAATCAGGGCCCGTGATTGTGAGGCTACTTTCAGCTTGTAAAAAGTCTCTCTGCAGCTTTCTTGTAGCCCCCCCTTCAGGTACTGGAAGGTTACTAGAAAGTCTGCCCACAGCCTTCTCTTCTCCAGGCTGAAAAACCTCAGGTCTCCTAGTGTTTCCTCATAGGTGAGGTGTTCTAGCCCTCTGATCATTTTTGTGGCCTCTTCTGGACCTGCCCCAACAGGTCTGTGTCTTCCCTGTGCTGCGGGCTCCAGAGCTGGATGTGGGAGTCCCGGGGAGCGGGTTCACCAGAGCAGAGTCACGTCCCTTGACCTGCTGGCTTTTGATGCAGCCCAGGATACAGTTGGCTTTCTGGGCTGCGAGTGCACACTGCTGGGTCATGCTGAGCTTCTCATCAACCAGCACCCCCAAGTCCTTCTCCTCAGGGCTGCTTTCAATCTATTCTCTGCCCAGCCTGTATTTGTGTTTGAGATTGCCCCAACCCAGGGGCAGGACCTTGCACTTGGCCTTGTTGAACTTCATGAGCTTTGCACAGGCCCACCTCTCCAGGCCGTTCCAGGTGCCTCTGGATGGCATCCCGTCCCTCCAGTGTGTCAACCGCACCACACAGCTTGGTGTTACTGGCAAACTTGCTGAGGGTGCACTCAATCCCACAAATCATATATAAGTAGTATGTAAGTTACTACGGAGCTTTTCCATTGAAATAAAATTATCCTTAGGCTAGCAAACTAGTAGCCAAAATTTTTCTACATAGTGATTAAATTACTCACAATGCTACAAGTGAAACTTTTACTATGTTATGCAATTACATTCAGATGTAATGTTCAGAACAATATTCAAAACTAGCAAAAAGGCATGAGAAAAACCAAAGAACCATTGATGAAATTATGTATTCTAACAATTTTTGGGCAATATTATAATCCAGTAGCTAGTATGGACTTCTAGTCCATTTTTTTTTGTTGTGCGGAGTCTATGAATCCATACATCAGAATGCAGTTCAGAGTTCAGTCGCAGTGATTCCTATTCTCATTATGTTTTATGCAATAGTTTTGTCAGTGGCTGTTTATGCACTTGATTTAAAATCTAATCTACTATGGCATAACCATTCAGCCTTCTCACTGAGCTTTATAGATTGATGAGTAAAGAGTGACTAGGAAATAATTTTACATTTTGCATTCTATCCCCTAAAATTCCTTTGGTATAAACATTATGTTCACATCAAATTTCCACTGTAGCTGACTTGCCTTGTATAACCTTGAAAGAAACAGAATACTGGTTGTCTGTTTTAGTATATTAAGATATGGTCTTCTCTGGATCAGACTTTGTAAAAAAATAACACTTAAGATTTTCTTTGCTTAGATACCTAATACTCCTGCCCTGTGGCAATCCTTTATCCTGTATGAATAAAATGTTTTAGATTATTTTATTCACTTTGTAGACTACACATCCTGCCTTCTTAACAGAGAGGAGCGTAGACACCTTTCACTGTAATTTATGTACTTTAATGTCTGCAATTTACGATGTGCTTGATTCTATTTGTTGATTTTTAAAATCAATCACCATGTTTTCTATTTTAGGCCTTTATTTGAGATGGTTTTAAAAATAACATTCAGTGCATGCGTTATTGCCTGTTTTAAAGGCAGCATTTCTTAGTGGTTTCCTGCCATGTTGGAGACAGAGGATTCAGGGACCCCAGGGCAGATGCTGCTCACGGGAGATGCCCACACTATCTGAGATCTGTTTCTCTGTGAGGAAGTCTGATACAGCATCCAGGACAGGCCCGAGCTGGTGAGTGAGTGGAAAAGCGTTTCAAAAGCTGGTTCCAACAGGTATGGCCTCTTTCATAGTTTCAGATTCAAATATAGCATCATGATGTGATAAAAAAAGGCTTTTCATGACGAGCCACTCTCTCGTCCTGTTTGCACTCGTCGTCTTCCACTTTTCTTACACAGCGTGCCCATTGTACTCCTGGAGTTAGGTGAATGTGCTGTAACCATTAGTTACAATCTCAGGAAAAAAATTTTTTTTTAATTCTAAAATTTATCATTGACAATCATTGTATTCCACTTCAAGCATAACACATTTATTACTTCTCTTTAACGTCTGTATATACAGTTAGAACATCAATTACAATTAGTTTTATTTGGGAAGAATTAGAGTGTGATTGGCAGAGCTCAAAAGAATGTGTGCATCTGTCAAGAAGTGACTGAAGGCAAATGAAAATTATTTATCAGCTCTCTGCTGAGAGGAGATTTATTAGCAAGAAATAAGAGGCCCAAGTTAAGGCAGATGGACACCTAATTTCACTTTACTGCCAAGAAATTGTGGTTTATAGGTACATAATTTCACATAGATCTGAACAGAACCCAAGGACAACAATCTGAATCAAGCTTAAAAAATACTTTAACATTTGTTAACTTTGGATCTTCTAGATTCTTTGTGATTTCTTCAACTTTCATGGAAAGAGCTGATACCTACTCTATTTTTATACAGCTTTGCTGAGGTATTTATGTCACTCTCCCAGCTTATACGCTATGAGGATCTGTCCTTACTGGTTTCAGTTTACTGGAGGAGTGAACCCAAGTAGTCGCCCAGAGACAGAGCCTGTACCTATTCAGCCAGTGAGTATAGCCATGTCATATTTCCAGGAAAGGTGAGATAGATGAGAGCAGGCAGCCCCAAATAACCTTGAAAAGCTTCACATTTAGTAGATGAATAGCGTAGTTAAGCTAATCAATTTACTAATCATTTGAGTAATCACAAATTGTTTTGCTGTAAACCTGTGCATTTTAAAATTATATTTGGCAATTTATCCACATAAATTGCCATTTATTATTTTTCCTGGTCATGGTGCCTCTATACCCTGAATTATGCCAGACTTCAAGATACATGCAAACACAGAGATCTGCATTCAGCGCTTGTCGCTACTATTGTCTAGGGAGCAAACCTGGCCCATCCACCATATCTCGGTGTTACAGCTTTTCCACCTGAATATCTCTTATGCTGTTGAATGCATCTCAAAAAGCTTCACAGCACTCTATGATAATGATAAGAGTTACCCCAGGGCAGATTTAGATTGGATATTAGGAAAAAAATTCTTCATTGAAAGGATTGCGAAGCATTGGAACAGGCTGCCTGGGGAAGTGATTGAGTAATCATCCCTGGAGGCATTTAAAAGGTGTGTAGATGTGGTGCTTAAGGACATGGTTTAGTGGTGGACTTGGTAGTGTTAGGTTTACAGTTGGACTCCATGATCTCAAAGGTCTTTTCCAACCTAAATGATTCCATGATTTTTATGAGCACTTGAGTAACACCTCCACTCCAAAGAGAGACAGCATGTCTGAGTCTGCTGGGCCAGGGGAGCATGATACAGAGTGCCTCCACTTTGCTTCTGGGAAATGTGCTGAAGAACCGGAGGGCATTGAGGTGCCAGTGGGTCATCCAGAGGACAGTTTTCCCCCGTCATTTCAAGCAGGTCATAAGTCCCACACTTCATTTTACTACAAAGTCAGGACGAATGGTTAGAGTCTGACCTTCAGAACGAATACACAGTGCTTTTCCATGGAGGTGGAGAGATTTGATAGATTTAGGTGTGTAAGTCTTATATATTATGCTGTCTTGTTTTCCTGTAGTAAAGAAACTCCAGCATTGCAAATATCTGGTAAAATCTTATGTTGATAATTCTTTTCTAGCTCATGTTATTGCCCTGCAGTGCTATTACCACAATGTGGTAATAACCGTGTGGTAATGCAGTTATTACTCAGATGTGTAAAAGCACGTTGTTGTAATAACACATTGAGCTCTGCCCCTTCAGTTGCTGTGAAGACAGAAATAGTCAGGTTATGCACTGCCATGATGACTGTTTAGCACTAAATGTGCAAGGATTTGTTATAATAATTATGTTATGAAACTCGTGTAACTGATTCCCTCAAGTTCCTTTGACCAATCTAGCCTCAGTTCTGCACAAACTGAAGACCTCATCACCATACAGTTTGTCATGACAAAACTATGTATATAAAAACACAATTTTTAACCATTCTTCAGAGACATGTGAATATATATGATTCAGCATTGAAAACGTCTTTAAATATAGAATTCTAGCGTTAAAAAGGTATATATATGTATAAAAAATTATCAACAGAATATTCTGAGCTACAGAATCAATTGGTGTTTTGAATATTGTCACATACATCTTAAACAATAGCTTTTTGTATGAGTTCTCAAAACACAGAAGTGTAGCATCTCTGATACAGAGGTGTAAAAGCATTAGAAGTGTAAAAGCAACAAAATTAATTTTAAAAAATCAGCTTGTCCATTTTTTTGTAAGTTAAGGTACACAGAAATAATCCTTTGTTTAACATGTATTATCTTGAAAGATCACAGTATTTAATATGCAAAAAGTGTTGTAGAAAACAGTTGTGATGAAGTCTAAGAAAGCAAATTAAACTGAGTTTGGAATATACTGCTGAAATAAAAAAGTTGGTTCATGTTATTTTCCATGGTAAGACTTCAATGCAGATTAATAACAGTAAATCATTATATATGTCATTAACTTGTACAAAGCAGAATATTGGAACATTAGAGTCATACTTGGCCATTTTAAAATTGGAATTAAAATGGATACTATCATTACTTAATAAAAGCTATGTCATGCTGGAGCTGATGGTCTTCTCTTCGGAAATAAATAGATGAAGAAAAATTAAAGCAAAAATGCACTCACTTGATCACCATGGCATATGATACGAAGTGAGGTGAAAGCACTGAGTAAAACACAGTTTACTTGTAGACTTTTTTTTTCCAAAGACTTCTTTTTGCTGAAATGGATGAAAAAATGAAGCTACTGTCTGACTTTTTTATCACTACCAATTTTTATTATATACTCTTGTAGTCTTGATACTATCGTAGTGCTGTAGGAAGACTTCCAGTCCTAGTCCAATTAAGTCACTCATAAATGATTGTCCTTTATAACCTCTGTAGTCTTCTGAAGTCCATAGCAAATGGTCTTTATACACTTGTCATACTTGAATTTCATGAGTCAGTGCTTCAACAGATCAAGTGTGTGTGGTGAACCAGAACAAATGTAGTGGCTTCAAGTTATGACTTTCAAGGTCACAAATACATAACATGAAACATATTCTTGAAGTTTCAGTCACTAAATCAGTAAGAAATCTATACACATCGTCGTTATTACCCTGACATTTCCTTCTTAAGCTATAAATGTTAATTTTAGATTCCCAAACTCTTGAAAATAAATGAAATAAAACCCCGTTCCTATTGGAATAGGGTAATTTTATGCACCTAATCCTGCACTTCAAAGCTAGTGGAAAGTTTAGGAAGTTTAATGAAAGTAACAGTGTATAGATAAATCTGTAACCAGCAGAAAATTTTGGGTAATGAAGATAAATTTGAAGCAACTTATATTGAAAGGGTTTTATACATAAATTACAAGGTTTTTTTTCTGGTTTTGTGGACCATCTTTGTGATCATATAATGCAACATAAACTGTGACCCAGACCTGGCTGGAATCTCTGTGCGTTAAAGTCATAACTGTTTTAGAAATGGTTAATAAATGTCTACAAGAAACACTTTTCTTTTGCTGCGATGAAGATTAAGGATAAAAGGCCAATGCTAAAAGCCTTACATTATATGCAAATACAGATGGTCTTGGATCGCAGAGTAAGCCAATACTATCAAAAACACATTTTAATAAAAAAATAAGATTTTTATAAATATATGCAAAAAATCATGTATATATTGACATGTTTTACAAAAACTCTGTAATAATGATGTGAAAGCACCGTTTTGCTAAACAAGAAATATTTAAAAGGTTTAAGTAAGCTTCTACATTTCAATTACATGTAAAATTTTGAAGAACTTGAAAATAATCCATGTATTTTACAAATACTTATGGCTAGCTTTAGCCTTCAAAATGAACAATGACTCATTTTTCAAAAGATCGACATCCATGTACAACTTTCCACTGTTACAATCCACATGGCAGATACAACTGTTGCAATCTATTTATAGCAAAAGAAAAAATATTATCTGCCACTGTTAGATATTTATATTTCATAAGAAATATTTCTACTTTTAAAAATACTTTTAGAAGGAAAAATTAGAAATGTTATGGGTCTATATTGCATTAAGTTGTCTTAATATGACATTGCCCTCAGAATACAATAACTGAATACAGAAAGTTAGTCTATAACATAGATTATAAAAAGGGGAACAAAGAGAAAAAATCAACCCAGAGGTTAAAGAATAGCATACATCCATGTTAAAGAATTTGAAGCAAGTCAGCATTTTTTCGAACTAGGAAAGTCTTATTTATTAAAGCAGCTGGGGTCTGGACACCTGGCCATGCAGATGTCCTTAGGAGGAGGAGGAGGGTGGAAGATGGTTTATACTCCACTGAAAGTAGTGAGCACAACAAAATTGTCACGAACACAGAAGTATTATCCTATTCCTGCACACAGTAAGACTAACACTGCCTTCCTCAATACTTCTAAGCTCACTAGAGTCCATAGTTATTTGTTAACCTGTGGTGGGTGTAAGGGTGGTAAACAACAGAGAACCCAGTTTCAGCACCACAAAGAAATAGAAGCCTTGGGAGAGACCATGTAAGCAATTCTGCGCAATGCTGCTTGTACTGTCTGCCAAGTACTGGAAAAACTACTACTTCAGTATGTGACAATAGCTTAAGGAGGTTGGGATATCCATGGGAGTTATTAAAATAGATTATAGCACGTTTTGAGTTCATTGCCTGTTCTGGGGTCTCCACTGTGCTAGTGAAAACATTCACAGTGAAAAGCAATCAAATTGTGAAAGTTATAGTCATAGGACACCACACTCATAGCTGTACAGAGGGTTAAAAAAATGGGCATAAAACATGAGAAGGTCCCACTGTAAGGTGTGACAATTGCCACACCCTGTACTAACCTGACCCAGCTACAATTTGCTGGATGTTTCTATTCAATTGACGATCATTTTTTGTCTTAGATTATGAGTGCATCACGTTTTGCAGGGGAAATTCCTAAAACTCATGCAGATATGAGATTCCTACGTATTTGCTTAACTGCTGCCTACAGATCGGAATTTTTCAGCTCTAGAAACCTTCTGATAGACTTCTGAGGCAAACCCAGTCCCCAAAGATAGTGTATTTCTAAGGGATCCTGTTGACCAGAAGTGGAAACAGATGATTAGAAAAGTGGTAGAAAAAAGTACATTTAATAAAATATTGTGTTCTTAAGCACTGTGCACTTTATTATTTACACAGTTAATAGGTTCTAAGTCATTGCCTGGTAAACTGAAAGTATTTAATGTATGCATATTAATACACATGTTTGTCAGGAAAATAATAATCTTGGAAACATTTAAGTACTGGATGTATTAAAAACAGCTTGCACTGGTAAGAGTATATAATACAAGACCTGCAAGATCTTCTTCGTCAGCAATTTCCAGTTAATATTCAATATAACATTAAAACAATCCAATATATCACAATAGAATAGGGGTGAAATTAATCCTTTAATTTCTGGCTGTTATTAACTGGTGTCGAACTCGCATACCATGTTTAATTTCCTGTTAATTACTTATCTGTGAAAACAGACACTACCTAGCAGATACAAGCTGGCATTGCAGAAAAACTGAGTGAAGAAACGCTGTGTAAATTAGGGTTTGTGCAGTACCTGTTAGCTCGATATCAGTATGTATTGCAACATTTCTGGTAGATTTCTACCTTCCGAACTTTTCAAATGAAGGGAAAAGTTGAAGCTAGTAGAACTTCTTCAGTCATCAGGGAGACAAATATTTGTTATAAATCTTTGTCTCTAGGAAGGGAAAAAAATATCAAATCATCTACATACATGCAAGTCCAATACTGGCTGCATAGGATATGAAAATTTGTGTTACTGAGGTTAAAATCCATGAACCAAAATTTGCCCTGTGCTCGTACTTGTTCATGACAACTGTGCACACATATACATACTGATAAAGGGACTTTCATGTGAATTACTCATTAAAGTAAAAACACAGTGACTCCAAAACATGTTTGCAGAGTTGCTTAAGCCCACAAGTTAAGGAAACATTTGCCTAAATATGATAGACTTCTGTAACATGACCTGGCCACTAGAAAGGAAAGAATTGTCACTAATCTGTGTTCTCTTTTGTATAACTAATGTATTTTTAGAAAAATAAAGAGCCTTTGGAAATTCTTGACAATTTCCTCCCCATCTATATGGAATGCAGGGTGTTACAAAAACGTGCTGCAGAGGCTCACAGCATCACACGACAACAGAAAACACCATCATGATTATCTTTGTAACATAATGCATTCTGATTACCTATTTACAGCAATTACATAAAATAACAGAGCTGTTGGCATGCTATCACTGTCACAGAACCCATGTGAATAATTTATGTAGAATGAAGTAGAAAAGGGCACTGTCTTAATTAAAGGTAAACTCTAGAACATTCTCAGAGAGTAACTCCAAAGATCAAAACAATACATTGGTGATTCCTTCTTTCACCTAACTTTTGAATATGTACGTAACTATGACTTTTCCCATTTCCTTAGGGGCTACTGAATATGCGGTTCTTGCCTTTCTCTCTTTAAAGAAAATTGTGTGTGTGGCTTTTTATACAATATAAAAATGTTTGTTTCAGTTTGCTGGATTAGTATTTTTATTAGGAAAGAACTTAGCACAGACTAGTTTTAAATAGATCCTATATCTTAGAGGAATTACTTGAATGTCTTACCAGCCTTCTTCTTTCAAGAAAGCCACTGGACAAATTGATTTCCTTTTGTGAGGGACAAATCTATTGCTCTAGAAGTACACTGGTGTTTTGTCCACCTCCTCTGTCTTCGGAGTTTAAGCTCTTTTCTCATTGTACCAGAGCCAGATCAGTAAAGACTTTGAAGATAAGGACCTGGCTGTTGAGACCTTTGCCTGCAGGAAATTTGGTTGAATAACTGAGAGATTTTCCCAAAGCTTTTATTATCTGAATCCAGGTGTACCCAGCTACAGATTTTACAAGACGTTTCTGAAGACTGATGTTTTTAAGCTCCTATCAACGGCATTTCTCAAGTATCATTACTGAAAAGGCAAAAAGATTCTTTATGTACCTCTGCTCCCCGTTTTAGCACTTCAATACAGCCAGTCCAGTAGCGCTATTTGTTCTTGGCTTATAATTCAAGGGCCCAGTCTTTCAGACTAGACATGAAATCTCGACAAAATTCCAAAGAAATGAAAGTCCTTCACTGACTTGAATAGATTTTAGATCATTTCAGAAGTGCTTGATATTTTTTTGATTTGAAAGAAGAATGGTGCTTCCAGGAGTACATCATGATAATAATTAGGTCCCAGGATTACTAATGGTCATGGCTGAGTTAAAATGATTGGATTTGCCAGAGTTTAGAAAAACTAGCATGTTAAGAGCAAGTAGCTTTTTCTTGCAAATGGCAATGCAAATGTAAGTATGTATTTCTAAATATTGTATCAATGCCAAACAGCAAAAGCTTTGTTATTCAAATATAGTCTGTCTCAGTTCAAGCTGACTGTTTCCTTTTTTTAAATGTAATTTCATTCAGACTAGAGCATTTCATAAGAACATACCCATATTAATTACCTTTTCCCTCAGGATATGATGAACATTAATGTTTTACTTTCTATTCTTATTGTGATTTATTTAGTTCTACTAATATTTTTAATGTATTAATATATTTTCTATTTAATGAATTTATTCTAGTATTTCAATATTGTAAAACATGTTTCTGGATAATTTGTTCAAACTTTATTTAGTGAAAAACTTTTAATTTCCTTATTTCTTTCCATTCTGAAGTGCAGAGTAAAGTGTAGAGAATTTCTAAATCTAAGCATTGAGAATCATTTGTTAAATCCAAAGAAAAAATAAAATAACTTTAAAAAAATAGATTTAGGGGAAAAAAAAGGTAACTTCATCCTCTGACTGTCTTAAATTCACATTTTGAAGCTGGCCTCACATCAATAAAGAGGATAATTTTTTTTTTCTTATTAGTGAAGACTGATATGTGAGTAATAGCTTTGATTGGCACTTTGAGAAAACAGTGCTTTGTTTTAGCTTGCTGCTACCTTGTAGGTGAACATGGGCCACTTGGTTTACTATATATTTACTTTCCCTCACAAAATAAACTTATACAACACACTTCTAAAATGCAGTCTTTTTAGCTAGATTAGTGAAATGACTACATAAGACATGTTAAAATATTTTAATCTCTGTCAATTTTATTATTTTATTAATTAATTCAGATTTTATTACTAATAACCTGGATTCCTTAGCCATGCTTCCAGTAACAATACCAAAGTTCATAGGTGCTGACAGAACTGGATTCACCCTGCAGTAACTGCTGGTCTGAGGCTGAATCATCAGAGCTGCAACAGTTCATAGGGATTTCACCAAAACCACAACCAAAGGCTGTCATCCATTACTGTCTCAGTGCTGCATTTCTAAACATTATGGTGCTCCAGTGGTTAAAACCCACATTATTACTGATAATCTGTGAAAGAAATATCAGGGTTTGTTGAGATTCTTCAAATAGCAGTGAGAAGAGGCTGCTATTGTACAGATTATAAAATTTAGTTATTTGCAGATGTTTTCCAGAATGGCTTTTACATCCAGTAAAATATAAAAAAGCTCGTTAGCAGTGTAATGCTTCCTGTGCCTTGCAGAATTCTCTGTGAGAAACAAAAAAAGAATGCAGTGTGCTTTTTACTTTGCAGGAAATGTATGAGGAACTCTTCACAGACAACAAAGCTTCCATCCTTATTTATTTTACACTTGACCTCATTCTTATTTGCATTATCACTCTTAAAACCACCTTTGCCACCATAAAGGGTTGCTAAGTTCAGCGAAAACAATGCATTTGCCCCCAGTTAAAAATCTCCTTGCACAGCTAGTGTGGTGTATACCAGCCTTTGTGTAAATGAGAATCAGGTTCAAGTTAATGAGAAGTTTGTTATCCCTGTCTTTCTTTTTTCCTCCTTTCTTTCAACATACATTTAAGAGGCTAAGACAATTAGGCTTCACCTGCTGAGAACTGATTTCAAGCCAACAACATCCAGAAAATAAATTAGCTTTTTGAAAAGTCATGAGTAAAACCTAGTTCAAACAGAATCACAGAATCACAGAATCACAGAATCACAGAATAGTAGGGGTTGGAAGGGACCTCTGTGGGCCATCTAGTCCAACCCCCCCGCCGAAGCAGGGTCACCTACAGCAGGCTGCACAGGACCTTGTCCAGGCGGGTCTTGAATATCTC
>Ga0065711_1044971_pt1 | contig 13764 bp, 8 predicted proteins | sample Hoacrofraction12_FD_59098 | JGI IMG/M metagenome (GOLD analysis project Ga0065711, IMG submission 59098) | Hoatzin crop microbial communities from Cojedes, Venezuela - Epithelial fraction 12 v2 (version 2) | ecosystem: Host-associated > Birds > Digestive system > Esophagus > Crop | place... | reverse complement strand
AAAAAAAAAAAAAAAAAAAAAAAAAAAAAAAAAAACCAAAAAAAAAAAAACCCCCCAAAAAAAAAGGCAGAAAGTAAGCCATGACGCAGTGAAGAATTCAGCCCGAATGCAGGCATAAAGCTGGTGTGAAGGGCACGGAGCAGAGAGCTAAGTCGGGAACACCAGGGCTGCGTTAATGCTGTAAAACCTCCCGAATCAGCAGACTCGAAACCTGCTGTGGCAACTGCCACAGGAAAAGAAACCCACTCTTAAATCCACAAAGCTGACACTGGCCAAAATAATCCACAAATAAGACCAAATTCGTGGGAAGCATGATGTGTTGTTAGCACTGGAAATACTTGAAACCGGTGGTCAGACATGCCATCCTGTTGCTGCTGGGGAGAGCAGGGCTTGCAGCAGAAAAGTTCCCTTGGTGTTTTTGGGAGCAGCTCGTGCTGAATTGAAGGTGTCGAGGAGTTTTCTAATGTTTATTGTCCATTCTGGAAATTCAGTTTTATTTTATGACAGTACTGAAATTTGAAAGGTATACGCTTATGCGTATCATCTTTTAGTCATTAAGTAAAATTAAAAAAATAAGTTTCTATAGAAAGACACAAAAGCCTTGTTTTTTTCTTCCTCAGAGTAACTTCTTATTGTCTCTTTACTTGCTTTTTCATTTCCTTGCTACACTATCTCATAAAGATAGTGACTTATTTTTGGCTTTTGAGAAGTCATGAGATGTCTTTAAATTGAGAGAGGCTTGGAAAGAGTATTTGTCATACTAATGCCAGTATAAGAAATAATAGAAGTATGTTAGCAGAATATTTGCTGCCTACTTGCGTTAACAAACTCATTGGGACTCAGCTTCTCCCGAATCGCAAGGGGGTAAATATGTGTTTGACATTACTGTTCACCCTGGATTGTCGTGGTGCAGATTTGGCAACATGACTTCACTGCAGGCTCAGAGGAGAGGAGGGGAGAGGTGTGACAGCAGGATAGCCAGATCCAACTCGCGTTTGTGTGTACAGCTTCAAGAACTGCGAGATCTGATGCACAGTGTCGGAGAAAGCAAACTTAACTTTGCCTGAACTTCTCTAGTGCAAAAGTCTGTCGGTAATTTTGGACTGGATTTTTTTTTTTTGAGGTAAATTGTGTGTTCTACAATTGCTTTGGAAAATTCTTAGATCTGTATCTCTTTGGTGTATCCTCGTTTTCAGAGTTTTTTCTGAATTTTGTGAATTACAACTCAATGCTCCATTGACTAAAGAGACACAAAAATAAAAAGAAGTGTGTACGTGGCCTGTACTTGAACATGCCTGTTGTGTAACAGAGCTCTGCTCTTTAATTGCTTTATTAAACTATTCATTTTCTCTTTGAAGATGTGAACTAGGAAGTTAATTTAACTACTTTGGGGAATCTGACTTTTAAATGTTCATAAATTACAAATGGTTTTATGCCCTTAAGCTGTGAGTAATAGCGATCTATTTTTTTTTTCCCCTCCGAATGTCATCTTATATGAGCTGTTATAGCTTTAAGTCTTTTCAGAACAAATTCTTATTGGCGTCACAGGCCATTTTAGAAAGCGTGCAGTTTTATACTGTGTAGCTTAATGTGGAAAGAAAAAAATAGGGCTGCTTTTGTTTTCAAACGAGAAATAGAGCCCTAATCTCTCTCTTTATCCTGACAACTCATTTGCATGGCATGGTATGCGAATAACTAGTTACCTCAGAAACTCTGCATACTAGTTCACTGTTTTCATGCTATGTAGTGATGTCTGCAGGAAGAAATATTTTTAATGTATGCCTTGTATATGTTAGGTGCCTAAGGTTTTCTTCTGGAAACTGCCAGTTTGGTACGTTGAGGCAATTCAGTACAGCAGTAACGAACAACAGAGAGGTAGCAGCGTTGGACCACATCGTAAAGGGAGGGGAGAACTGTACAGTAGACCTTAGTTTAATCCTAGTGCGTCATTTCATGTCAGAAGACGTCTAAACAGGATGCTACTGTTGAGCAGATATTCCCTCCTCGAGCACTTGAGAGGAACAATGGCTTAATTATAGGATGTACCTATGCTTTTTCCAAATAAACTTTCAGCTTATTCCCCAGTGGTGTTGTTTTTATACTTGTGGCCACCGATAACACGATTGTGTGCAATCTTCAGATAAGCCAGAAATGAACACTTCCTTCTTGCTATAGTGATCTCTTAGCAAATAAATACGAGGCAGTCTCGTTCTCATAGATCATAGAAAATAAGCATTTTGTGTGTAAGTCTAGCATGGAGGATTATAGTTAGTCTTTAAATTTGGGCTTATTGTGTGTGTATGTGTTGAATACACCGGAAGACTAAAATAGTCTGTTTTGGAAGAGCGTATCTGGGATTTCTTTCATTTGGAAAACAAAAATATTTTGCAGCTTGGGTTTTACTTTCAGGTTTTCTTCACTGTCAGTGTGCTGCCCTGTTACCATCTTTTTGATGCCAGTACTTAAAGAGGAAGATGACGCCTGTTACTGTGCTGCCAGCAGCGGTATCGTGCTGAGAACTGGTTCTCTTGCTAAATTCTCCTGCTGGTTCTCAGCAGCCCTAAATAAAGCGTAGGACTGTGACAGCTGATGCCTGATATTTGGCTGTATTACATCATGAGAATGGTCTTTCCATCACGCATCTCAGGGCTTTGTAATGTGGTTATTCAGGAGTAGCTTTACTTTGCAAGGTTTAACGTTCTGTTTTTTTGGGGGGAGCCCATTTGGCCAACAAAATGAGCTTCCTGACTGTGCTTCCCATGGTAGCGTTCAGGCTTTCTGCACCAACCAATTCTGAGGTGGGGGCACAAGCCCGTTATGTTTCGCATTAACATTGTGAGCGTCGTTAGTAATGCAGCTTAATGAGGAAAGGCTGTTGCAAGTTCTTGGTCCAGGCACTTTTCTCCTGCTTGACACTTGGTTTGAAGTAAAGTTGCCATCATAAAGTCAGCTGTCAGGGTAGCTGGTCTGAGTGACAAAAAGCCCTCCAGACACTACAGGGTTTTGGAAACTTGTTCAAAGTAGTTAACATCCCTAGTATGTGTCTGATGAACTGTAAGTTAAGTGGTGTCTTGTGGTGTCTCTTGGGCTGTGAGTGGGGGAGACAGATACAGATAAAACAGAAGAAGTTATAATAGACATGTGTATGTATAGATTTGGCCACAGAGGTTTTTCTTGCTGTGTTTTAGCACTTAACTGGGAGGATAAAAAACCAAAGTAACTATTTGGAAAAAGTGAGACTTTTACCTGACAAAGCAAGTAATGTATTTGTTTAATACAGAAATAATATTAGAGAATGTATTTTTGAGGTAAATATACATATTTTTCTCTTAATGTTTTCTTTCGAGCTAGTATTACTGTGCAGCATAATTTCATGCCCAACAAGCTCACTTGTATGAATGCATCTTTTGGTGGCTGATAACTAAACCCGAAAACCCGTGTGTAGCCCAAGTTTTCTTGTGACCCCTCTAATCTCAGTCTGCTGAAACAGCCCTGGAATGTCTGATTCTGAACTTCCACTGTATATTTTCATCTGCTTCCTAAAACTAAGGGCATGTACTGCAACAGGCTGCTCAGTATCCTGTTTGTTTTGAAAGAAAATATGTTTATTTCCCAGTCTTTCTGATGGAGGGTGCATTTTCCCATAGCTGTTCGTATGTTTGTTACTAAGAGCTTTGAGAGTGGTGAGAACATTGAATTTTTGATTTCTTTTGCAGTAGTTCTTCCCTGTCGTAGGACTGGTACTTTCTGCATTTTTGTGTCCTGTGGTAACATGAGTTTCACCAACGCTTGCAAGGACCTTGGTGTGATCAGGGAGCCTTTACCTGTCAGTGGAAATAGCTGATTTGAAGCCGTGTCCAAAACACTCGTCCACTTTCTCATTACATCAGATGATTGCAGCTCGGTTAGCTGTACATATCCCAGCCAATTTGAAACTAGGTAGCTTGGAAAGTGAGGGTTGAACTGCAGCACCGATAAGCTCTGTGTAATTTCCTGCTTGATTAATTACCTGTTTGGTAGAGTTTGCTTTTGATTTCTGCCCTGCTGTGGCCGCGGAGATATTTGCACTGGGTTCGGGCCGGCTATGTTCCTGCGAGCGGTGAGCGTGCGTGGCAGCCCTGTGGACATACTCTCCTGCACTTAAAAACTGGGAGCAGAATGCTGCTGCCTTGCCTTGCCCTGGCCATCTTGCCTGGGAAGGTTACCGAAGTGAGCTGTGCTGGGTCTGAAGCCCAGGGGTCTTCTCCTCAGCCCGAGCCTTTTTTTTTTTTTTCACCTGCTTGCCCCCTGACGTGCTGTTCAGAGGTGGGAGCTGTGGTGCTGAGGGGACAACCGCATCCCGCCCGTCCTTGCTCGCCCCTCGGGGAGCCGGGTGGCTGGCCCTGCTGCCAGGGAGGCCGCGATGGAGGACAGCGTCGTGAAGCCAGGCCGGCTGCCGCGCCGGGCTTCTGAGTGCTTCCTCTCGGCCTCGTCGTAAGCAGAATAGTTTGTTGAGCTTCTGAGACAAAAAGGACTGAGAGTTCGTTCCTGTCTTGGGTGTACAAGTGTCCATCAGCAAAAGCAAATGACACACAAACGCTTTCCCAGAATCGTGTTTTTCCATAGTAGGAGTGTACAGTGTTCCGTGGGTTATCAGGTTGTTCACGGAAAACGCTTTGTACCTGGAAAAGAGGAAGGTTTAAGCGTAATCTCTGAAGATGCTTCATTTATTTTGTGCTAATCGCAATAGGGGTTATCTAAGGTTTTGTGAAAACAGTTATTGTTGCTTGAATTGCATTATTTTTAACAACCTGTATGCTTAAAAGTCTTTAAAAGTCTGTATGCTTATGTGGATTACCAAGTGGTAGCTACCAATTCATTCTGACGAATTACTGATCTGATTTTGATAACTTTTTTTTACCCTCAAATCAGAATGCCGCTACTGAAATCTGTTAGCATGTTCCGAGACTGACCGTATGTACACTGAACAGTCATTGTAAGAACTTTGACTTCCTCATTGAGGGGTTCTTTTTTGTATCCTCATGAGAAAATATATTTTGGCTTGTGTTTTGGGAACTTTCCCACAGTAGGAGATCTAATTTTTGCGAGGTATTGTTTGGGAATTCAAAAGGAGCGCTGGCAGCAAGATAGCTCTACAAAGATGCTTTGTGAAGGGCAGCTGAGCCTGCGCCCCTGGTTTGCTGCAGCCAGCGTTGCAGATTTAATTTGCTGGATATATTTTGCATGAAGGGAGATGTTTGAATAAGTCTCGAAATGGAAGTGGTGCTCCACTTCCCTTTTTCTGAAGTTGGTGAAGTTGACCACGTTTCTTGAAAAGGGGGAGAGAGGAGCCCCACTGCAGTGCTTTTCTCGCAGCTTTGTTTTGGAGTTAAAATTAGCTGTTTGTTCTCTCTGGGTGTCTCCGTGTTCTGCCCATATATCTGTAGATGTATTTCTTTGTGTGTCTCTGTCTTGTCTGACCTGAATAAAAGTGATTTGATAGTTCATTTTCAGCAGCTCTAAAGAAATGTGGCCAACAATACTGAGCAGCATGTCTGTCATTAACTGATTAAAACACTGAAGGAATAGGATAAGGTTAAAATATTTAAATTTTCTTAGAAAAGAAGAGAATGACTTTATCTTTCAGTGCTGGTAAAAATTGAAGGAATTTGCTTGTGTTAATATTTGTACGCATAGCGAGATTTCCTCATTTTTCTCTTGTTTGTGTGTATTCTGATAAACACAAGCAATGCAAGGAAAATGCACCTGGCATCAGTGTAAATTACCTGGGAAATGGTATTATGTTTCGTGGAAGACATGCTGGTCAAGCGTGCCTATTGTTGACTGTCTTTACCAGGCTGTTTGGTTTTGTTTTTGCTTGCTTTTTGTGTGTCTTAAAGTAAACTAGGCTTAGTAAATGAAAACATTTATTTCATAGTTATTTCAGGTTCCCAAAGGGGAAGATGGATGCTGTTCCTGGTGGGATGACCCTGTTCTTTGTGGGATGACACTTGAAAATTTTTGAGGGTGGGTTTTTTTTTTTTTTTTCCAGTTTGTATTTGCAGCTCTGTATTTTTAAGGATACTCTTGTCTCCCATCTTTATTTTACTTTTTTTGTAGGTGAGGGAAAACATATTGGTACAGTCTTTTCCATTTGGAATTAGTCATTCAGACTTCTTGTCCTGTTAAGCAAAAAATAACCCAAAATTTAGAGGGGTGAGATAGGATGTTATACAAATGTGGTCTGTAAGCAGTTGATGGGAAAACAAGCCTGTACCACCAATACAGTTGGAAGATTCTTCCGTCTGAGACTTGACTTGCTGAAACCAAAGGGGAAATCTTTTGCGGTACATTGTATTTTTCTAGCAGCAAAGCTTGTTTAAGAGCTTTGTTTCCCATGCTGATGTTGGCTGCTGCCTCATTTGTGCTGATCCAACTGTTTGTGCGGCTACAATATAAACAGGATAAGTGATACAATCTTGTTAACTGAACAAAAGTGACTTATTTTCGAGAGGTAGTGTGTGTGGGGGGAGTTTTTCTTACTAAAATCTAAGTGACTCAGTCTGGTTTAGATTATGGCTCCAAATGTCAGTGTTGGTGCAGCTGACGGTGTGAAGACTTGCGCTACAAGATTGAGAATAAATGCTTATGGCTGTGCGTAGGAACCTCTGAAACAGCTTAACCTCCTCCAGAGAGTACACGGTGCTCTGTTTTCAAACACTGTCTCGAAGCATAAAAAAAATTAAACTGGATGGAATATTATGAGATTATTTATTCTTGATGCATTTCCTAAAATGAGGATTTTTTTGTTTTGTTTTTTACTTCCAAGGCATATGTGCAAGAGAGAGAAGTCTTTCGATATTGTTTGCTGTTCCGAAGATTAATCTTAAAGGAAACTTTTGTAATAAGTCTCTAGCTCTGAGGTTTTTCCCGGTTAAAATATAGCGACAGTAAGAAACCTGGGTAGTAATACTGCCTTTGCGTGCGCTGAATTGAGTGGATAAAGATGCTAAGGCCTGGTATGTCCTTATACTGCTGATACTGAATCTTGTGTGTATTTATGTTGTTTTGTTACACGGTGGCTGAAAAATGGATGCTGGTGGGCTCTGTTCCTGGGCGCAAACAAAGCTGTGAAGTGAAACTTCTGTTTGTTCGTATGCAAGTTAAGTGACTTGCATGCTTTTCCATTTGGTATCTGAAATCTACTGGGACATACCTGAAATGGGTACCTCATAATGTTTTTGTTTTCACTTTGAGATGAGTGCTTCATCTTGTCAGGAATCTGTTCCCTCAACCAAACAGAACAGTTTCACAAAGTACGTGGTCTTGCTGAAATCGGCAGCACCTTGTGATTGTGTGAGTGGTGGAACAGTTGAATGGATTTCGACTGCTTTTCAAAAGACGCGGCAGAACACACAACTTAGTGATAAATACGTAGAGACATTTTGAACTGAGAGAGGGACTTAGCCCTGCGGTATCGCAGATGTCTTGGTACCTGCTGTCGGTGTTGCTGTGGGGCGGGTGGCCGCTGCCAAAGCAGACATGGTGCTCCAGCACTCGCTTTTGCCCCTCTGCTGCAGCTCCTTCCGTTTTTGAAGGTGGCATAGCTATAGTCGTAAAAAAGACGCCATTTAAATAGCTACATCAATATTTTGAATTCATGGCATTTTATTACGTTTACATATGTGGTACTTAGTGTTGAAATAGCTTTGAACTTTATGAGTTAGCAACTGCAAAATTAAAATGTGGTTAAAGTGTGTTAAGTTGTATCATCAAGGAAGAGCAGGCCTCACAGCAGATACAATGATATTGTTAAAGTATCTCTGGATTCTGTGACAGCTGATCAGAAATTGTTGCTATTAAAAAGTGACTCCTGCTGGGGAGCTCTGCCACGGGAATCGTTCCCTGACTCTGGAGGAGCCACAGCCTCCAGAAAGATTCAGAAACTGGAGGAAAAATGCAGGTGCCAGGTGCTGCTGAAGCAGAATGTGTGGCAAAGATGTTTGGTGTGGTTGGGCTTTTTATCTGGTTATGAAAGCCGTAACAAGATGCTGAAGGCTGCAGTGAGGTAGTTGATCTTGGCACACGTTGTGGTGATTTCCCGTTGAGGGTAGTTAACGACTGGCAGCTTCTCCAGTGAAAGCAGTGAATGGCCCATCGATTGAAATTACATTAGTACTGTTCCTTTATAAAATATTAATTCAGCTCGTGGATGAAATACCTGTTGAGAACTTGGAGAAATACAGTCTGGTTGCGTAGGTTCTTTTTTGGCTGTAGTCTCAAAGGACCAAGTAGCAAATGTATCTTAAGAAAACAATATATGTTCATGGAGAATGCTCTATCTGAGTATGAAACAAGAAAAAAGATTTTGCACTGGTTGATGAAGAGTGCAGGTCAGATGGTCTCTCTCTAAACTCTTTTTTCTGAGTGCAGTAGCTAAGTAGCTTGTTGAATATATTCCCTGCTAAGGAGGCAGCGAGCAGATGGTAAACACTCTCAGCGAGGCAGTTTTCACTCTGAATTGTGGAAGGGTGATTGTGTGAGGGTCTCAGGCTGAGCTGCATTTCGTGATCTCCGCCAATCTATGGTATGCATTTCTAAATGGTGCATCAAATTTGTTGGGGGTGTATAATGTGTTTGTTAAAGCAGAAAAACATCAGACCGCTCCGTGAACAGCACGCAGCGATCTGAAGTATTTCACATGTGCCATAGGTAAGGAAACACAAGTGGCTCGCCAGCTACATGCTGACCAGGAACAGGCGCTTGCTGGAATGAGGGTAATTGAGTTTCCGTCCTTGTCACGGCTTCCCTGGTACTGCTGAAAGCTGCTAATTGGTGCCGATGCCTTGCTTTAATTTGTGATGATTTAGTTTGAAAATGCCACCTCCTAGGTTGTAGGCCACTGAACGGCTATCAGGTGGCAGTGCAATTCAATCCTAGCTATTAAGAATGATTTGAGGTAACAACGCCGAGGGAAGGATGGTAATTGTTGTTGTAGATGTTTGACGAGGTGGAAGAGGGGAGTGTATTCCAACTCTGCTGTGTTTTAGGTAGCTGTATGCTTTAGTGCTACTAGCTCTTATTTTACCAGACTGAGTATTGATGGATAGCTGGTCTTCACTACTCCTAAATCCTCCTTAAGAAGCTTGTAAGACTCTCCTATTTAAGAGAACTCTTAGAGGGATATCTCTTTAGTAGTTGAAAAATTTCTGTGCTACTGGATATTGATGGAATATGATTGTGTATGTGACATGGCGGTGTATAAAGGCCTTGCTAGCTTTGTAAAGCAATTCTAAGGACCTGGAGCAAAGAAATTTGAGATTTGTGGTAGATTACTTCTTTTTGATCCATGTGAGAAGATGGTATGTCTCTGAATGCACAGGTGAATTATTACTACTTTTTAAATTTGTCTCTTCTCTTACTTGCTCTTTGTACCTAGGCCTGTACAGTGGTTTAACCTCTGTCTTATGAATTTCATGTCTTATAGTTTCTCACTGTCTAAACTTCTCTTGGTGATGTTTGTTTTTTTTTTTCACTTCAGATACTTTTACTAGGAGAGCAGTTGGAAAGAAACAGCAGGGTGCTTTTGACTAATGCTTTCATTCACTTGTATTAATTTCTGAGTGGGAAGTAAACTCCTCTTTATTTACAAATTGCGATACAGTGTACATTGTAAAAGTTATTGTCCACTTTTAAAACAAAATGTACAAATAACCTCAGTAGGTCCTCATTGGAATTGGTGTACATCAAATTTTTAACTCCAAGTCGATAAACTACCATTTGTGTTTGGGGTCTGATGTTCTCATGTGGATGAATACTCTACGTGAATTTAAAACTAAAGAGAAAATACTGGCACTTTCTAACAGTCTGTCTTAGCTCGGTAGTAAATGAACATTTAGCCATGACGAAAGTAGCGCAGTTTATAGTGACACAACCTGCATAAATCCAGTTGGATTTGCTGTTGACATTGGCCCACGTTCCAGCATACGAGTTACCTTGAGTTTCTTTTGAACAAAGGAGGCTTGTTTCAAACAGGTGCTCTAATGGTTACCCCGGCCTTTGTAAATAGTTTTTAGGTGAAGTATTACTTCTGTTAGCTGTGGGTAACTTCACAAGGCATCTTGGTTTATTGCATGAGGTTTGAATTTAAAAAAAAGTTTTAAAAAATCTGTGCTATAGCTTTGTAATGTTTACTGCCTCATACCTTGCTGTTTATTTTTAGAGTGTGTGTGTCACAATTTGTCAGCCAAATATTGGCCTGTCACCTCTGCTGTTAGATAGCTGCTGAAATACCATTCCCAAGATCACTTTTTTAAGCTACACATAATGAATTAATACCTACACTGGTTGTTCCAGAGCAGTCTTGGTTTCAGTAGGAGGTAAGGCAGCTAGAACTTGCCAACTCTCAAAAATGTGTAAAGCGGTCGGAAAAAACTAGACACTCTTATTAACTATTGCAACCATACCATAATGTGTTCAACTCATTTAACGTGCTAAACTGGTTGTGAGTTTGTGGTAAGTTGCCTGAGGGTGTTGAAAGGCTTGAATGTTGTTTATGGACAGTAGTGAAGAATACTTCCAAATCAGTTGTAAAATGAGCCGGGAGATGAGGAAGAAAGAGCAGGGCCAGTATCTAGGCTGGTAAGACATGGCTACTTACGCACTGTGCATTGCTTTAGGAAAGCTATTTTGGAGTTTCTCTTAAGGAAGAAGGAAAGTTCTGCTTTATACAAATGAAATCTGGTATCTTACTTGATTTCTTTTCCTGTTTCTTTTATTTATCGATGCCTTGAGTTTGGGATTTATCTGAAAGCTAAGGTCAGGAAGTGCCTTCTTCCAAAAATGCTGCTTGTTGTGGTTTTCTGGCATATCCTCTCCTCTCTCCTTCCCAAAGGGAACTGCACAGAAAGTATTTTTCCACAATGAAACACAGAACCTCAGCTCCGCAGATTTCATGCTTTTGACTGTGGCATATACTGCTTCACCTCAACATATGAGACTTTTAAAATCACGTCTTGGTGTCCACATCAGTTGTATGACTGTTTGATTGAAATGAAAAGACAGTAACCACTTTATTTGAATTATTACTGCTTTGAATAGAGCCTACATTTGAGTTGGGATGTGGAGGCAGAGGAAACATAGACTGTATCCTATTTGGTAGGACTTATTTCCTATGTGGATTTTCAGATGGCGGTAACAACTTTATTTTAGGCAGGAGTATGTATATACATGTTGGGGACATGGCCATGTGTTCCCTATGCTTCCACCAAACATTCAAGGTTATGGTCTTAGTGCCAACATGCCTTCATCTCTCCCGCTTCAGAGGCGGTGAGAGTAAAAAGCGCAAGGTCATGAAACATATGAAGTTTTTTGCAAGTTGTGGTGCATGTAAGAGTTTTTCCCAAACTTGCAAACAAAAGGCAATTACTGAAACCAGTCCTCTGAGAGAATACGGCAATGCTGAGGGCAGCAAAGATGTTGGAGTGCAGTGAATGCTTTTGACTAAATAACTCGTTTTGTCATAGTCAGGGTTCAGTGCAAGGCCTGAAATTCAGGACTGATTTCTCACAAACAGCCCTGTTTAGTCATTATTGTTTATGCAGCAGAGCAACTGAACTTATATGCTTGTGGTATGACCACTTCCAGCAAGCATGTGCCTTAAAGTACGTCTGAGGAATAGCAATCGCTATAAGGAATTTAAAACAAATTTATATTTGAAGACATGGTTGAAATCTTTAACTAAACAAAGGCCCTACCCCCAAGTCTTCTTGTGATGTTCCCCCTTTTTATAAATTTGTTTAAACCTATGTACTTGTTGAAACTGATGACTGTAACAACTCCTTTTTGGAATACAGGTTTGACGGTATGTTGTACAGTCTATAATGACTATTATGTCATTTGACTTTGTTTTATATTGTTTCATTCTTCCATATGCAATAAACTAAATTGTATTTAGAATTAGGACGGTCAACAGTAGTTTAACATTTTGTTTAACTTCAGATTAATGTATCTGGCTGTTGTATAACTTTTTATAATGGACCTGATTTGCGGTTAGTACTCTGCATTTACTTTTGAAGAGACTTTGCAATCTGTTGTCTTGAATACGTTTCAAGAAAACAACATGTGAGTTTAACTGTCACTCTTTAACTATCTCATCCTCAGTTGCAGTGACAGATGACAGAAGCTTATGAAACCAGCTCTGTGTATCTTAAAGCCTTCTTACCTGTTGAAATTCAAAGTACTGACCAGACTCTTTTAAGTTTATTCCAAGAATTTTTGGGATTTGTTACAAAACAATAACGAACAAATTATTTCTCTGTCTTCTTCCTATTCCTAACCTTCTTGGTGCCCTGATGATTGGTACATCAGTTTTTAATTTGGTATTTAACTAAGAGGTCTAAAAAACCCCCAAAAGTGTCATTTTGATGCGAGTTGCTCAGAAGGCTTATGAACTGGAGCTGCTCCTTCTTGCTCAGCCAAAATCCTCCACAGACTCTGCAGCGGGAGAGTAACTTGTGTGTTTTCACAACTTCACTTTCCTTTGGTTTTCAAATAGTCACCAGAACAATTAGGCTACTTTTATGTTTTTCTTGTATTCCTAATTGCTAACCTTGTAAAATAACAGGGACCTGCAATTAAGACAAAAAAATCCTTGCCGTCTAACCTCTGCGTCTTCTCTTCCAGCTGTAAGATGTAGGGGGGTGGTAAACATCTTTTTGGTGCTTTGCTGTCTGTCGAAAGTTGTCCTTGAAACAGCTGGAACCACATTGCATGTCGAAATCAGTAATTTTGTATTCAATTTAATGAGTAGAATTGGCAGCTGTAAACTCAGGTGAGAGGGCATGTGTTGAGTGCTGAAGATGATCCTTTCTGTGTCCAGTGCTCTTAGTTTAGTGTCTGAATGCTCTCTAGAATTTCAAAATGGACATTTATCTTTTGGGATGGACATGTGGGGTTTTTTTTTCAGAAGAAAATGGCTAAGATGTGACTAAGTAGTTGCAGAAGCAAGATCTAGTTGTTCTGTAGATGAGCTATGACTGCATCCAGTGGCAGACCATCACATGTGGTGGTCTGTCGGCAGCGCAAGGGTGCTCAGCAGCGCGTTGTTGTTGTGGAGGCATTTGAGCAAACTCCAGCTCTAAGGATTGTGTGGCCCCTGCGATACCTGCATTGCAGCGGCTCTGGGAGGATAACCTGCTCAGAGTACACTTGGAAAACCTTAAGATGCTGCAATCGTGAGTCTTTTAGAAGATTTTAGTCAGGAGCTTGCTGTTCAGGAACATACATATTTATGTACAGTAGCTTTTCAAATAAATTCCAACTTATTTCACTTACAAATTCTTTACTGTGAGAGTATTAAAAGGAAATTATTCCTAGGGAATTAATTCACCATTTTAGTTAATCTTCTCAGGAGATCTGTGAAGAACTTGGTAAAGGTTTTTCCTGTGATTTAAAAAAAAAAAAAAAAAGGGAGGGGGGGAGTGGAAGTAAATAAATGATGTGTGAGACCACCTGCTAACCAGAAGATTGTATGTTGATCCAAGATACAGAAAATGGTGTGAGAAGCTTCCAGGTAGTGACCTGATAAAAAGCCAGATGCAGAAAAAATGTTGGACTACTTAATACAGCATCACCCACGTAGTGGATCATTTTGCATATTATACTACCATTATCTAATTCTGTTTCTTGGATGAGCAGAAGACTTTTTTCTTTCTCTAATTGAGAATCTCCCAGTTAGTATCAACTGTGATTTTTTTTTTTTTTTTTTCCTTTATGTCTTCTCAT
>Ga0065711_1044969_pt1 | contig 13764 bp, 6 predicted proteins | sample Hoacrofraction12_FD_59098 | JGI IMG/M metagenome (GOLD analysis project Ga0065711, IMG submission 59098) | Hoatzin crop microbial communities from Cojedes, Venezuela - Epithelial fraction 12 v2 (version 2) | ecosystem: Host-associated > Birds > Digestive system > Esophagus > Crop | place... | reverse complement strand
CTGGACATGAGCTGGCAATGTGCGCTGGCAGCCCAGAGGGCCAACCGTGTCCTGGGCTGCATCAAGAGAAGCGTGGCCAGCAGGTCGAGAAGGGTGATTCTGTCACTCTCCTCTGCTCTGGTGAGACCTCACCTATAGTTCTGTGTCCAGCTCTGAAGCCCCCAGCACAAGAATGACAAGGAGCTGTTGGAGTGCGTCCAGAGGAGGGCCACAAAAATGATCCAAGGGCTGAAGCACCTTTCCTATTAAGGGAGGGTAGATTTACACTGGTCATAAGGAAGACATTTTTTACACTGAGGGTGGTGAAACACTGGAACAGGTTTCCCAGGGAGGTGGTGGTGGCCCCATCCCTAGAAACATTCAACCCCATCAGATTGGACAGGGCTCTGAGCAACCTGGTTTAGTTGAAGATGTCCCTGCTCACTGCAGGGGGGTTGGGCTAGATGACCTCTAAAGGTCCCTTCCAACCCAAAAGCATTCTGTGATAAGATGAAATAGTTACATATCTAAAACTATCTCCTGAAGTTGAAAATAGATATTGAAAAGGTGAGTTCAATAAAGTTTACATAGACTTCGATTGTCTAGCGATCTCTTCCTGATGTCACACACTGACAGGAATCACTATTCAATGTGCATATGATGATACAGTCTCTACTTTTGAACTGAACCCTTTGCAATTTTCTCCTCAATATCTTTTCTGAATGACAGCGCAAAGTTAATGGCACTTCTTCCCAATCCTGCTAAGAAGAACATTTAAAATTAGTAGTTATCTTTTAAGCCTCAAAGCTGGATGGATAAACTTTAGGGAAGAAATAAATGGGTTTATATTAATTTCAAAGGCACGGCTGAGACAGCTAAAGATCAAGCAATCTGAATGAGGTCACAAAAATTTGGCAAAGGAAGAAACTGGAACTCCATCTCCCGAGTTCTGACCTGGAGCCTTTTGAAGCTATGCTATTAATTTGTTGATTTTGCTGACTACTTACATACACAAAAGCAATATACACAAAAGTATGCAGAGTTAGAATACAGATTATGCATGATGTAGCTTCTGTTGGAAATACATTAAGACTTTTCTAAGTTATGATCACACTGCAGTAACCCTTTTTTTGGGGGGGGAGTAGTAGGTAAGTGCAATTTTTATGTGAAATACTTTAAAAAATATATTGCTGGAGCAGTTTCTAAAATTATTTCATAGACTACAGTTTTGCAGAGAAGTGAACCAAAAGCCAATATAAAACCAGTAAGGCTAGCTCAGCATTGTGAACAAGGTACTTATGACACTGGATTTCAGCTTCTCTTGAAAAATCCTGAAACGGATCATATACTTCTCTTACAAAAGATTGCAATGACTAAGCAAATGGCAGCATGCTGGAAAGGCAGTCTCTGCTACAGCTCGCCTGATTCATCACGTTACTCTAATTACCTTGACTTACTCATTGTTAGGATCACTTTTCTGTTGTGGAAACTTCAGGCAGCCTCAAGCTTAGCAGACTTGAATAAGTATGTGATTACTAACTCAGTACGTAATTAAACTTCCAAGTCCAATGCTTTTTAAAAACATTCGTAGCAAAGAACAACATCAATGGATATACACTAGGAATGTAATGCTTAATGCTAGGGTTTCTCATTCATATAATACCCATATTAATTTCTTACCAATCAAACCACTTTGCCTTGCAGAAGCTCTATAGAATTCTTGCAAACCACTATTTATTTTCAGATTTCTCCTAAGTTAGTAAGAGTAAAAAAAGTTTACAGACTGAATTCTACACTAATCCACGTAACTAAAATCGTTGTTCATTGACTTCCTTGTATCCCAATAATTTGAATGTTGTGCTCACCTATTGTTTCACTTCTATCTACAGAACCGCATTCACTCAGCTGTTTTATGCTCTTGTGTTGATGCAAAGCAGCCTTTTACCTGACTTCTCTAGCTGGTTAAGGTCCATCTGTAACAACTTTGGTTCACAAGAATGAAAGACAACAGGTAGAGAGAATGGGTTGATTTGTCCTGATCGGCTCATATTTGTCATCAGTTACACCTCTGAAGCTCCACTTAACGTAAAACGCTGTTAAGGATGCTACATTTCCCAATATGATTTAAGGCTCCCCCTCACCCAATATTTTGTTCTGTAATGTTTTTATTACATATGCATGTTCAACACATCATCTTTTGAGATATATTCATGTATAAACAGGTAAGATATGACTTAATGATGATTCATACTCACCCCATGATAAGCCTTAGCATGCATCTGAGCTTCATTTAGCATTTACAGACATCTAACAAGCAGGAAGATCCCTAGCTTATTGTCAGTGGAATAGCACAGATCTAACAGATTTTGACCTAGTACATGCATAGAAATAAAGTCAAAGAGTAATTTTATCCAACCCAAAGTCCGTAAACTTGTACAATGAAAGGACAGTGCACTCATGTTCTGAGCCAAAAATTCAGATAGTGCTCTCTTCTAATATATGGCTTTTGGAACACTGCTTCATCAGAGGTCCCCAGTTCACCTCTTCTATCTTTTCAAGATGTATCTGAAAAGACAGCAGCCAACTTCCTATGTCAAGGAAGGCAGGGAAGTTGCTATTCTTCCCAGGGAAAATGTACAAGGAAATACTATTTGAAAACTTCCTGTAACTTCTTATAGATTACTTAAATTACTGTGATGGAGCCATGACGGTCTGTGGCATTTGCATTTTGATGCATAATCTATACTCTACTCCCCAGAAAGCCATTCTTTCCTGGAAAGAAGTTATGTATATGCTAAGTTTCTTTTCCCCATCCCCTACTCTTCACACAAAGAATAAATAGAGAATCTTTGATTTCTGCTCTCCAAGCCCTCATAATACTTTGTCACACACACAAATGACTTCCAAAGTATACTCCTGAATTCAGTGATCCACACACGAGGATGATGAGGGGACTGGAGCATCTCTCCTACGAGGAGAGGCTGAGGGAGCTGGGCTTGTTTAGCCTGAAGAAGAGAAGGCTGAGAGGGGACCTTACAGATGCTTACAAATATCTGAAGGGTGGGTGTCAGGAGGATGGGGCCAGACTCTTTTCAGTGGTGTCCAGTGACAGGACAAGGGGCAACGGGCACAAACTGAGGCACAGGAAGTTCCATCTGAACATGAGGAAGAACTTCTTCCCTCTGAGGGTGATGGAGCCCTGAAACAGGCTGCCCAGGGAGGTTGTGGAGTCTCCTTCTCTGGAGATACTCAAGACCCACCTGGACAAGGTCCTGTGCAGCCTGCTGTAGGAGACCCTGCTTCGGCAGGGGGGTTGGACTAGATGACCCACAGAGGTCCCTTCCAACCCCGACCATTCTGTGATTCTGTGAAAAGCTAATTCCTCTTAAACCAACGATACTTTAGCGAGATCTGCATCTAGCATAGATACATATCAGCGCACTGACATTTACAGGCCTGTCTGGGGGAGAAAGCAGCCCAGCCACTGTAAATAGATTAGGGTGGCATTGATTGCTGAGGCAACTATAGGCTATGAGATGAGCCAGTGATTTTTGCCTAAGAGTAAGCACGACAAGCATGAAGATGAAGAAGAACTTATTACATCATCAATAAGAATTGAAATATTTGTTTGTATCTTCCTTAAGATTGAAAGTGAGTTTCTCTATACAGATGACTGGCAGACTAGGTGACTTGGAGAGTTATTTAAAACCCAGAGAAAGTTATGCGGTACCCAGTGCCTGACGTCCTTGAATACTGTACAGGAAATCTGAATGCTCAGCATGGCTCACATCACATGAGCTTGTTACTGTAAGATTCCTTACACAGTATCACATATCAACAACCCTTTCCTTCCCTGGCCAAATCCAAGAGGTAATGTTTAACACTGTGGAATATAAGCAGGGAGTTTTCCCCTGAGCAGAGAGCCTCACTGAAGTCCTTTCAGTATCTCAAAGGAAAAGTCACTATCAATTTCATGGTTCTATGCTAATTTCACCAGAATGTTTCAGAAACAAGCGGAGAGAAAGATTGAACATCTGGGTCCAGATCCATCTCCCAGTTAAGACTATCTTCTTAAATATATGTATTAATACTTACATACATATTTATAATTTGCAACTGACAGAAGAATCAGATAAAAAAGTTAAAACGGAATCAAGTCAAAGCAAGATGGGTAGAACTGGAAGAAAAGTAAAAAAAAAACAGACCAAGTAAAAAGCGTGTGGCACAGAGACATTGAGTATAACAAAAAAGAGAGGAATTGCATAGGAATGGAACAAAAACACCCACGGACACAATGCTTAGCATTTGAGAGTTCTATTCAATAGGTTTCTGTAAACACATTTCATAGTGTTTCCCTCACAGCTGATCTGCCGTGAAGGACAAGAACTGATGAAGATATTTTCCTCATTTATGCCAACTAATCTGACTAAAGTGATTCTGAAAGAATGAAAAATCATAAAAGATTGCATATGTGCCTGTGGATACATAAACACATGTAAGCATCTCATGCCAAAGCCATAACGACCATGGACCTACAACTTATCTGGAGAATTACATGCTGAAAACACTGGGTAATATATCATCTTACATTAATAATTCATTTTCGGTGTTCTGTTCCTGAAATTGCTGCAAGAAGGGAAGTGTATTCCCCAAAAACTTATCCAGCTCATCCTGCCCAAAATCCTCAGGCTGAACCTACTAAAATTTCTAGAATAACATTTGCGTTCTCCCTAATAATTGCCATGCACTTCTGAAGCAGTGTCTTGTATGGCTAAAAGGCTATTTGAAGCAAGATATGTAGGTACTTGTCCAAAGAGCTACGCCAATACAACATTTTCACAATAAATTAAGATACCAATTCTGTTGTTGTGATGGGCTAAGGATATAGATAACAGAGGTAAGGCTCATAGGGAGAGGTAGAGTCTTCTGTTAGGCAAACCTGTGACCTGTGTGAATTCACAGACTGGAAAATATCAGAATAAGAGGCTTGAGCACGCAAAAATCTTTCCTAACATGAAGATTTATAATGGGGCCACATGCAAGTTCTGCCCTGTATGTAAAGAGGAATATTAATCTAGCTAGGATATATCCCATCTTCATTAGAATAAATCTATAGACTACCACATGTGTTTTGCAAGTTAGAAAATTAAATTTGCATACAGTGATACATGTGCAGTATTTGATGAGGTATTCAGGTATAGAAGCAGAAACTGAAACTACTGCAGTAGCTTACAACCGAGAAAATAGTTTTGTTTCCATATAATTTCTTCCAGCATAAATCCCGCTTTTTCGCTTGGCACCTAAGTGGTTTTGGTGCATTATATGGCCACCAATTCTGAGGCATTTCTGGAGGTTCATCCATTTTTGAATGGAAGTGCGTAGATACATCACATAACTCTCTCTCCGAAATATCAATAAATGTATATTTTTTTATACCAGTCTGAACAAAACCATCACTAAACTCACATTTGGGAAGATCTTTGCCAATAAGCTTGCTCTTCTAAAAGCCATCAGCTTAGGTAGTCAGATCAGTGGACAGTCAAAATTTCTTTTAACCTAGTCGAATTACAGTGGGACTCATGGGAATGTGTTACATCCTTCCCTTCTAATTGAAGATTAACAGCATTATGGAAAATAAAGAAAATAACAGCTTAATCCGACACCCATTACACAGAACAATCCAAGAAAGGACAAACAAAAAGAAAGCATAAATACAACTATGACTGGGAAATTAGGTTATTCATCAACCACACTATGGCACAAGCATCAGTCAGTAATTGCAAACACTACCTCAGAGATGAAAATCAACTCAGCCAAAATAAGGAATTGCACAAAATTAATTGACTGACTTGCAAACATACAGAACTGAAGAGAGCAACTATCGTTACTCCACCTTTACCTCATTGACACACAAGGCCTTAAATAAATTGCTTTTAGTTAGTCTTTAACCTCACCAGAATCTGCAAGTAGATTAAATGTTAGCCAGAACAAGTGATTCTGCTTTACAGCACAGGTTTTTGTTTGTTTGGCCCAGTTGTGGGCTTTCTGGTCTGTTTGCGGTTTTTTGGGAGGGGATGGGGTTGGTTTGTTTGGGTTGGGTTTTTTTTGTCTGTTAGTTTGGTTTTGGTGTTTGTTTTGGGGGCTTTTTTTTTTTTTTTGGGTGGTGTACAAAAAACAGAATACCAGTATGGTTCCTTTATTTTCAGGGTTAATTTGCATTGCTGCAGGCCCCAAATAAGCTCAAACTTGACCAGGTAAATAGAACCTTTAAAACCCAAGAGATGAGTCTACAACACAGATATCAGAGCATTAACTGTAGTTTCCCATCTCATATAGCTGGTATATAAATTAATTATCTTTTTAGCACATTATTTGACATTGCAACACTACATAACACTGGCCGCTAGATGCAAATTTTAAAAACAGTATCATATTATATATTCTAACCTTTAGCATTCATTTTTTCTTATGGTGTGACTATTTACTAAAGGCTTTATTTACTAGGATGTCGTATTTTGGAATAGGAATTAGTATTATTTTTTGACATGGCTCATGTACTTACATTTTACTTGCATTGTTCCTGCCTCAGCAGTGTTCTAGGTATAGTACATTTCCACAACGCGTTCTGCTTACTGTGCTTGGGTCTTCCCTGCTTCAGTCCGTAGATTTTCATTGTGTTTCCTTTCATAGCATATATTGTCATGACATCAGACGCAATAGGATGTAATTTACATTGCTAATGCCATCAGTCAAATAAGGGTAGTGCTATGCATTGCATACAAACGCATACACAGAGATGGCTGTTTCATCTTTATTATCAATTCTATCCTCTCTGTAGTCAAAACAGTCGGTCCCTCTTGCTTAAGCATGCCTTTGCAAATAAGTTGTCTGTTTAAAAACATCTTGGCTCTGCAGAGTGGAATGTTTTCCTGAGAGTAAGTCACATCACCTACAGCATCAAGAAACACAGTTTGTTGTTTTCCGAGCCAAAGTAAATTTCCTGGATAGCTGTACTTTCTGGCAACTGTATGTTGATGATCAAGAACCACCCTCTGAGGGCTGTGCTTGGCAGGACCATTACTAAAAGGACATGACAACTAACATCAGTGTAGTCTGGCTGAATTTTATTGCCCAAGTCCGCTAGAAGAGAAAATGTGTCATGCTGTACAGTTCCTTTCTACAATATGCCCAATAAATCTACAATACAAAGTAACCAAAATGTCAATGGACCTTTATGGTTTCTTTCCCCCCCACCCCATCAGAGCTACACTAGAAGCAAAAAGCTTTAGTACCCTTGTGAAACAATTGCGATGCTATTGTCTGTCGATAGCTGGAAGTGACAAATCCTCTGTACTAGACAGAGCCCACGTGTTTCCAGATTCATAATAAAACCTTCTCCCTTCCGTTACATGGCTATCCAAAGATCTGCTATGTTGGATAGGTGCCATACTGCAATGAACATATATATATAGATGTAGTTGTCTGTTAACACTGTTGCAAAGTTCACTCAGAACCCGACCGAAGCTACATGGCAGAGTTTTGAAGCCGGTATCAGAAGCCAGTATCAGACCACAACATAAATGTCTATATACGAGAAGAGTTGCTGGGGATGTGTAGAGAAGTTGAGAAGGTTTAACATAAAATAGATTATAATCGGAAAAATGTTACTTCATTTTAACTTAAGTATTTTATGATAACGTAGTATTATTTTAAAATTTCTTTTGAAACCTAAAATGAATAGAAATTTGTCAGAGGACAAACTGAGCACAGATTTTCATCCACAGATACCTGCAGCCTTGGACCAGAGGGTTTGCCCCAGGTTTTTGCCTCTGTGGTAAGGAGCCTTAAAGATCCTAGTTGAAGAGTCATTGTCAGTTTTCACACACAGTCCTTTTTGAAGTCCCCTATTAGACAAACAACGTTAATGATCAGTAGCGCAAGAGTTAGTTAAATTTTGATTTCCTGCACTCAGAAAGTTTCGTGACCTAGCAAAGTTTGCAATATAATTTTGAAGTGGGGTCAACTACTATCATGCGGAGATTTGTTTGGAGTACCCCTAACCCTGACCGTATTCAATTGTGTGAGGCACAATAGCCACTCTCTAGGCACGCAAGATACAGGAGTACTACTATCTGCAAATACTTCCAGCTAAGTAGAAGCAGAACACTTGCTGTGTAAGAATCTCATCACTGACCCTCAAGAAACAGATAGCAATGCTTCCTTACTGTTTGCACTGCTTGGTCAACTCCACATGTATGGTCATAGCTGATGTTGATGAAACCATGTATTATACATCAGAAGTTACAGGTAACATAGTTTGATTTCATGTGTGTTTACTATGCAACTTAAAAGCATTTCAGCAACTCCTGTCTACAATTCACAGTTGCAGTCTACTACACAATCACCACATTAGTCATCACACTTGCATACTGATTCACAAATGCCTTAAGGTTTGTGTGATAATTCACACCTAATAAAAAATTTTGAGTCAAGTTTTTCAAGGTTATTTCTAATCAAGATTTACAGTGCATTATGGGTTGCAGAAGAATTTTAGTCGCTATCAGTATCGTTTCCTTACTCGTCACATATTGTAAAGACACCATTTCACCATCTGCTTTCCTGACTCGACCTGACTTTTTCAAGCACCTTTTGCCTCTGTCCCATCTGTTCTGGCAAAAAAGGAGTGATCCCTTCTGATGGTTAAGTCAAGAATTCAGATCTGGTGATAGCTCAAAGTTCCATGCTATGAGGATACACCCTCTTTTATGACTTAAGAAAATGTGGTATTTTTATTCCACAGCAGATAAAACTGGCCTATTAGTAATATTTCTCTTGCTACGTACTTTAAAGACAAGTAACTGCACCTTACTCAAACAGAAGCAGGTACCTACAGCTGTCTTTCACCCTTTTTCACATCTATGCCTGGAAGATATATGGCAATATAATCTTACAGTATCACGGCAGAACTCAGGGAAGTCTCAGCAAACAACAAATCCTACGTCTAAGTTAAGATATATACCTCTCTCTGCGTTATACCTTTGTTGTAACAAATAGCTGTGATAGGTAAGCAAAAAACTGAAGAGTGTTTGGGCTCCCTACATTTCAGATGTATTGTGTTCAGCACAATAACAACACAGCAACTTTTTTCTTTCATTGTTGATTCTTGATTATATCAGAAACTTGGTAACAGTTGGTTCAAAACTGAATGTGGGTTAGGCTGAAAATATTTCTAGAATCAACAACGCTAAAGCTCCTATTTTTATCTTAGTAATTACGTGCCATTTTCCTGGGTCAAAAAAAAAGACATGATTTCAAACCCTTTCCATTTAAAGAAGCTCAAGGTCATATTTTCCTCTCCAAATGCTCAAAAAAGCAGGTCATACTGTACTGTAGGACAAATCTTTCATGATTTATCTGTTAAGATGTTGCACTTATGTATTTGCATACTCACTGATCATCAGATAACACTTTTTCCTTTATATTTTTAATGAAATTGAAAGACACCTCATTGTCACCATATTATAGAATGCCAGAGAAGGGAAGGCAGTGTTATTCTGGGAGGGAGAGAAAGGTTTTTAAGGACCCATTAGTCAAAGGAAAAATTTGATCCAGGCAAGAGAGCAAGGTGTGACACCACCTGTTCATCACTGCGGTTGTCGGTGGTAATGACATTTAGTTGTTCATAAACATTACCTCTGTTTTGTTAGAAAACCCCTGATTTTTGTATTTAAGGAGTCAAAATAAAATACTGCTGATTTCATTAGGCTGCAGGTATTCATGTTCTGTTCAGTAACCAAAACAAATTCATTATTTGTGCAGACATAACGACGTTCATACTGTTGAAACCAGACTGTCATACAGATACAATAAAGCAACTATTACCAACCTTGTCATGAACACGTGCAAGACATTTCACAAATTCTTTGATGACTTGTCCTAACTTCTCAATGAAGTCTTCATGCACTGTTGCATTCAGCTGCTTTTAATTCACTCACTTTACATTCATATTCGCCATGATTTATCATTCACATAGTTCCTTACTTTCTGCTTCTTTGTCATTTCTATCCTATGGCACCTGTTGCTTTTACAATAGCTGGCAGAAGCTGTCTCTCCCTTGACTGCCATCCTTGTCCTTATTTCACATCCTGCTTCTCAACTGTGCACACATTGTTCCTTGGAAGCCACCCTTCCAGTATGCGCCTTTTGCTGAGGAGATTGCAATATCGTTGCATCTTATTTACTACTTCGTTGTTTCAAAAACATACATAAATCACTTTACTCAAAAAATCCAAACAGTTGACAGAACAGCAGCTCTCCTCCATCTAGCCCTACTGCAGACTAATCCACCTCTAAGAGCAAACACATGGTTCCATTGGTACAGTACCACCTGTTCATCTGACTATAATACAGAAATCATCTTTTATACTTATTATAGAATCATAGATCAATTTGTGGTGTTTTTCCATTCGACTTAAGCTTCGGGGAGGGGGGGGCAGGGAACTCAGAGGTGGGATGCAGCCAGTTAGTTTCCAAATGTGAACCAGGCTGGAAAGGAATCTGGGGAAATGCTCTTGGGCCTTTTTTTTAAGCAAAGAAAAAAGGAGAGAGACAGATTTACCACAGACAGAACGCACAAAAGCGGAAACAGAACCCTATTCCTAAATCTCTTTGTGATTTTTTACCACTAGATGGTGCTTTCAAAAAGAATCAAACTAAAGTCAAAATACCAGTCAAGGTCAACATTTCAGTACGGAGAGAAGAAAGTACAACAAATCAAACTAGAAGTATATCCCGTATGCCATTGAACTACCAATCCTAAATTTCTGCAATGACTAGGCCACATTGTGGTTCCATGCGAGAGAAAGGAAGCCTTAGCACACACCATCATCACAACAGGGACATGACCATCAACAAAGTATTAATAAATATTACCAGCTCTTAATTGCTTTCAACAAACATACTGGGGCAGGGAGAGAAGAAAATCAACTAGTGCAGCCTCTGGGCAAGCAGATGTCATTTTGAGACCATAGATGTATTACATTGAAAGTGACCTACAGCCATCTCCGTTACCACCTGTCATATTTCCTCCAAGTATAACATTGGATCATTGGGCTCAGCGGTCTGGGAAAAGTTGGTGTTTATCCTTGTGAACACACACAAATTAAGAGAGCTCTGCTGGTTATTTCCACCATTTCGAACCTTATCAAACAAGCAGTATGAAAAGCTTGGCAATTGCCTTTTGAATGATGTTGCATTATGTTTTAAAAAAACATCTAACATTGCTGTACAGACATACAACTCTGGTCGGAAGCTTCAAGTCATATTGTTTTGCCTTCTGTTTTAATAAGGTAATGAATAGAACGTGGCACAGAAAAATATATACATTTTAATTTCAGTCTTTGCACTGTCTTATTGTTTGTTTAAGCCTGTCTAACTGAGACTCCTTGCACTATACGCCTCTGGTTGCATTCCATTTGAAATAAAGGCATATTTCAGGGAAGTACCTCTCACAAAGAGGTATTGATGAACCAGAAATCAGAGTCTAGACAAATGACCATTTTTCTACAAACACAGCTCTATTGTTTCAGCTTTTCTTCTCCCAGGGCATAAATATTTCATTTTTCAAAGCAGTGGCTGAAAAGCAAATGACTCCTCCCCCTTCTACCACTAATTGTTCCCCGCTACTCTCGAGAAATGCAACTCAATGGTTTCCATGACTCCTCTCTTCCAACATTTGCATTACTTTTTTTACTCTTATCTTGTCCACAAATAAATAACTGTGGAGTTCAAAAAAAAGTAGTTTCCTGCTCCTCTATGACTTAGATCCATGAAAGGCTGAGTCTGTTAAGATGTATACAGTGATTTCTGTGACTATTTGCCCACCACACAGTAGTTCCAGTTTGCTATTTGCATCATCTATACTTAACTTCTGGTCATGCCTTGCTACTACCAATGCCTTCATTTTCACTAATCCTGTCTCTTCATTTTTGGTTTTCATTTCATCCCTTAAACTGCCTCCTCTGCTATGAGTTTCTTCATGAGTACGTTCTCAGCTATTTCCCAGATACAAAATAAATCAAAGGGAGGAACCACTTCTGTCTTCCTTCCAGCCTTTGCAGATTTCTAGATCTGCTCCAAGTCAAGAATGCAGGATTTAAATTCAGTCTCCAAACACTGCCCTTCTGGGAATCACTGTTTCTGTTCTGCATAAAGCCCTCTGCACCCAGATCTACAAAACAGGCCCAAAATTTGAGTAGGTGTGGAAGGATATTTGCACCCTATTGCCCAAAATCCACACTTGGGCAAAGATGGAAAGAATGCAGATGAATAGCTTCTCTAATGTCCTGTATCTGAAGAGAAAGCTAGAGGGGAGATCTTACTCTGTCTTCAGCTATCTAATGGGATAGTATAAAGAATGAGCCACGCTTGTTTTGGAAACGCACAGTGATACTACGAAAAGCAACAGACACAAAGACCAACACAAGAAAGTCTGGTTGGGTACCTGGAATAAACCTGTTGTCATGAGGGTGGTCAAACACTGGAGAAGGTTGCCCAGATAGGCTGTGGACTCTCCACCCTTGGAAATGTTCACAGATCAAGTGGTCAGGCCCTTAGCGTCCAAAACTAGTATGATCTGCTCTGGGCATGGGTGTGACTAGACCTCCAGACATACCTTCCAACCCAAATAATTTTATGATTCCTGTGCTCAAGCATCTCTCTGTTACTCACTATAGCTACTCTGGATACACAGAATCTCCAGAACTTTATTCCATAACTTCTACAAAGCCAATATTAAGAAGCAGATCCCTCTTCTGAAGAAGGAAGATTTATTAAGGCTTCCAAATATTCAAATCCATATGTGGCATAGTTCTGTAACGGATTTTGGTACAAACCTCCATTCACAGCACAAACCCAAAAAATTTGTTTATAATCATGGGCAGGGGGGAACACGAGACTCCAACAACTCCCACCACAGAGAAAGGAAAAGTCACATTAACTGCAAACTGATCAAGGTTTGCTATGCCTTACCAACAAATGAACCAACCTTCCAAAATTTCTGGTAAAACTACAGTGTAGAAGGAGAGATTACTCATGAAATGACAGATTTTCTTGCCTAAACATACACTTTTGATAGCTGGTGTTCAGCCATTCCTACAAGATTAATAGATAATAGGTCAAATGAGAGTGTTAACAGGTGACTGCTCCAAACATCTTGATCCTCTTGCATTTATTTAACACAGTCTTGGAATGAAACTAAGGAGATTCAATTTCACTTCGCAACACATTCAATATATTATTCAAGGTTCCCAAGAGGGCTTTACTATAAACATATGTGGTAAAAGACACTTAATAGCTTCAATTATATCACTGAAGGTTCAGTAAAGGACAAGGTCCTGCAGAAGAAGAGCATTCATATGAGGAGGAAAACACAGGAAATGTATGATAACATCAACACAGGACTGCCAAGGAGCTCGAAGATTTCTGTACTAAGAAATGGTGCATCGGCTCTCCCTCCATCACAAGTTAGGGTCAACGTGTCTCTGTCAGCAATTATCTACCATGCTACTATGGAGACCAGTGACGAGTGGAGTCCCGCAGGGGTCCGTACTGGGACCGGTACTGTTCAGTATATTTGTCAATGACATGGACAGCAACACTGAGTGTACCCTCAGCAAGTTTGCAGATGACACCAAGCTGAGTGGTACGGTTGAGACACCAGAAGGACAGGATGCCATCCAGAGGGACCTGGACAAACTGGAGAGGTGGGCCTGTGTGAACCTCATG
>Ga0065711_1044968_pt1 | contig 13764 bp, 12 predicted proteins | sample Hoacrofraction12_FD_59098 | JGI IMG/M metagenome (GOLD analysis project Ga0065711, IMG submission 59098) | Hoatzin crop microbial communities from Cojedes, Venezuela - Epithelial fraction 12 v2 (version 2) | ecosystem: Host-associated > Birds > Digestive system > Esophagus > Crop | place... | reverse complement strand
AGAAATTCTTCCCCATGAGGGTGGTGAGGCCCTGGCCCAGGTTGCCCAGAGAAGCTGTGGCTGCCCCCTCCCTGGCAGTGCTCAAGGCCAGGCTGGATGGAGCTCTGAGCACCCTGGGCTGGTGGAAGGTGTCCCTGCTCATGGCAGGGGGGTTGGAACCAGATGATCTTTAAGGTCCCTTCCAAACCATTCTGTGATTCTACGATTCTAAGAAAAAATGTTAAGGTAAGGGAACTGTTTCATCTATGCAGCTAAAGGGTTTGCACTGAAAAAATCCCAGATCTCAGATTTGTATGAATTCTGGTTATGAAACTGTGATTGGAGATACATTTTTATTTACTGTGGGGACCTGGAGCTGAGCAGTAACAGAGGCACTACCCCCCGCGAAGGGCAAGGACTGCCTCTCCCCCAGCTCTGAAGCGACTCCAGCACGCCCTAAGCTCTTGGGGACCCCACCACATGCTAACTAAGTTTACCCCGCTTACATGCAAAACAGCATCTCGGCACAAGCAGCCAGCAGTATGCGAGGGTTACGGTGCTCCCTCCTGCCCCTGCTTTGCTCTACAAGCTTGGCCGCCTCTTTCTCCATCTGCTAGACTGGAGCAAGAGCTCCATCTTCCGAAGAAGCAGAAAAGAGCCCAATCCAGACTGCATCCCCGAGCAGCCCGTGGTACAAAGTCACTTGCAGTATAAAATGACCTGTCCACAGAGGAAAGGGAATTGCTAAATGCAAAGGTATTGTTTGAAAACCAGTTTTCAGAGTGCAAGTACATTATGGCTGTAAGGACAAATCACTGAAAAGCTCCAGGAGTAGCAAGAAAGCGCTCTAGGAATAGCTCTAGGAAATAGCAAGAAAACATCCTACATCATCCTACAACACTGCCTGGAGTGCACGTAAAATTAGAATCACGTCTAGAGACTGCAGACACGATCAGCGATTGGGAGAGAGAACAGCGTTAGTCTGAACAGGGAAAAATGGAGCCTCAGTGCTGCGGCTGGACCCCGGCAACACGGCTGCAAAGCGCCTGGGCAGCGGTGTGAGACTTGCAGGAGGAGCTTTCCCTGGTTCCACCTTGTGAAATTCTCCTTAGTTTGTACTCAGCAACTGTGTAAAGCAGCCTGGAGCTGTGAGTCTCTAGGCGCTGAGGGATGTGACCACCGACAAAGCAAACCAGTGTTCAAAGCTTGCCGGCACCTTGTTTTTGAGATGCTGGAGAAACATCCTGCACAGGCTGTGGTCCAGGGCCTGGTGAGATGTGATAACCAGGCTTGCTGAGAGGACAAGACAAGGTGCTCCAGGGTGGGAGCACGCCAAGGGGAACCCCCTCCACTGTGCTGCTAGCCCACTACAAGCTACCCCTCACGTAAAGTCAGAAAACCTCCAACATGTCAGATTTGACTGCTCTGAAACAAAGGAGACAAAAAAATACCTTCCTGTATAGCAAGGATTTCAGTGCAATACACTGGAAAAACCAAGAGCTGACTGTAACTTTAAGCCTTTCAGAAGACTTCCTTCATATACATCAAAACAACAGATTTTGACAAAAAGGAAGTATTGAAAAAGAAACCTACTCGCAAAATTTGTTTCATATGGCCATAACTGGTGGATTCTTTTTTTATTTTCAATAGACTAAATCTACGTGTGTTTCCTGAGCTGCTCCCATCGCAAACCCTGGTCTCCCGTTTCCAGCGGACAGCACGGTGATGAGGCAACAGACGGAGCGGTGATGCTGCATACACGGCAAGGGTGACAGGCTGCTCTTAAGGCATTTTCTTGTGTCATCTGTTAGGTTTTCCTATCTATTTCTATGTGCATTTATGGCTAGAAAATGAAAAATGCTATTTTTGAGACTAGAAGCCTTCAGCTGAAACCTGGTAACCTGGTTATAAACTTTAATCTAATGATGGATTAACAAGCAGGCAGCAACGAGGGCAAGAGGGAGGCTGCAGAAATGAAGTTTTGCCTTGAGAGTGCTGGGGGTCAGGCCACGACGTCTTTGGCAGCAGGAGGAGATTCTGCCTAGGTACCTCCTATTCACAAGGGGTTTCAGCTACAGCAGTGCGCAGGCAAAAGTCACAGGAATCCCTGATCAGACTCCGTCTCTTCTCCCCGATCTTCTACCCAGTGCGCTCGCAAAGAAATCTACGTACTTAAATGCTTGGTTTTAGTTTACTGCTGCCTAAAGTCACAGAAATGTCTTAAGGCGTTAAGAAACAAAAAAAAGCTTAACTGACTACTTTTGCAGGCTTTTTGGAGTAGCTGCTTTCTTTTTTTTTTCCTGCAGAGGCATATGCAGCCAGATTTAGTACATCAAGTGTAATGCAAATGGCTTAAAAGACCTGATTGGAGTTACGGGATATTTCTGCTAGGCGTGCTATATGATACCTGCGACTTTGACATTCCGAAATCTGCAGTCACCAACTACTATCTGCAGACTGTGGACAGGAATCCAGCCTTCTTTTCTTCTGTTTAGGTTTTTCACCAACCTTTGAATGACAACGGTATTAGTACAAGAAACAAGCCAACCCAGGAGCAGTTTGGTACAGGCACACTCTACACAACCGCTGGTGCAACCAACAATTCGTTCAAACCAGGGAAGCGTTTTAACAGGAGCTGGGCATGCATTTAAAGTATTATTCCCACCTAAATTTAGGAACTTATTCAGAAAACCCAAACTGGGAGCACCATTTCCTTGGGTCCCTCTCTAGTCAATGGGGAGGAACAGGACTCTCCAGAGCACGAGTTATCCTGCCTGAGACCGGCATCGCTCTCCAGAGGTGCCAGTCTCCCTCCACTGACTACCGAAGAAGCCAAGGGCAACCACTTTCCTCAATCCTCTGCTACTAAGCTGGACTGGTAGGATGAATTTAGTCAAGGCACTACAAGTCAATTTAAGCCAAGATGTAGGCAGCTGGAAATACTCATGCTCATAAATGACTTTTCTCCATCTCACTCATGCAGTGAAATCTGCTTTAACACAAAAGTTTGGTGTGAGAAATCTTTGCCTGACACTGGCCGAAACCGCTGTGAGAGGTGGTGAGCATTCAGCAAAGCTGAGATGCTTTACATCTTGCTTTTGCTAACAAACTGAATTTCCCTTGAAATGCAAGGGCTGTAGATGTCAGCCGGAATCCTCCATGGGGCATTTGTGTCTGCGCATTTAGGGGCCAGCGCCTGCACAAAACTGATTCAGGTTCCTGCCGATATCCCCCTGCCCACATCCCGAACAAGGCTTCAGCGTGCTGTGCTCTCTCCTACTGAGACCCCGGGCTGGCTGATGAGAGCGAGCCAGAAATCAACCTGGAATGGAAAGACAGCCAGAAATCTCAGCCAAATTGCTGCAAAAATCAGAAGAGGGCACGCTGCCCTCCCAGCCTACGAGACTAATGGCTCAACAGGCAGGAGGCTGGGTATGGTGATTTCCCAGGCGTTGCTCCCAGCCATAAGGAAAGAACCAGCTGTGAAGTGTTATCTTGTGAGCCACAGCTTTAAATACAACAGAAAGCTGCTCCACAGCCATTAACCAGTTCCCACTCGTACAGCTGTTTGAGGGAGGAAAATGTCTCGCAGTTACTCAATATTGCTATTAATAAGCCCAGAGGAACAAAGCCAACAGCTGAGCCGGGGTGGGCAAAGAGCTCTCACTTCAAGCATCATCTGAAGCGGGAAGAGCATGGCAAGAGGGGCTGTGAAGATGTTGGTAAAACACAGCTTGCCCAGACACCCGTGGTAAGGGAAGTCCTGATATGTCTTCCCAGGCCAAGCCAGTGTGTATGGCCTCTGGTCTTGGCAAGTGAATGAATTCTCCAGCTTTCTGGAACAGTCTAAAGCTTAATCAGAAGCTGCAATGAGCGTATCACCAGGCAAGCGGGGCTGCAGGGGACTGCCTTGCAGGCTCTGAGAGATAAGCAAAGTAATCCTAAAATACCTACCACTGTCCCTCACCGTCTTCATGCAAAAGCTGAATTTCATCTCCATTTTTCACCAGCAGGTCCTCTGATCCTCTCCTCTTGCAGTCTGCAAGGGCTTTATACTTTCCTGGAGACTGTGGTAGTAAGAAAAAAATTATCTTGTTCAGCTACATTTCACATCATGCAGCTGTTATTTCTGACTGCCACAAGGAATGTGACAGAGCTCTATCAGCTACCTTAATGAAAATTATTTCAAAAAACTGTGGCTGAGACTTCTCCTTATTCCCCAAAATTGAGATACGGAAAATCTGTGAGACATGGACAAGATACAGCCGTTATCCAGTGGAGAAAAACAAAGCGAGATGGCCAAAACCAGCAGCACCCCGAGCTTTGGGACTATCGAATCTCTGTACTAACCAGCTGGTTCCCGTCCTCCTCCTCGGTGTCCGAGCAGTTGGAGAGGTACTGGTTACCCGACCACTCCTCCAGCCCCTCGCAGATTTCCAGGGACTGTGACATTCCTGGCCAGCCTGCAAGACAGGGTGCAGCTCAGGTTAGGGGTACCCCAGCACCCACAAAGCACGCCCCGAGGGAAGGGGAAGGGTCCGTACTTCTGTGGGGCTTGTTCTGAGGGGACAGGAGCCCACTCTCCAGCATCACCGGGCTGGTGCGCTCCGAGTCGTTCTCTTCTGAGCTTATGGAGGCTCTCTGCTGCTTTCTGAATGATTAAAAAAAGAGAAATCAATCTTAGTTTTACTTTATGAATGAAAGTAAGCTCCACGAAGTTTTGTAAAACAGGGTCAGAAATAATAAGGGGACTTTTTAATGTATGTTTCTATAGAAGGACTTGGTGACTGGTTTGAATCTTTGGGGGTAGGGGAAATAGAATTGCTACAGTATCGTCTCTGAATTTGAGCACTGTCTTTGTCTCCATTTGAAGAGGAGCTGCTCGAGGGTGCCCCTTACAGACCCTGTCCCCAGACCACCACCACCAAAGGACCAGCTGCAGCACAGCCCTCCTGTCCCCGCGGCGGGGCATCCCCCCTGCCCAGAGGTCCCAGGCAGAAGCAGGGTGGGGGAAATCACACCGAGCCAGGATACGCCCAGAAGGCACTGGGTGCCCAGCGATGGGAGGGTACCGGCGATGGGAGGGTGCCCGGTGAGAGCCCCCAGTCTGGCTCCTGGGACTCACCCATCACTCCGCTGGGAGGAGAGCGGGAGCTGGTCCGTGCACGAGCTGGGCTGCTGCTTCTCCACTGCGGGGAGGTCAAACACCAGCTTAAAATCCATTTTTTTATTAGTGACCATCACACTTGAAGCATTATTTCAAAAGTTAGACTTATTGCACCATCCTAATGATTTCTGTTCAGAGAAAAGCAAACCTAGCGACTCTTGCAAAGCACAGACTTAGTTCTGATTAAGATGATACGTTAGCACAAACCCAATAATCAGCATGCCACTGAAGACTATAACATGCTTAAAACCATGCATCTGCGATGTATCTTGTTGAATTAAGCCTATGATAAAAAACATGAAATAATCCCCAAGGTAATGACAAAAGAAAAGAAGAAAGTACTGTAGTTCATTTTCACATAAGTGCCTGGCCTTCACTGCTCCAGGTTATTTCCCTGTACTGCAAGACCTCACTCCAGTATTTTGCTGCAAGGTTTCTTCTGAAAAATCAATTCCCTGGTGAGAATTAGTGGATTTGAAGCTTAGCAATGTGAAAACAGGAAAGGTTCTGCCGCAGAGTGAATGCCACAGAGAAACTGGGCAAATGTACCTTTTATAAGTTCCTGCTGCTTGAACAAAATTTTTCTGATTTCATTCAACCATGCCATCTTCAGATCTACTGTTTGGGCCTGGAAGAAGAGAAAAACTGTCTGAACTTTGACATAAGAATCATCCATTACAGTGTATGAATACAATCTTACTTTTCTATGCTGTAATTATCTGAAATCCCCTTTTATCCAAAGCCACCACTAAATTTAAAACATTCTTGACCTTTTAAAATTGACGATCCCCACTACATCCAGGCAAAACACAACAGAAATTGCAGAGCCATCACGACAACGCAGGGAGCGCAGGCAAAAGCACGCGTGTGCATGCATCTTAGCTCTCTTACAAAATACCTAAAGGGCCAAATCTGCCTTTTGAAAATATGTGTACTTGACTACGTACATCTGCTTTATGAATTTATATTGGTTACTGTGTTGTAACATGGAGGAAAAAAAGCTAGGCAGAAGACTAACTAACAAAAAATAAATCAATCAGTGTTTTCACAATAGGTTTTCCTGTGAACATCTCATTAGGCAAACATTTCACCTCCATAAATTTCTACTCAAAATGCTACGAAAAGGAAAAGAAAAAAAATCAGGAAGAAATCAGGTCGATTGGGCTACTGTTTTGGAGATGACTCTAACGACTGCTGGGAATAGCACCGTGGAGGCGAAGTCTTGGCTCTGGGAGCAGTTCTGGCGTCTCATTGTAGAGGAGCACATGTGCCCCGTGCCCATTAAAGCAGGAGGCCCATTTCCCAGCTCAATTCACATCAGCTATTAAGCACAGTAAAGTCTTTTTTTTCAGCTACAGGTCTATTTGCAATTTCATCTGGAATAAAAGACTTTATTGCCAAGGGGCAATTTGGTCTCCACTTTAAGATGATTTTTACAGTTCTGGACTGGACACCAAGGACCAGCCACTGGGACAGCTCTGTGAACGCTGACATGGGCAAAGAGGAAGAAGAAATGCAAGTTAAACGTCTGATAATCCCACAAAGATCAATGGGAGACATTTCCTTAACACTGTTACGAGGACATACAAATATCTCGATTTTCGAAGCTACAAACCTGCACAACATAGACCTCTTCTCGCCCACTATACCAGATTTCAAATTTCCGATGATCTCCTTTCACATTCTCAGTTATTCCAACTGCATTCATCTGCAAAAGAAACAAAAAATTAAACATACTACAAATCTCTCCCTCTTCCCTATGACTCCAGACATCTTGCAGCATGTTAAACAAACCTGTTTTCGCTCAATTTAACACATTTCATCAACTCTAATTTCAGTAGCAACTGAAAGTCATTATCTAACTTCTCCCCCATGACTTTCCACCAGCTTGCTATATTTGCAAAAGCTTTCTGAAACCAATCAATGGACCTTGGGGGAGTTTTCATCTGGGAGTCAGTGGAACTAACTGAAAAGTCATCTCATACCTTTTTCAGCGTGAAATTTCTCAAATGAGACATATGAAACTTTATAAATGCATGGCACGTTGTTTTTCTACATAATCATCTCTGCCATACGATTCTTTACTTACTCGCTGCATTCTGCGTTTCATTCTTTCAGCGATCTTTTAAACCCATCTCTGAAGCCCTCAGCTCCTTTTGGAATTTCAGTTCAATGCCTTTTGGTCCCTGATCATCCCTGTACCTGAGACATTGTCCCAGGGTTTCTGAAAATGGGTTAATATTTGGATATACAGCCTGAGCTGCCATAAACCTGGCTTTCAGGAAGCACACAGACTTCAGGCTAGACGTGTCCGAATGCTGCTGTGCCTAGGTACCCGTTATCACAGATGGCTTTCCATGAGCTGGATGGAAACGCCAACGGCCCAAATAGTTACAGATCTGCACAACACAACCCAGTTGAATCAGTAGATCAAACCATGACTAGAGACCAAGAAACTCTACAGAAACAGGAGACCTCTGGCCCTCAGGCTGAACACGCCAGAAAGCTGAAAAATGCTTGAACACCTGATAGGGCATAAACCATCTTCTCACTTACAGCAGTTTGCCAGCAATTTATCGCTGATTAACGGATGGTCAAAAATAGCTAAAATATCCCACTTCCATGTTTTGGAACAGATTAATAATAACGGTATCATCTATCACCAATTATTGACACAGACTGCGTTAGACAAATCAGTATAAATACAAATAAGGCCTTAGAAAGAACATCTGTTCAGCACTGCTGTTCCTCTTTGTGTACGTGCATCCCCAGAGCTTTTGGTCTGAATGACCACGAGGATTTACAGATTAGGTCAGCTGGGCAAACTTTCTGTTCCTAGTTACTTTTTCAAACGTTGGCACCCATTTTCAGTGACTATGAACAGCCTCAGGAAATAGGAAGCAAGCTGCTAATTAGCTTTCCCCATTTCCTCACTGGCATCAACAGCAAAGCTCTTCTTAACTTCTGAGAAAGTGTTTGCCTCCAGATGCAAGAAAGGCCCATCACTGAACGGCAGTCAGTACTTTCTAATTTTATTTTAAAAATTTTAAAATACTTTTTTTTATTATTATTTTCTCCTGCGCAGTATAGTGCCATAAAGCCCTAGAAAGACAGATCAGGCTCCATTCTGATTTTATGGAATCTTAAAATCTTACAACAACCCCAAATGGATGTTGAAAGGGCAGCCTAGAGAGTGAGTGCCTTTTCCATATCCTGCAATATCCAGTTCTGTGCATCTCCTCCGGCACTTCAATTTACACAGAGGCTCCTACAAAACCGCCCAGGCATCAAGTTATTAGAAATTGTAGATGATCTCCTCTGAGGACGTGAAGAAAAGCGCCAGAAATAGACATATTTAAGCTCTGTTCATTCATATTAGTAAATTTTGACACTCTACGTCCTCCCCCTGGCCAGGATTTAGTGTCCCCCAGCTGCCGGTTCCCTGCAATGCAGACTGAGGTGGGTTAGGCTGGCGCTCTGGATCGCCTTCCGCAGCGGCACGAGGCCGGCTGATTTACTCGGCACTGCAGTGAGTGATGAACCTGCATCCCCCAAGTTACCGACTCTCAGCTGAAGAGCTATTTACTACAAGACTTTACATAGTAAAAAAACCATGGTCCTGAAGGGTTCTTCTGTTTGTTTTACAGCTGGCCACTCACACAGCTCCTACCCAACAGCTTGGTTTAATTCTGAATCCTCAGAAATTCTTCTCGCAAAGAAAAACAATTTCCTGATACTATCATGAATCAAGCAAATGCCAAGCCCCAGAAACATGATTTCACCCTCAGGACAGCAATTCCAAAAACGGACGTAATCCTGCGGCTCCGACAGATCCTCTAACCCCAACCTCCCAGTCTGGCAACGCAAACAACTGGAAAACGAGCCCTCTCGAGGCAAAGCAAAACCCCGGCCACATTGCCTGGACTCCAGAGCGCAGGATTTTCTCCTCCCAGCAGGCTTTCCCCAAACCACCTCTTCAGTTCTTTCAAAGCACGTATGGTAAAACAAGTACTACAGGGAAAACAAGCTCTCCAGAAAGAAAATGATGCTGTTTGGGAAAAACATTGAAGTACCTAAACATATGGCCTGGGATTTGCTTTTAATACACAATTTGTAACGTGCCCCAGAGCTGAACAGACTTCCCTACTATTACATGGCTTCCTGACTACTCCTGGCATCCCCGCCCCAGGACCCTGCTGAGACCATGGACCTGCAGCATCTGGGTCTGAAGGCTCTGCCTCCAAATGCCCATTTTTTTCCATTCTAAGATACAGCAATATTTGGGTTTTATTTATCGAGAAAAACAAGGCAGAGTACCGAGACAAAATGCTGATGCTAGAAGTGCTCATCCCACGCAGTATGCCAGAAGGTCTCTCTTAGAGAGGCAGTTTGGGATTTTTATTGATAATAGTTAGCATTTATAGGCTTGGGAGAGTTGTTTATATCCCTCATATTTTGCCACAGGCTACTCTCTTCATCTGATACTTGTACTTCTAGCTGCAGGTAGAGCCTCCCAAAGGAGAACGGCAACGAGACAAGAAGAGCTCTCTTTGCATCCTCCTGGCTGGGAAACAGGGCTCAGGAGCAGCTGGGCAGAGGCTGGGGAAGATGCAAAGGGACCCCCAGTTTCATGCCCTCGCCTCTGCTCCTGGAAAGTGGACTAGGGGAGGGGGAAAGGCACATTCTCATCCCTGGGACTTGCCCGCAGCTCCGTTTCCGTGGCAGATGCCATCACATATGTGACTCCGAGTCTGTGGGCTCTCCCAGCTGCTGCTTCAGCTGCGGGGGCCCTCACAGATTATTACAACCAACAGTCTGTCATGGGCATGGCACTTTCACACCATAGAATCGAGGCATTACAGGCCTTAATAGCAGAAAACAAGCCACTATCTCAGAGGAAAAACACTCTGTGGGTCTGCAGAATTACTGGTTTACAATACACATGGCAATGGCCCCAACTAAAAAGTCCTTACTTTCAAAAAATGCTTAAAACTGTAAGATGAGGTTTTGTCATATCCATCTCCATGCTCCTCTCGCTTCTTGCAGAAGACCAAGGCTTTCTCGTACAGGAACAGATGCCTCTGCATTGGCTTGAACCTGGCAAGATCCTTCATTTTTGTCGGACCTTTTCGGTGTCCTGTCCAAACACTGAAAGATCCTTGCATCAGCACTTTCCCCAGTTCGCTCAGGTCACCCTGGTGAGAGTACGACAAATAAAAACAGAAAGAAAAAGACGTCAATTAAAATGTAAGGGGACTGTCCAAACAATGACTGGTGACAGGGCCAGCTCTGTTCCAAGGCATGTCCCTCTAAGAATAGGTCTTCCTGGAAGGATCAAATGATCTTTTGGGAGTGATGCCATGGTGCCAGGAGGGAAGCACAGGTCTCTGATACAGCACTGCAGCTAGTCAGTAACTAACACTGCAGTTCCAGTCAGTAACTGGAAGAACTGGGAAGACAGAAAAACTCTCCAGCTCCAGTGGAAATCCAGGTCAAGGGCTCTGGCTACTTCAGTGGGACAGGGCAGATGAGACTTGAGCCTGAACTGAGGTCTCCGAGGATGGGCTTCTCAAGGAGGCCAGGAACTGGGACCAGCAGCTTAGAAAGCCATCCCTTCACCGTTCCCAGCAGCCCCAGGAGTGAGAACCACCTCAACTAGCAAGGACCAAAATCAGCCTCGGAGAGTATTTAGTTAAATGTTGAATGAGAAATGTGATGAAGACACCCCAGGTAAATTAGAAGGTGAGCCGTGAGAGACCTAAGGTGCATGCTGGAAAAACTACTGTCGAGAACCACAAGGTGGCAAGTGTGGGCACCATGCGACTTCTTCGGATACGTCCTTCGGATGCGGATATTTTACAAAACCCTGAAAACAGATGGAAGATTGTCTCCTGTAAGAGCTTCCTGATCCCATTCACTTTGTAGCTGTTCTAGTATAGTTTTTAGCTCACACATTCTGGGACACTATCCATCCCCAACGCATCATCCGGCCTTGTGTAAGGTCTCTCATCACCCAAATCTACTCACATCATATCCTGTTATTGAAATCTGATGCATGGAGTCATTGACTGACTTTAGCAAATCCAACATTGCAACCAGGGCTTCTTGAAGTTCCTGAACTCCATCGCAGCTCGTGCTGTACTTTAGCAACTCCTGAAAATAGAAATGGAAGAGCACATGTTCGCACTTGAACAAAGCAGACTTTTCCATCTCACCCAAAGTTTCCAATGCCCAAGAGCAACCTACACTGCCTGAGTTTCTTTTTTCATGTGTCACTGGAAAAACGACTCACTCTAAACCACAGTCAGTATGAGGTGTGGAACAGATCACTGAAGCATGGACCATTTTTTCTGGCTTTCCTTAAGGATGGTGTCAGGTTATAGAGCGGCATCACACTCAGATGAGTTCTTTGTGTTGTGTTTTCCTGCTTGGCAAGAAATGGGAAATAAGGTTCAGGTTTGCCAATATGTCATATATGCCTTCAAATGAGGTTGCGGCAGTTGATTGTCTTCAGACTGGCAGACACAATGAACAGAATTTTAAACTTCCACAGCCTTCAAGTCAATAAGTGGAAGACAGATTAGAGAATTATACCTTTGATATAAAATTACTTTTATTTCAGATCTCCTGTGCCCACTTACAGCTTCATGTGTACTCATGTCTCATCCAAGAGACTAGAAGGTAGGCTGCAAGACGCCACCACCCCAGCGTTATTCCCACTTTACAGAGTGGGAATAACAGCACTGCCCTGCCTCAGACAGAGAAAACAAGAATAAATGCATTAAAGACTACAGGCACTATAGCAACCTGAGGAGAAGAGATGCATAAATAGAATATATTTCATTCATCATACTCTTATGATCATCTCTGGTTCAGTTTTCTTGGAAGTGCTTCTGCCATTTTGCATCTCTGAACAGATTCAAACCATCTTTCTCTCCTTAAAAAATGGCTTGTTAAAAGCACTCGTTCCTTTTCCACGTATGTGAATTTTCATCTTCACTGAAAGTCACTACGGGGGGCCAAGCTAAGCAATACGCAATCTAAGGCTCGGTGCTGATTTACAGGTAACCTTTAATTGAAAAAATAAAATAAACTGGAAAACAAATCTATCTCCTGATGTCCTTTCAAAGCAGAATATGAAATACCTTCAGAAGCAACTGGTATTTTGTCAGGCGCTGCACCGGTTTCAGCAAATAGGAATCCAGCCCGAGTTTGTGCTCTAATTTTCTTTGGCATTCCTGGAACAAAGAATTCAGATTAAGTAAGTTCTGCACCAACTACAAGTAGTTATGCCAACAGCATGACTAGTACAGTTTGATGACTACGAAGATTTCACGTAATAATATCATATGGTGCCTATAACTAAAGAAATGTTATAAAAACACATAATATAATCAATGAATCTGCCTTAAACTCCTTGCGTACAAGAAACTCCAACTGCTATTTTTGTGAGGCTTCTGTGCAATGGTAAACAGAATGTGCTGCCAAATCAGCAGGGCACTGAGGAGGGCGTTTAGGACAAGCGAGTGTCCCAGGACGATGCCTGCCTCGGCAGGAACGACCAGCTCACCTGGAAAAAGGTGCTCTCGGAGCACTGCCTCCACAGGGACTCCGACCGGGGCTTGTTCTGGCAGTACTTCTCATACATCTGGAAATCCTCTCGCTGCAAGGGAAGCCGAAAGGCAAGTCACACGCGCGCACGCAAATCTGCTGGGCAGCCCAGTAAGGTGAACACCCAAACCATCAGTTTGCTTATACCTCTGATGCTAACCGTAATATCTAAAAGTCACTGAGTTTGGGAATCACAGCAGACTACAGTGTAGTCATGACTCCTGCTCTCCCCTGTCGGCTGCTGGCCACGCACCTACACTCCCTGCCTCGCTGTTGGTATTGTGTATCAGAAGCACCTTGCTCCACTGGCATAACTGAGATGTTGCAGGGTGCAACAAATCAGGAGCAACATTGGCCTTCAAGTCCGCTTTGTATGTGAAAATGAGCCACCCACCCTGTCTAGGAAACAAAATCCCACTCTCTCGGGTGCTCCCAGGCAGCTTTCCAGACTGTGCAGGAAAATTCTGCAAGAGATGGGAGAAGAGACAAAACGCAGCAGTGAGCAATGTATGGCTTACGTATTTAATCCTTACAGGAAATGGGTCTGGTAAAAAGGGGAATAGAGGCATCATCGTACTTGTTGTGGAAGTCGTATATCTCGGGCATGTTTCCGAAGAGGACATCCTTCCTGTTCCTCAGCACGGGAGGCATGAGGATGAGCATGGCGGGGTTATCCATCTCCGCTCTGTAGCCCTGCGGGATGCAAAAGGGGCTCATCACTCAGCTGGTATGACATCTCCTCGAACGCAGATGCAAAGGGGATGTGAACAATCTGCTTTGTTTCAAAGTGCAACATCCCTTTTATTTCCTTATTTTTGTCTCTAAACCCCTGTCTTCCAGTCCCTGGGCATGTGGGATTGTGGCCTGGCAGAGGATGGCGTGGGGCGGCTCCATTGGGGCTGGCCACCACCATGGAGATGCTCTCTACTCACCAAAGGCAAATGGCAGCCACCTTCTCCTCGCTATGGCCTGACTGCGGGAGAGGTCTCAGAGGAAAACTTGGCTGG
>Ga0065711_1044970_pt1 | contig 13765 bp, 7 predicted proteins | sample Hoacrofraction12_FD_59098 | JGI IMG/M metagenome (GOLD analysis project Ga0065711, IMG submission 59098) | Hoatzin crop microbial communities from Cojedes, Venezuela - Epithelial fraction 12 v2 (version 2) | ecosystem: Host-associated > Birds > Digestive system > Esophagus > Crop | place... | reverse complement strand
CCTCAGAGTGAAGAAGTTCTTCCTCATGTTCAGACGGAACTTCCTGTGCCTCAGTTTGTGCCCATTGCCCCTTGTCCTGTCACTGGGCACTACTGGAAAGAGTTTGGTCCCATCCTCTTGACACCCACCCTTCAAATATTTGTAAGCATTTATTAGGTCCCCTTGCAGCCTTCTCTTCTTCAGGCTAAACAAGCCCAGCTCCCTCACCCTCTCCTCGTAGGAGAGATGTTCCAGTCCCCTCACCATCCTCGTAGCCCCACGTACATAGCCCTTCGTAAAGTAAATCACAAATTCACAATCATTTAAGCAGGAAGCAATCCTATATTGGTGATAAGTATTATGTTTATAAGGTAAGGGAACAGAATACATATGATGTGAAATGCTGAGATGATCTGTTAGACCTAGAGCACTTCACAAAAGGTGCTGTTGTATACCTTCCACAAAGCTCAGTACTTCATAAGAATTTGAGAAGTTGACAAAATATTACAACAGATATCATTTACTTCTGGAATAAAAGCATGTATCATTTCTGATTCTTCTTAGCTGCAAGACCCTGACTGTCAAGGCGGTGTTAATGGCCCTTACATCTATTTTAAGGCCTCTTTGCAATCACAATTACAGAAAATGACAACAGTATAAATGAGATTTGGATAACAGCATACAAAGCTTAAGTGAGTTCCTGAATCCTGGAAAGAGCACGTGTGTTACACATTGAGAATGTGTAAAATATACATTTATGGCTCTATGAGGCCTACATGCAAAATTATTTCTAGTTTATTCACAATGCATGCTATTCAGTTTTTGCTTGTTCCAAGTGTGTTTAGTAAACAACAGGCGCTTGTGAATGATATGTTCTGAAATCGAATTTTAGGGTAAACCTAATTACGTCCACAGATGGTGAAGCATAATTGATGACAGTATGTCAATGTAAACTGGAACTAGCTGTGTCTAAAAACATATCATCAGTATCAACAACATAACAACATTATGAATATTTTAAATGAGTACTTTATAAAAAGGATGTGCTGGTTAATTCTGGTTGCCTCCACAAATAGCCTAGTGTATGTGAACTATTTTTGCTTATGTGAGTTTCTTTTTCATTCGATACTGCACATCCTACTTTTATTATTGCTGCAAAGAGTCAACAGGGGAAATATTTTGGTAGGAAAAGGAAAATACATGGACTACACTTTTCACAAAACAATAATTGGGGCACTGCCACCTGAGTTTCACAGGAATTAAACAAGAAAAATAAAAGAGCATAAACATCTTTCTGCATGATTTACCATCACCAGCAGTGAAATTCTTTCTTGTTATTATTTCATTTGGTAGCAGCCACTTCCCCTTTACATAAGACAGAGTGACTGTAACAGTAGAAGAGCATAAGCATCTCCAAAGGGAAGCAGAACATTTGTTCATTATATGACCACAGTCCTTAAATGTGAAATTGCATTTCAGTAGTCTGAACATTATATATGATTACCAGGCTTGCATGTTTCCAAAGAAACTCTCCCTATGTTCATTTATTATAAAACTGTGAGACTTGGAAAGCTTTATTACTATTCAGAATTGGTTCATTTCTTTTAAATACAGATTTTTTCTTCTTATGATGGGTGTATTTTAGCATTTGACTGAACACTGGTAGAAGACAAGAACGCTGACTCTCAGGTAGCCTTCTTTATGACTACCTGGAGTGTGGGCATGGCCTAGGGTTCTTGTCATGAAATTTTAGTGTCGCCTTACCCTAGGTCTCTAGGTATAGCATTAAGTTGTTGAATGTTCTTAATCTCAGATTATTCTTGTCTGCCCAGGAAACGCTTGCAAAAAGCAAATAAACATTTACCATACTTGTATAAACTCCCTTCTAAATCAAGAGAAATCAGAGGGAAAATGGAATCTGCTCCCATAAACCATTACATATCTGATATTCTTTGTTCACCTCCTTCAATAAATATCTGAACAAAGCAGTGATTTGCTCTATAAGGAGCCCACATTAGCAAAGTCCAAAATAGTGGCATAGACTGGAAAATTAGAAGTATGAGAAACAAACAAGGATACATTTTTATGTTTGAAAACCTGTCTATATCCATAACTCCTGCCAAGGTCAGCTTCTAATTGGACCTGTTGTCAATACAAAAGACGCTTGTTCATACTAACCTGTCAGTACTTTGGTGCTATGTAGCTCTGAAGCAGCTGTTGCTGTTCCCAAGTGGACAGTAGAGTACATGATAGGGAATATGTTGCTGCGAAGTGTTGTGTGCAAGCTGCCACTGCCCTTGCAAGTTGTTACAAACAGCTGACTATCACAATAACATTTGTCCATGTCTGCATATGCTTTTTCTGGGGCCTTAGCTTCCCTGAAAATTAAACAGAAAGATTTTGTCAATACTCTGGCATATAGCAAGGCTTCCATAATGGCCTGCATAAATGCAGAAGACACAGTGGGATTGATCTGTAGTGATAATGCCTAAATGTGCTTAGGGAAAGAATGCTTTAATTTAAATAGACTTTATGCTTTTTTTATTATTAATAGTATGCTTTTATTTATGTTATACTTGTTTTCTGCCAGAGAAAAATTTACATTTCAAGAAGCAATTACAAGAAACACTCAGGTAGAAATAGGTTAGCAACAAAGTGAAACAACTTTATGACTCTGTATACCTGAATAATTAAAAAAAAAAAAAGGGAAAAGAATAACATCTATGTCATGAAAATACGAGAACTCTGGGAAAACCATTGAAGAAAACATTCCACTACAAGAAGAAATTCATTAGGCTAGTGTAATTTCCTCTGAAGAAAGCATGTTCTATGGATGATATAGCCATTCAAGCATAACCCTGAGACTTCTGTGAATATGTTTGTGCATCCTTGTTTAAATGGATTTTTTTCAAGTGCTGCAAAATAGCAGCAGATCAAAGCAGCTATCTCATATGTTCTACTTATATTATGCTATGACTATATTAACTGTGATTAAAAAATTAATAAAATTTAATTTAACATCCATTAGAAAATCTATGTTTAAAACAAACAAAGGCACTGCAACTTAAAATATCTAAGTCCACTTTTATCACCGTCCTTTCCCCATTTAAAGAATGTGATGGTATGATGCTACCCTGTGTCAGAAGTAGAACCATAAGACTCTCTAACGTTCAGATGAAAGCAAGTTTTCAAATGTTTATAGATGTAATATGTTTATGTGTCAAGGTTTTGCTAGAAGGGGAAATGAAGAGGTGGATTCTGTGAGAAGAGACTTGGAGCTGCCCCCATGTCCAACAGAGCCAACTCCAAAAGGGACCCACTGCTGGCCAAAGCTGAGCTGGTGGCACTTCTGTGATGACATATTAAAGTAAGGTTAAAAATATTGCACAGCAGCTGTGAGAGAGGAGTGAAAAAAATGTGAGAGAAACAGCCCTGCAGACACTAAGGATAACAGCTCATGGCAGGGGGGTTTGGAACCAGATGATCTTTAAGGTCCCTTCCAACCCAAACCATTCTATAATTCTATGATTCTGTGAATAAGCAGGAGGAAGGAGGTGGTCCAGGTACCAGCGCAGACCTTCCTCTGCAGCCTGTGGTAAAGACCGTGGTGACGCTGGTTTTACCCCTGCAACCCATGGAAGACCACAGTGGAGCAGATATCCACTGTAGTTTGTGTAAGATACCACACCAGAGCAGGTGGAGATACCTTGAAGGAGATTGCAGCCTATGGAAAACCCACAAAAAAGCAAGCTCCTGGCAGGACCTGTGACCCATGGAAAGGACCCCATGATGGAGCAGGTTTTCTGGCAAGACCTGTGGCCCCGTGGGGGACCCATGGTGGAGCAGTCTGTTCCTGAAGGACTGCACCCCATGGAAGGGACCGACACTGGAGCAGTTATTGAAGAGCTGCAGCCCGTGGGATGAGCCCACACTGGAGCAGTGGACAAGTGTGAGGAAGGAGTGACAGAGATGAAGTGTTATGAAATGATTACAGCCCCCTTTCCCATCTCTCCCTGTGCCCCCTGGGGGAGAGAATGAGACAGAAAAGTCAAGAACAGGAATGAAGGAGTGAAAATGAGCTTGGTGAGAAAGGTAGGGAGTGGGGAGAAGGCATTTTTAGCGCTGCCTTTGTTTTCTCATCATCCTAATGTATTTTTCATTGGCAATAAATTACATTAATCTTCCCCAAATCAAGCCTGGTTTTTCTGCAATGGTAGCTTGTAAGTGATCACCCTGCCTTTATCTCACAAGCTTTTATAACTTATTTTGTCTCCCTGTCCTGTTTAGGAGGGGAAATTAGAGAGCATCTTAGTGGACATATGGCAGCCAGCCAAGTTTAACCTAACATAATGGATCATCTTTTGAAAGCCACACCTCTAATGTGAAGTATTTGATCAAAAGTCCATTTGCTTTAGTTTTATTTCTCTGTATTATTGCAAATTCATGTCACTCTCATATGTTAGGATTGGCTGAGTTACCTTCTGGAGCTTCTTAGAAATCTTGGTTGACTTTACAGGTCACCTATGGTGATGAACTTAGACTAGACACCCTGTTTAAATGACTGAAGTTGCAAAGAAAATGTGCAGAGTTTACAGACTCTTTGTAGAATTGAACAGAATTAGTTTTAAGTTACTCCTATCTATTAGAGGACTGTTGGATGTTTTTCTAAAAAGCTGTCTTCTGGAGAGTGAAATAGTGTTTTTGAAATAGTGTTTTATTTTGTCAGATGTCTTATTTTGCCTGACACCCACAGTTGTATGGATGATCAGAAAGCCTGACAGGTGAATTCAACATTGAATAGCTTAGTGAGGATCAGTTCAAATAGAAACACAGGGAAGAGAATTTCATTCATATCCCACATTCATGATGAGGATTTAAAGAAGTCCATCTTTGTCTGTCCTGACTACTTCTGAATGTTCATTCAGCTCACCTAGGAAAGGGAGCATTATCATTACTACTGACATCCAATAAGTTAAACCCTCAATAGTCTGTATGCTTCAAGCAAGGCATGAGGAACAATAGGGCCCTGCTGGAGTTTGTATAGGTTTAGGAATTCCTGACTTCGAATTCCAGCTCTCTTAAAGGGTTGGTTTGTGTCCTGCAACAGCATGTTTAACACTATCAGTTTCTCAACAAGAAACTTCTCTGAAAAAGATAGTAATATTCTTTTTTTTTTCTCTTCCCAAGAGTGACATGTGGATATATGACTTGTAATTTGCAAAGCATACTGAATTTAAAAATCTATACTTTGTGGATAGAAGTATGACTGCTAAAACTCTCAGTAGCATTTCATTGCCTTCTTATGAATTCACTGACAGAAATATGGATTTTGCTGAGATCTCACACATGCAATTTAGTAGACAATCATCTACTCTGAGGTGCGTACCACAATACTAGAAGAAATTTTCATTACTGGCTTCTGATACCTAGCTGAACTCAGGTTATTCTATGTAAAAACTTTGAGTAAGTTCAAGCAAGTTGAAGCTGAAAAGAGTAAGTGTGCCAAGAAGGTTCTTCATGAATGGTTAGTTATGACACTGTGGAAAAAAGTGCTATTGGCAATGTTGGAACTTAAACAGTTAGATCTTTAAAAATCCTCCAAAATTTTATGAAATTTCTAAGATACCATTGCACAATTTAAAAAAATTGCAGGTTCTGCAGGGAACATTTTTATCTTTGGTATCTGAGACAGTCAAATTTTGTTTATAACTGGCAGTAACTTTGGCAGTCCTGCTTCATTTGCAAGCAATTACGTAATAGCCGTCTTTTGATAAAGTGTCATTTCACTCTTTTTCACATAACTGGAGTAACTGGCAAAGAAAAAGGAGAAAGTACTGTATCATCATATGCGATTAATACATTTTATTCCACAAGCACAGAGAAAGCAACAAGTAAAAGCAAAAGAAGAAAGGTTTATTTTCTAATTCCAGTAATTTAAATAGTCAAATTATTTGAATATTGTAACCAAAACTTACCACTGAAACACTGAGTTGATGATGAAATTTTGCAAACCAACAGAAGCTTTCAACCACCTGAGTTTTCCTTTTTGTAGACATTGGATCTATAGGCCTAAGAAATTGTCACTTGTTAGGATAGCTTTGTTAGAAGAAGATCATGTTTATGCTATTAATTCCTAACCTAGAAAAAACACTTAGAAATTTATGGAGGAAACAATTCAGAATTTCTGTTGATTAAAATATGAAATTTATTTTAAGTAAATTTCTTATATCCAGTCGAAGACTTAACAAAATTTGCACAGTTTATCTTGTGTACCTGAAGCCAGATTACTCATCCACAGGGAAATGGTCAGTATTTTAACCAACTTTCCTGTCCCTTCTTTTCTGGCAAATGCATTCTGCTTTTCTGGTTCATCTATTGCTGTTCTATTCTGGGCTCATGCCTGCCCTTAATGTTCAGTACAAAAACTAATTATTGTGCTAAGCAGTTTTTCTAAAGGCTTTACTTCTGCATCTTTGATGCTTCATGAACAGAATGACAATGTAAAACATTGATAAATGATCCAAAATTGAAAGAAATCTTTCTACTTATCATTTAATAATAAACACAAAGCTTTTTTTAAGAGAACATATATATTCAAAGACATTTACAAGTCTGCTGTTCTACAACTCATGCATCACCTCCTCACAGATTTTTTTTTGCAGTAATAGCTACGTAATGAGTCTGTTTAGGATATATCTTATTAAATGATTCTAATCTATATAGATTCTCATACCACACTCATCACCATAGTATCTGAGTGCCTTCCAGTACTGCATTAAGCAATGCAACTAACATCTGTTCCATATTTTTGTTCTCTCATCATTTCCCCAGGGGGTGAACTATGAGCAGTGGAGTGTTTTGTTTTGGATTTATCTATTTTTTAGGCATTCTGTGACTTGAGGGTTATTTAGTCCACCCAGGGATATACAGATGAAGTAAAGATTATTGTGAGTCATAGAATGGTCACAGAAAAATGTAAACAGGGATGAAACACTTACCTTGAACTGAGCTGTTGAAATGAATGTTCCGAACAGTTAAGTATACCTATTGATAATTTTTTTACCTGCACATACCCCAAAAATTCTTTCTGCAGCATCACCTTAAGAAATTACACTATATTTTACTCCTACCAGGTGAGTGAAACCTAATCTTTTAGACAAAACAAACCACAGTATGCACCTGGAGCTTTTGTATTTCACATCTGAGAGCTGATCTAGACAGTTTACCCGTGTCTTGTCTAAAAATAACTTGTAATTAAGCAGCTAGCTTGGATTATGCTGCAAATGTAGGAACCCATGTCAGAACCACACTGACGGAGTGTTTTATGTTGCTTTCCATTCAGGACCACATATAAAATTAAGTATTGACTTTCTTATATGAAGACAATAAATGTAAAGCAGATGCCTGCAAGTAAGCATGTGTTTAAGTACTCTTGTTTTCATGAATCAGGGCATAAAGACAGTAAAAGACCTATTTACGTCCTTTACCCTATTTCTCAGACCATGTGCAGCTCACATATGCTTCCCTCATGGCAGATTTGATAGTATTTTTTTTCTTTTTCATGTTTGTGAAGTGTTTCAAAGCAAGGCTCAGTTACTTCTTCATAGTACAATTGCATAGCTTAGCTGGTGTTCTGTTCCCTCTGAGTTCATTCTTACTCTTCTTAGTTCCCTTCTGTGACTGATAAAGCAATAAATTCTTAAGACAATAAATTATTTTTCCATGTCCAGGTAGAGAGGGATTTTTGAGGTGAGGAGGCACTTGGATGCAAAAATTGGGTGTTCAAGCTCTTGACAGTCAGTCTGTGTCATCAGAAGGCAGGTGGAGCTGGAGTTACCTGCAGCGCTGTGTGTTTCCAAGGTCTAATGTGGGCGTTAAAGAATGTGAGTGCTTAAGAATTTCTTAAAGCTGCCCCAAAGCCCACTAGACAATCTGTTTACCTCTATACTCTGAGTGGTATAAGCATTGGCTTATGTATCTCACTTGTTTCTGAAAATATATAGTTTATTCCCTTTTCTTCTCTTGGCTACTTTGAGACATCATTTGCAGAAGACTTTCTCACTGCCACGTTCTCTGTGTAAGTGTTCTGCAATCAAGTATCTGACTCTTTCCCTAAGCCCTATCGTGCCTGTGTGCTTTCTAAACCATAGAAGGGCAGAATAAAGGGCAGAGAAGGCTTTCAGTGCAAAGCTTATTTGAAAAGATACTTGGCAAAATTCTGAACATGTATACAGGAAATTAGAAGAGTGAAGAAAATAGAGACTTTTGAATCTAATGATTTAAGATCTGCTCCATTGTACATACTAATAAAGCATGATTGTTTGCATTAATTTAAGTAAAATTTATGATATCACTGACATTTATCAGCATGACACTACTATGGAAATTTAGCTAATAAGAAAAATAATGAACCCCCATGAAGTTTCAAATTGTTTAGTAGAAAGGATTTATTGTAAAATTTCAAATTTATTTTCAAGCAAGACAATGGAAAAAGTGCAAAATATTTTTTGTACTGATTCACTTTTATGTGCTTAAGCTACATGTGTTGAAGAGTTATTCATACCTCATTTAAAGAGGTAGAAAATCACATAAAATAATTGATTTGAATGCCATCAATGAAAATAAACAAGGTAATTACAGATATCAAAGGCCATCAAGCGTTGAGTTTGGGATACCTAAGAAATCTAGGAGTGGATTAGACATGTTCAGGGAGGTGTCTACTTCTCATTTACTTTTGCTAGTCAAAACCCACAGAATTGCCCCTATTTTTACTGCAGGTGTTTTCAAATGAAATCTAGTTTAATCGAAGCTATCCAGAATTGCATAGTTATATAACAAGAAGCACTTAAAAAAAGATGGAATTGGAATATTCCATAAGCATCAAAGGAAACTGTCAGCTTGCCAGGATGAAAGTTTATAAGAAGTGGATGAAAGCCTCAAGAAAGTGAGAGAGAATTCTGCCACACACAATCAGATATACTATGCATACATGTGAAGGGAGGGACACATGAGAGTGAAAGAGAACAAATTGCCAGAAATCTTTTGTTCAGTGAATATTTTGTTTCTCACGTAAATTTATCCCCATTTTTCTGTTAAGTATACTATATATCTCTCTCTATATGTATGGGTGTATGTACATACGTATATACACATGTATGTCTGTATATCTGTACACACACATTAGTCTATATTCTAAGCATTTTGGAGATATGACCAAAAGTCCCTTTAAAGAATGTCATGTCCTTAGGAAATTTAATTTTTGACCTTGCTCATGACTACCTCTTAGTATTACATTATCAGCCATCATCTTAACTTAAACATCAGCGTTTAAAAAAAAATGTTAGTTTTTAGATGAACAGAGAGTTACAGTCAGTGAAAACAACAATAAAATTTTCTTAGCTCTCTGATTATGCTTAATCAAGCTTTAAACTCAGTTGTAACCTGCAGCTGTTTCAGTGAGAGTTGGTATGGTTGGAAAGTGTTCCTGCTGACATCTGTCACAGTAATCATCACTGTTATTAGAAGAGGGAAAATGTTTTATGATGGAACAATGCTCTGTCAAAAATATCAAATCAATACATCAAAAAATTCACAGAGATTGTGTTTAATTTTCATTGAGAAGTGTGTTTCTGGTATAAAATTCAAAATTATTTGAAGGTTTTTGTTTTATCATATGTGACCTGCTATATTTATAGCGTAACACTGTTCAAAACTAGTGTTATAACTTCAGTAACACAGAGATGAAGCTCAAACAAGCTAGGGCTTTTCATCCAATCCTATTCAAATATAAAATATTAGTACTAGCAAATATTAGTGTTTATTTTTATTTCAACTTTTACATTAAAATTATTGCCTTTTGATTTATTTCAAAATAGTTTATCAAGATATTTATTTTTCAACTCAATCACGGGAAAAGTTTTTTCCTAAAATATTCATCTAAGTGTTCTCATAGTATATTGTTCAAAATAAAATTAGAAAATAGAATTAATCCTTGCTGACTATTTGTTTACAGATGCTACTAAAGTGTACAAAAGATTTCTTTTTCTCCCCTCAAGACTAGGGCGGCTTCCCTATGTTCTGATCTATTATGTGCAATTATGTTGATAAAGAAAACTGAGAAAAAGAGATAGGATAAACTGTCAAATTCTTATTAGTTCTGAAAAAAGACACAGACAATGTGCTTAACATATGTCTTTTTACTTAGATAATAAACTCTTTTATCATGTATTTGCACAATGTATAATGAGGCTTCATATTATACTTACATGAAACTGCATTACCTTTTTTTTAATAATGACTAGAAGAGAATAATAATTCTATTAACTATGATACTGTATTTAATTATTTCATTTCTTAAAGACTTCCTCTAGTTAACTGCAAAGACAAAAAATTATTTTTCCTCCTTCGTGTTTGCAAATCGACCTCTATATTTGTTTCAGTTTTTGCTATTGTACTTTTTGAAGATTTTGCAATACATACACTTAGCTTTCCTCATAAATCTCTCATAGATAAAGAAAGGCACTCAGTAACATACATTCATGCTTCTAGTGGTAGTGGTAGCCAGAACTTGCAATTCCTTTCAGGTGTTGATTCTGGTAGTTCATTATTAATGAATTTCTTCTAAATATAATGCAAGTATTTTTCTACACACTGTAATGCAGATGAATAAAAAGGGAAGTCACATGCTATTGGCCAATTTACGTGCCACTTACCCTTTCCTTTATCTCTTGTTTTCCCTTTCCTTTTCCTTTTTTCTTTCCCTTTCTTTCTTCCAAAATGTATTGGAATATTTGGAAAATATACTGGAAAATTTGCTATGATTTCTCGAAAGAAAATAAATTCACTAGCAGAAATCAGATGTCATGTATTGAGGTCCAGACGTATTACTTTCCACAAATCTGATTTATTGTTGCTTGTTATCAAAAGTTAACAAGGTAGGCAGGTAGAATAATGAAGTTTAGATTTAGAGATCTAAAGCAATGTCATTTCTAATATAAAAGCAATTCCAAATGTAATACTTTTACATAGAAGTGACTTCAGAAAAATTCAGGCTTGATCAGAAAAAGAAAAAAAAAAGGTTAATTTTCAGCATATGCATTAGTTGAACAGCTTTGAGACTTCGGTCTCATTATGTGACTTCAGAAAGCTACAGAACTGCTGTCTCATAAAGCTAAATATGTCAAAGGAATGATTCAGCATCACAGTATGTTTCTGCCAAACGAGTTTTCTGCTACTCTGCATGTTTTGAGTTTTCATCTTGGGTACTGGTGTTATTATTAGCATGTACAAAGATGCCTTTCTTATCTCAGATAATGTTCAGCACTCCACTTTAAAGAGGAGTCTGATGCTTTTCTATTTATGCAATACATCTCTCCTTCTATCTTACTTCTCATAGGATGAGGCTGAGAAGAAATACCGTGTATAATTAAGTAATTTCATGACAGCTCATGACACATTCTCTGTACAGAAAAACCCTAACAAAGGTAAAACCAATCTCCCTGCCCTAGAAAAGATGTGAATGTCCCTCTTATGAAAATACCTGGTTGTTAATAAGCTAGCTAGCAAAAGTGAGCTAAAATATTTGTATAAGATTATATGTTACTGTGCTAAACACATCACAGTTTCTTGCCAGACTCTGCTGGATATAAAAAAGGCATCCAATAAGGCAGAGCATGTAAGTAACTTCTTTATTATTTCTTAGAATATGCAAGATTAGGGGAGCTTGCTCATGATTCTGTCTGCTCTGGTCCTATCCCTAAAGGTTCCCAATACATTAGGAATAGGATGTATTTGTGGTCCCTTTCTACTTCTGTCTTGCTTGCCAGGCAAAATGACATTCTGGGAGAAAGCAACATGAAAAAAAAACAAAATCAGAAAAAAAATCCACCCCATAAAAAGGTGTAATAGTAAGTACGTTCTCACTGCTAAGGAGCTAAGTGTGGCATTCAGCTTCTCTGAGGCAGACAGTCTTCCTATCCAGCCACAGAATTACCAGACACGTGATCTGGTTAAGTTCCAGGTGCCACGGAAGATTTCTCTATTTTGTCAGTCTTCTTATGTTCACTTGTTGTAGAGCCTTGGGTTGGAGTGAGCAATTCTCGCAAACATCCATCTTGAGAAACTGAGACGGAGACTCTTCAACCAAGCAAATTTACAAATGAGGCATTATACTTTGTACTTTCGCAGGCAAACGTCCTCGCTCGGCAAAGGACCATAGCAGGCAAGTGGAGCCCTGCAGGATGCTGCCTTGAAAAACCTACTTCTCTCACCCTGAGATGTCACATAAGCAAGGAAGTTAAGTCAACTCTGCAGAGGGGAGTTGTGAGACCACCAAGACCCACCCTGCACCTATGGACTCATTTCAAGAACTTGCATGACAGTACTCCTCCCCTGAGGAGGGTTGACAGGCACCCAAAGGATATAAAAGAAGAATGGGCAAGCCTTTTGGCACATGCCCATGATTAGGGGACCCCAACCACCAGCAGAAACCACTGCTAGATCCAAGGGCGGTGATATCTTTTCTTTCATCTCTCCTTTAGTTTTCCTCTCTTTCTTGATCTTTGACTTGATTTATAGGCACATAAGGGTAATGTCGTTGTAAGTTTGTCAATACTCAACTTGTAGGCACATAAGGATAATGTTGTTGTAAGTCTGTCAATCTGCTATATTTTATAATTTTGCAAAATCAAACCTATCGTAGTGAATTTTGCCAAGTCAATATCCATTGTTACCCCACTGCATTTAAAGCAATGTAATTATAATGTTGCAATGTTGCTATCTTTTGTAATTTAGCTGAATTCCAAGTAAACCTTGTTTTTAGTCAAACCTCTTGGGTCATCGTCATGACTCCTGTATACTGCGCAGAGAACTGAAACAGCGCAGCTCCCCTTACCCACTGGACTTCTTCAGGTTTGCCCAGCTCTGTCTGGTACCTCAATATTAAATTGATTAGGTCATAGTAGGGACTTCTGGAACTTTTAGACTATTTAAAGCTCCAGCTTGGTCACTGGGCATTCAGTATTGACATACGCAACCAACGTTCAGAAGATCAGCCTGCTCTTGCGAAAGTACCACTTGGCTGGCTGACACCGAAGCTTTGAATAGTGCCTGTTTAAATGGTCTAGATAGTACGTGTTAGATAATTATCATTTTAACCTGCTTGAAACAAGACTATAACATCTGATCCTGCACAAGACTTAAGGCTTCTGAACCTCCTTACAGATGACTCCATACTGTTTGATTCTAATTAGTGGATTAAAAGTGAATAAAGCAGCAGACATTTTAAGTATCATGCTCTTTTCACATATTTTGTTCCACATGCACTCTAACTTAAATAAAATCTCTAAGGCTGCATAACTTTAGGCAGATATGTCAATTACAGGATAGATACAATATCTGTCTTGAAAATATTAGCTATGTTAAGACCAATCTCTTATTTCTACAGGGCACTCTATGAGACCATGTTCTGTTTATACACAGGTAAAAAAATATTTATGCCAGATTTGTCCATCTGAAACTTCGAAGGCTGAGTAATGCAATGCATTGAGTTTTGTCCTAAACATGATATCGCTTATTTCTTATTATATTGCTTATTTTTTACCGGTGCTGTTCAATATATTTATCAATGACATGGACAGCGACATCGAGTGTACCCTCAGCAAGTTTGCAGGTGACATCAAGCTGAGTGGTACGGTTGAGACACCAGAAGGATGGGATGCCATCCAGAGGGACCTGGACAAGCTGGAGAGGTGGGCCTGTGTGAACCTCATGAGGTTCAACAAGGCCA
>Ga0065711_1044967_pt1 | contig 13765 bp, 7 predicted proteins | sample Hoacrofraction12_FD_59098 | JGI IMG/M metagenome (GOLD analysis project Ga0065711, IMG submission 59098) | Hoatzin crop microbial communities from Cojedes, Venezuela - Epithelial fraction 12 v2 (version 2) | ecosystem: Host-associated > Birds > Digestive system > Esophagus > Crop | place... | reverse complement strand
CTCCACAACCTCCCTGGGCAGCCTGTTCCAGTGCTCCGTCACCCTCAGAGGGAAGAAGTTCTTCCTCATGTTCAGACAGAACTTCCTATGCTTCAGTTTGTGCCCATTGCCCCTTGTCCTGTCGCTGGGCTCCTCTAAAAAGAGTCTGGTCCCATCCTCCTGACACCCACCCTTAAGATACTTGTAAGCATTTACAAGGTCCCCTCTCAGCCTCCTCTTCTTCAGGCTAAACAAGCCCAGCTCCTTCAGTCTTTCCTCAAGAAAGAGGTGCTCCAGTCCGCTAATCATGTTCACAGCCCTCTGCTGCACTCTTTCCAGTAGCTTCTCGTCTTTCTTGAGCTGGGGAGCCCAGAACTGGACACAGTACTCCAGATGGGACCGCAATAGGGCAGAGGGGGAGGAGAACCTCCCTCGACCTACTGGCCACACTCTTCTTAATGCACCCCAGGATACCATTGGCCTTCTTAGCAGCCAGGGCACACTGCTGGCTCATGGTCAGCTTTTCATCCACCAAGACTCCCAGGTCCCTCTCTGCAGAGCTGCTTTCCTGCAGATTAACCCCTAACCTGGTTATGTAACTACTACCGGTGCATGGGGTTGTTCCTCCCCAGGTGCAGGACCCTGCACTTGCCCTTGTTGAACTTCATCAGATTCCCCTCTGCCCAGCTCTTTATCCTGTCCAGGTCTCGCTGGATGGCAGCATAGCCTTCCGGTGTATCAACCACTCCTCCCAGCTTTGTGTCATCAGCAAACTGGCTTAGAGCACACTGTCTCTTCATGCAGGTTGTTGACAAATAAGTTGAGTAACTCTGGGTCAAGGGTTGAGCTTAAACTGTCATCCTAATGGTCTGCCAAACAACAAAGTAATAATTGTTTCAGTCACTATGAAGTTTCGTGTTAAACTGGTTTCTCACTCCCAAAAAGATGTAGTAAGAAAACTGCAAAATAAGCATTGTGTCATAAGATTAACAGCTTCAGGAAAATATGCATTATATTAAACTGACATTGCATAAGACAAGATAAACATCGGACCATATGTTTCAGTAGCACTTAATGCTAAAATTGCTTCAAAATATTGTACGTAAGCTAAAATTACCTTTGCTATTAAAGGAGGACAGAAAGATTGTGCTGAACCTGAAAGGACCACTGTAAAGCAAAAATGAGTATTTTAATGGAAGTACAGAAAATATCTGGGTAAACTTAGCCATTTCCAAAATATTGGAAAAATGATTCAACTTACTAAAGAGAAAATAATTATTACAGTCATAAATTTAATATCATCATCTCTTCATCTTAGATCCCAGCATAAAACAGTATCTGTGTGTGTGTGTGTGTTTGGTTTCCACCTCTCGTAACAAAGGACTTGATGAAATTTGCATTACAGTTCATGCATCTCTTCTACAATGAACTTGTCAGTTTTAGCTATTAAATATTAAATGACATTAAAATAGCAATTAATATTAAAAAATAAACATTAATTAAAGCAATAATTAAATACACACTAATTGAAAAATTGCTTAACTGTAATTTCTAGACTTACATTATGGTTTGCTAACTTTCATAGACTTTGGTATGAACTCTGTTCAAGAATGTGAGTGAGGTTCGTTCTCTTAGCATCTTATGCGAACTCTTAATTTCGTCAGAAATAGCCTAAAGTCAAAATAAATGACTGAAATTCAGTGAAGAGATCATCATCTGCTTTCTTGTAAACACACATTAGCATGAACTGCCCTTTTTGATAGGATTTGGCATTAAATATATTGACTTTTAACGTTCTGTATACAATGGAGTTCAGAGAACCTACAGAATGATTCAGCACACTAACTAGTATGGTTGCAATTCAGTTACCTAGATAAACATTTTTGCTGCCACATGAAACACCCCAGAACATCTGAGCTCTCTGTGTGGATCTGGCAGATATGACATAGGATCCACAAGTGATCCCAATGCATTTCTGGAGAGGAAGATAGAGGCCAGGCAAAGTAGTCTAGAACTTTTCAGATACTAGACATATGTGTGTGTGTATCTGTTCTCTAAATATCGCTGTCTCTGAAGATTTGATTTCCCCTGGGAGAGTAGACTGATAATATAAGGTCACCAAATTTAAGAAACCCTGAATGGTGTCTGGTGCCAGAATCTGGATCTGAATCTCACTCTTTGTGGTCTATGATACAGAGGTAAATAACATCAGCAGGTTTGGATGTAGTGCAGTTAGTGTCCAGAAAGTTTGGAAACTTTTATTTTGGCTTCCATGATCTAAAGATTTAAATGGTAAAGCTGCACCATCAGGGGATTATGGATTTCAGGTGCCTGGATATAGAAATTTAAAGCACAGATTCAAGATGATCCAGCACTCCAGGAAGATACAGAAAAATCATGAGGGAAAAATATGGGTTTTTTCATGATGGGTTTGGACCAGGAGGGGAATATAGGAGAGGTCAATTCAGATACAGCTGAAAATCTATAAATTTTTAGGTTAGTTGCTAAATGTCTGAAAATTATATGTGTTACTAAAGGGACTGGTGAAGTGAGTTCAACCAGAGCAGAAGACTAAGTGTTAAATAGAGAAAAGACTTGGATTGTTGCCTGCTTGGCCAAAAAATGTAGCTTAAACCTCTGACCCAAGCAGACTCAAAATTGATCAAACATTGACCATTTCCAAAATTCGAAAAAAGTATGGCTAAATTTTCTTTTACAAATTAAAAAGTGAAATGCTCATGTCAGTAAAGATTCTATCAAGTTAGGACTGGGATGTAAAGTAAAAAATGAAATAGTATTAAATCATTCATAAATTTGAGAACCATGAACAGAAAATATCCAAAATTAAAGCACAATTACAGATCTAGTTGAGAGCTACTGATTACAATGGTAAATATAAAAATAAATATTTTAAGACAATTTGGCCAGACAGATTAAGAACAACTACTTTGTGATTCCCGATATTCTGAAGTCAATGCAACATGCCCTGTATTCAAAAGATACTTATTTACTTCTTTCCAGCTTTTGACATTCCTGCATTGAATACTAGGTCTTACATCACCAAAAGATCCATTCAGAATCTATGGGAGTCACTACAAAACAAGAAGGTAAGCAACATTGTACAATATACGGCATATGGACCAGGTATAAAAAAAAAAAACAAACAACAGAAGAAGCAGTTTTCTTTGACCTGCTGTAATAGCTGGGCTTTATTTCAGGGTAGATTAGGCTGGTTTACATCATTATGCAAGTAATGGAGGGTTTTATTTATCAGTGAGTGTGACCCAAAATATAGTCCAGTGTATGAATAATTGTTTTTTTCCAGAAAGTCAGAGTAATGCTTGTACATGTGAAGAAAAGTGAGAATGTTGCTTCTAACATTTCCTCAGTTTTATTTTATTTCTCTGTGGGGGCACCTTTGAGCTGTAATGTTTTCAATCTACCAGATGAGTTTACTGCAGGTTCCAAGTAGAGTTGTTTTTATTGCTCTTTTGTCAATATAATAACAGAGAAATTAGAATTAAACTCATATTTCAAAATTGTGATTGCCTCCTAGACCACTGGGGGTAATACTGAAGACTTGGAAGAGCAACAAGGGATGTTCTGAGATGATATATTTGCTTGATGGTTGCAAGAAAGTATTTGACATTTCTCAGCAGCAGAAAAAGTTACTGGCTGTAAGCTTTTTTCTAAATATTTTTCTTGAATGGCAGACAAAATATTTCCCAGGTATTGCTTTTTGGAGAGGGATTTTCAAATTTATTTATTTATTTTTTAATCTAACACCACCTAGAAAAATTTAAAATAATACAAGAAGAATGAAATAATTTTTTCCCTGGAAATTTTTTTTTGCTTTTTTAAATCCTCCTTTTTTTTTTTTATACTTGTTTAGTTCAGATTAACTATACTTTAGCTAGAAAAAAATGTATTGACAGTTGAACGAATAACTGCAAAATCACTTTGGATATTTTGAAAATTAGCTCAGAAGGAAGATATGGGCTTCAGCTTGCTTTCATTTGTACTGGCAAAATGCACCTGTGACTTGACGCATATGTGTCAAAAGAAAGATTAAGGATTAAGAAGAAATGTGTTATTACGCTAAAGATTCATTGGATAGCTTTCAATTTTGTTTATTAAAGAAAAAAAAAAGAAAAGAAAAAGAAAAACAAAGAAGAGAGATATGCAGAGAGGAAAGAAAACTCAGTCTATGAGATTTAAGTTTCCAGTTTGGTTTGATGGACTCCAGAGGAGGCAGAAGTAGAAAGTGAGGTGTCGTATTTTATCCCTTTAGGACTCCTGGCAAATGAGGAAGTCTCTAAGGTAGGTAAGGTATATTCTCATTCTAGTGTATGCTACTCCCTCCACCAAAATCATCCTGAAACTTTTGAAAACTTTCAAACACTGGTTTAAAGAGGAACATAATAATTAAGTATTTTGCACAAGCTCAAACTCAAAGTAGTGACCGTAGCTCAGAACTCTGAACTGTGGACCAAGGTGTTGAGGCCACAGTCCTCTGCCCTATAGATTAATGGCAGCGAAAGGGATATTTTTATAACTGCTGATTATATCTCACAATTTGAAAGAGAATTTTTCCACTGTTATCAATACAATAAAGGGGAAGTGGAGAATAATAGGAAAAGGTGAGACAGCACGTATAAGAGATAGAAAAGGCACAGAGTGTGAGTGGTAGTAGACAGGGATGTAGCTATAAGCTTGCTATATTTATTTCTTCTGCAGTAGGTGCTCCATCTGCAGGAGTATGAAAAAGACTGGGGCCTTGTGAAAACATGTTATTAACTGCTTTTTTCACTGGATGATTTTCATTTTCCTTGAAACATCTTGTGCTACCCAACAGAAACTCATCTCTTTGGTAATGTAACACAACCTTTTCACAAGTTCTTACTAGTTTGAGCTATGTTTTTCAAATCAGTATATAAAGAAAGAAAATATGTCACGTAGTCTCCTTGTGTTGAATTTTATAAGCACATAAAAGGAATCATGGTAAGAGAAAGATAGCCTAGCAAACGCTGGGTGCTAGATGAATTGATCAAAGGGTTGTTAGTCCCCACATTAAGCTCCCAAGTGAAGTGCAGTATTTTCTCAGTTTCCAGGGGTTATCTGGAGTAGAGAAGAATCTCACGTTCACTGGTAAACTTTATAAAACATTACACTTATTTTAAAGCAATTGAACGGTTAATAAGTTAATTCTGTTTTATTGTATTACCAAGAAAAAATACAGAAGCTGAGTAATTGCTTTTTGTTTTCCTGATGTCATTTACTGTGTATAATCAATGCTATCCAATACATTGAAAAAAGACAGCAGAAGCTCAATATGACCCAGTAATGTGTGCTTGCAGTCCATAGAGCCAACAGTATTTTAGGCTGCATCAAAAGAAGTGTGGCCAGCAGGTCAAGGAAGGTGACTCTGCCCCTCTGCTCTGCTCTGCTGAGACCCCAGCTGGAATACTGTGTCCAGCTCTCGGACCAACAATGTAAGAAGGACACGGCTGTATTGGAGCTGGACCAGAGGAGGGCCACGAAGATGATGAGAGGGCTGGAGCACCTCTCTTACGAGGACAGGCTGAGGGAGTTGGGGCTGTTCAGCCTGGAGAAGAGAAGGCTCCAGGGTGACCTTCTGCCAGCCTTCCAGTACCTGAAGGGGGCTTACAACAAAGCTGGAGAAGGACATTTTAAGAGGGCATGTATTTATAGGACAAGGATAATGGCTTTAAAATGAAAGACGGTAGGTTAGCTATAAGGAGGACATTCTTTACTGTGACGGTGGTGAGGTAGTGGAACTGGTTGCCCACAGAAGCTGTGACAGCCCCCTCTCTGGAAATGTTCCAGGCCAGGTTGAATGGGACCGTGAGCAACCTGGCCTAGTGGAAGGTGTCCCTGCCCCTGGCAGGGGGATTGGAACTAGATGATCTTTAAGGTCTCTTCTAACCAAAACCATTCTATGATTCTATGATTATATGATTTGACTTAACATTTATTTCTTTATACTGGATGAACTATGGAGTTTTTATTTATTTACTCTGCGTTATCAAAGATGTATTAAGATCAGTAGGTTTTGTTAAAGAGGTTGAAAAGAACGCTTTGTTATGGTTTGGCAACCAAAGCGCCACGCGGCCGCCCCTCCCCCCTCCAGGGTGCAGAGGAGAATGGAAAGAAACAGGCTGAAACTGGTGGGTCAGGATAAGGGCAGTTTAAGAGAACAGCAAACAAAGGGAACAAGAACAACAACAATACTGATAAGGGGAAAACACAACGCAAACCGCACAACCCAAAGAGCCGCTCCCACCGCTGTGCACTTCCGGGCCGCGAGTGAGTTCCCACCGCCCAGCTCCACCCACCTGAACCCAGAATGAGGCACATGGTATGGAATACCCTGCTCTGTTTGGCCAGGTGGGGGTCAGCCTGCCGGACTGTGTCCCTTCCCGGATTCCGGTGAAAATTAACCCTGTCCTGGCCGAACCTAGGACACGCTTGAAAGGAATAAAGATGGACATTAATTCCTTTGTATAAATAATGTATGCAAGACGAAAATTCCAGACATCTTTTAAGTGTTGGGTTCTTGTTTTGTTTTTTTTTTCTTTTCATTGCTGTGGTGCTGCCTGTTCTGTCCTAGGTATTTTCAGTCATTCCATAATCTAATGTTAAGTTTTAAGTCTTTAAATAAAGTTATTATTTCATAACCCTCTCAGTAAACAGTCTTAAAGTTGTGACAACAGTAAAATTATGTCTAGTTACACAACATGCTGTATTGGCGCAGACAGATTTTTTTTTTTCCCTACAGCTATCTAAAGAGAATTTGGAAAGGGAAAGTTACATAAATATATCAGTTTAGAAGTGACAAGGACCACTTTGCAAAACAATTTTTAAATGAGTGAAATATACATTTAACCACTATGAAAATATACACTTTTCTTTCCTGAGGTAGACAACATTTGAGATCCTAACATAAGCTTTAGAAGTCTTAAGAAGTGTTATGGCAACACATTTAAGGGCCTGATTCTACTTCCAGTGTAATCAAACACAATTTTTGCCAATTATTTAGAAAAGACAGGAATTGAGATCCAAGATTTCTTGTGAAATAATTCCTTTCACACACCTCTATATCTATATGGTCTTAGTGTTTACGTACTGATGCCTTTTCCTCATAAAATTTCTAATTTGCCTTTTAACTTCTTCTTGTAAAATACTTCCTTCAAGAAATAGAATTCACTTGCGGTGGCTCAGGATCAGGCGTAGAGAAGGAAGATTTTGTTACACTGTTGTAGCAGATGGAAAAACATCAATGTAAAATATATTGAGGTTGAGAGGGCACAGCATGGAGTAGGGAGAGGGGCTTGCTATACTTTACTTTTCAGACTGGTTAATAATGACTTAGGTATACCTAATTAGTACTCAGGGGGACTCTGCATTTCTTGTCTGGATTGGAACAGAAAGATTGGGCATTTGAAACAGCTGTGTTAAAGGGTCATAGATATGTCTCTTTCCTAAAACCCATCAATAGTTGAAAGAATACCACAGATTTCTTTAGACTTTACATACTTCTTCCTTAAAGAATACTTATGCAGCATAATGGAAGACTGCAAATTCATAGATGTGGTTTTAATATGCTATTTGGATGACTGCTTTTGCTTGTCTAAGTGGTATACTATTTTTAAAAATACTATTTTTTTATTTATTTTTTTTTTTTTAAACAAACAAATAAATTTCTCAAAATGCTCTTACTGTTCTTGGATTTGGCGTGATCCAAATCTTGCTAAACTATTAGTGTGTGTAAACCAGATACAGTAGTCTTTGGCAAATGTATAAGAGAATACATGTCAATGTTTTTCCAAAATGTAAAGAATACTTGTTTATGTATTAAAAGAGGAAACAGTACCCAACCATGCTCATAATTTACAAATATAAAGATTTTTCTATCCCTTTCTTACTGCTTATTTCTCAACAAAATCCTAGAAAGTAAACTTATCGACTTTCTGTAGAAACCTAAGCATCATCTGGAGGTTCCTTACAGAAGAGAGGCACTTACAGAAAAGATCATACTGTCTTTTAAACTACTACATTTTTGATCCAGATGACAATGTCTCAACAATCTCTCAAAATCAAGCAGGCTGGAGTTTCAAACGAGGCACAACTCCCAGAAATGCTTTAAAGTCTCTCTATGGGATATGGGTATGCAGTATTACATCATGATAACTTTTTATACAGGGGCAAGCTAAGTAATTTTTAAAATGCTGCAGCTTTGTGACACTGTCTCCAGGTCAGTGTTTTGTAGTGTATAACAAATAACTAAACATTATTTTAGGAACCTATCTGAAAACCAAAGATGGAACATCTCACTGCAGAGTCAATTACAAAATCATAGGAACAGGGGTTGGGAGAGGCCTCTGGGGGTCATCTAGCCTCACCTCCCAGTAGAAGGAGGAATTTTGCCAAAACCTTATCTTGCTGTATGTTGGAGTTTCATTCTACTGTGATTTAAGATTCTGAATGTCCTTAGTATATATCTGAAGCATGATGTAAAGTCAGTCAATGGTTACAGTTTTCGTGTGGCCTTAATCAGTTACTGCACTTAATCTAAATATTTCTGTATTATAGTTTTGGTGGTGGTGGGAAGAAAAACATATATCCATCTACTTATTGTCAGTATTCATGTCCAGAATACTGTCCAAGTACCAATGTACATCAGAGAGCAATTTGTGTTCCAATTCCTAAGCTCCATTCTGGAAATGCACCTTCAAGCCTCTTAGAAAAAGCTCTGCTAAACAGTGATCTGAGTTCCCTAAGGTGAAGTCTGAAGCTGACATTTATTCTGTTCTGAAAAGGAAAAGCAAAAAACAAAGAGAGGAAAAGGACAGAAAAAAGAAAAAGAAAACTCCAGGATGTACTGGTTACTTCTTGAAACCAAAACAGAAGTGAACTTGTACCTGCCAAAAAACATTAGTTCTTTCCCTCATCTTTCTGCAATTTCTTTGCAAGGATAAGAAATTATTTAGTGTCACACAATTCCCTCTCAATTGATTGAGTTAAAGATGATTTCAGTATCTGCTATGTTATCTAAGGCAAGTAAGGTGGGTTGCATTTTGCAGAGACCTGAAGGTTATTGCCTAGTTAGATAACACCCAGAGGAATGCATTTTAGCAAAGTTTTCCTCTGAAGTCATTGCTAAATTGGTAAATTGTTCATGTCAGATTTACAATGCTGCTAGTGTCAGATTTCAGAGTCTTTGATGTCGTGGAACTCCTTACTGCCTTTTCACTGTCTCAGTGAATTCCAGCCCAAACTCTTCAGTGCAGAAAGACTAAGTGTTATAGTTTGGCCGTGGTCAGCAACAAAGGAGCCACGCGGCTGCAGTACCGCCCCTCCCCCCACTGAGGTGGGGAGGAAAATAGAAAGTAAAAGGCAAAAATTCATGGGGGAGGATAAGGGCAGTTTAACAGAATAGCAAACAAAGGGAACAGTAACAACAACAATACTGGTAAGCAGAATACACAACACAAACAGCAGAACGCAGAGAGCAACTCTCGTCGCCTGCGCCGCGCGCGCTCCCGAGCCGCGACTGCCTTCGCGCCACTCAGCTCCCCCAACCAGAACCTAACATGGCGGCACATGGTATCGAATACCCTGTTCTGTTTGGCCAGGTTGGGTCAGCTCGCAAGGCTGTGTTCCCTCCTCGCTTCTGGTGAAAATTAACCCTGTCCTGGCTGAACCCAGGACACTAAGATATGCAGAAATTTTACAGAGCAGGAGAATATTAAGCTGATTAAATGTTTATATATTTACTCAAACAGCATAGCTACATACTATAGGTGTGAAAATGGTAACATATGTAAAAAAAGTCCCAACTAATCTCTCTATGGTATATCCTTTCACTTAAGAATATAGTTGTTACCTGTCTATCAAACCTAATGAAGTTATGAAACTCACAAGAAGTCGTGTCATTGCATTTCTCACTGTTTGTTCTTGCTGCCAGTACTTCATTTCATTAATGGACAGGCACTCATGTCCAAAATCCCATTTTTTTAAAACAGAGATATTTTTCACTTTCTACTTATGTATACTCACACCGACTCATATAGTCCATAATAGATTTGTGAGTATAAAATCAAGGTAGAGGGGGTCTATTGGGTTTGACTAGGGGAGTGGTGTTAGCAGTTTGAAGTTATTGTATTTAGATTTTACTCCATCAATACCTGATTTTACAGATCCTAAAAGTTGTCATTTGAAATTCTGTTGAAGAAGCAATAACTATTAATTCTCTTTATGTAGAAAAACAGATTGTGTGGCAAAATTTGTTTAATTTCATTGGTTATAGTATCATTTTTTAGTTAATTTAAACTTGGACTAAAGCTGTCACAGAGAGACAGTCAGGACACAAGCTCAAGTAGACCTATAGCAAAGAATAAGCAGAGTTACTCTTTAAAGTGTGCCTGAAAATCATCTTATTCCCAGCTTCAGAGAAAGATGACAAAGAAGTCTTGTACAAGACAGTGGAATAGAAGAAATAAGAAATGTATTTGACTATGTGGATTTGTTCAAATCATATTGGATTTTGTCAAAGGGACAACTTCCTCCAAGGAATCACACAATAAGGAAGCTCTTCTACAGACTAGCACATAAGACAGGTGCTTGGGATGTCCAGAATGGTTCCTGATGTCTACTCTTTGAGTCACATACCAGAATAGCAATACATCATTGCATGGTAAGAGGATCCTTTTGAAGGATGTGGAATTATCTCCAAGCCAACTTCAGATTGCTTAGTATGACCCCACAGACCATTGCTAGAGAGCTGTCAAATGAAAGAAACAGTTCTTTGCTGTATCATGTTTGCAATAATGTCTGAATATGGTGAGACTGGAATTGAAAAATAACACAGCACAGTCTGGCTATGGTTTTGAGAACATAAGCTGAAGCTTTCTGCAGTTCATGCAGCAGCCAGTCACCAAGACCTTGGGGAACTTCTAAATGTAAACCATTCCTAACGGCAATGGGTGAAGTCTTGGCTCACACAAAATCAGCATCTCCATGCACTCTGGAACCAAGGTTTAATTCAGTGCCCTTTGAATGCTCACAGTGATGTTATATGGCCATATGGACTTTGAAACAAACCTGTTCCTAATGGAACTGTTTGGCAAAGAGGAAGAGATAAGAAAATAAAGTGATATATCACATTAGTTCAAAAGGTTGTTGTTCTTTGTTTTCCACATTAAGAAAGGGAAGGACAAAGAACAGTGTATAGGATGACAATCCTTCCCCCACACTCAGTTACAAACAGAATATGTACAAAAAAAGAAACAGAAGGTGAAAAGGATAGATTAAGTGAGAAATAAGAATACGTACCTCTTTCAGTTCTGCAAAAAAACATGTTTTTGCAAAAATGGTGTCTCTTACCCAGAAACATCATCTTCTGGATTTAATAGAGGCTATTTATGAATTTATTTTTAGTAATTGTTTTTTTACTTCTTTATCTTTTATCTTTCATGTCTTCTAGCCCCAACTTGGAAATAATATTCCCACTTCCACAAGGAAGCAAGCAAATTAATAAACAAAAAAAGCAACAAAAAACCCACAAAACCCAAGCAAAAAAATCAGCCAACCAGCAAAAAAAAAAGCCAAAAGGAAAGAAAAAGGAACCAAAGCTGAAGTAGTAGCAGTGTTTTGCTCCTGGGCTCTCTAATTTAGCAGTCATCAAAACTGCCTGAGAATACATTTGCTTCTGTGATGTGCAATCTCAGCACTCACTGCAAGTCATTTCACTGCTTGAAAGTAAGAATAAGTTGGTTTGTTTCCTGGCAGCACAGACAACTTCACACCAGTGAACTGTAAAGTAGTCTGATCCTAGCCAGAGTCTGCAGAGAGGCTGAAACAATATCTCCGAGAGGTATGAACTGCCCTTGCCACCTGCCTCAGTACTCAGTGAATGGTGTAATTGTGCAGCTGATTAATATGGATTTTTTCCCTAGGTTTCAAAGATAATTCAGTATTTTTGCTTTGCAATTCACTATTTTCCTATCATTAGGCATCGAAGTTTTGTGTTAGATGTGCTGCCTTTGCAAACCATTTCTCTTTCCTTCCTCTTTCTCCAGCAAGTGAATTTAGCTTGCAGAGCCGAGTAGCCTGGAACCTGTGCTGGGGCCCTTCTCTGTTGAGTGTGCAGAATAGCCCACCTGACTGGAGAAACAAGAACTTGGACACGGTCAGCTTGGAAGACAAATTCCTTACAGCTGAATACAAGGGCTCCCCCTCTAAATATTATGCTAATAAATATAATTCTGGTCTGTCTCATCTGGGAATACATGAAAAAAATTCACCCTCAGATCTAATTACCATAACTGATCAGGCTATGTGAATGTGCAACTGTGAGCAGTAATCTTGACTGCATTTCAGAGGAACAGAAAACAAGCCAAAACAAAACAAGATTAGTAGTCGTTCCAAAAATTAACATTTCTGCAAACAGAAGGAACTTGGGGTGCTAAAGGTGCTACTGCTGGCTGGGCTGCACAACTTGATTTTTTTTTACCACGGTGTAGACAGGGCACCCAGACACCATTGTACTGGAAATACTGGGAGTACAAGGAACTTCTTCTGGATTCCAGATTATCTCGTTACTGAAAGCAGTTTGCCTGCTATGCACACTATTGATCTTTTGAGTCACCGGCAAGTAGACTGCAGTAAGACACAGGATGACATCTGTATTCCCCTGAGGGCAGCAAGGAAAAGGTTTCCTGGGAGAATTTACAATATGATAAAAGACCCAGGTTCATAATCTGAGCATCAGTAACTTGTATTAAAGGCTGAACAAGCAATAAAAATGGGAATTTCAAAGGAACTTGGGGGGAAAGACACCATTCAAAGAGACTCTGCTTCCATTGTAAAAATAGCTATGGAATATTAGAGAAATAGCAGATAATCTCAAGAAAGCACATACTTATAAGTGAAAGCTGTTTAGGGATTGTCTTAAACAATAACTGTCTGAGAAGAAAGCTGGTCCAAGTCCTGGAAAATATACTTCCAAGGAAGTGGTTCCTGGAACTGACTATGTATCTGTTCATATGTTTGAATCCATACTGTATTTATTTTGGATTTTTTGAGCAGCTAGACCTAATGATGTATATTTATGATGGTCATCTCAACAAGCATAGCTCTGTTTAAGTCTTACACTTATATGAATAGTGGTAAATTTTCTAGTAGTTAAAAATCTAAATAAGCCTAATATTCTTACTACATTCATTTTTTTTTTTAAAGACTAAACCATTAACAAACTATTATTCATTAAGTTAGCAAACATAGATGTATTGTTTTATTAGCCTTTTTTATCCTTTGTTTTGATATAAACAATCATTTAATGTTGCTTCATTCACACATTTTGGGATCTAATTTACTGTACATATTTATTTGGAAGAATTATTTGTGAATTAATATATAGTTTGGTTTCTTTGATTTGAAGTCAAACCTTTCTATATATTTCATACCATTCCATCTAGAATGGTAAATTGTTGAGTTTTTTTCAGTTGCGATGCAGCAGAGAGGAAAGAAAGACAGAAAGACAGAAAGAAGGAAAGACAGAAAGACAGAAGGCAAGACAGAAAGACGGAAAGAAAGACGGAAAGAAAGAAAGACGGAAAGAAAGACGGAAAGAAAGACGGAAAGAAAGAAAGAAAGACGGAAAGAAAGAAAGAAAGAAAGAAAGAAAGAAAGAAAGAAAGAAAGAAAGAAAGAAAGAAAGAAAGAAAGAAAGAAAGAAAGAAAGAAAGAAAGAAAGAAAGAAAGA
>Ga0065711_1010531_pt1 | contig 13765 bp, 10 predicted proteins | sample Hoacrofraction12_FD_59098 | JGI IMG/M metagenome (GOLD analysis project Ga0065711, IMG submission 59098) | Hoatzin crop microbial communities from Cojedes, Venezuela - Epithelial fraction 12 v2 (version 2) | ecosystem: Host-associated > Birds > Digestive system > Esophagus > Crop | place... | reverse complement strand
CTCTGAGGGTGATGGAGCACTGGAACAGGCTGCCCAGGGAGGCTGTGGAGTCTCCCTTTCTGGAGATAATTCAGGACCCGCCTGGACAAGGTCCTGTGCAGCCTGCTGTAGGTGACCCTGCTTCAGCAGGAGGGTTGGACTAGATGACCCACAGAGGTCCCTTCCAACCCCAAACATTCTGCGATTCTGTGACCTGTTGGAGTGGGTCCAGAGGAGGGCCACAAAATGATCAGAGCACTGGAACACCTCTCCTATGAGGAAAGGCTGAGAGAGTTGGGGCTGTTCAGCCTGGAGAAGAGAATGCTCCAGGGAGACCTTCTTGCAGCTGTCCTGAAGAGGGCCTACAAGAAAGCTGGAGAGCGAGTTTTTACAAGGACATGTAGTGATAGGACAAGGGGTAATGGCTTTAGACTGAAAGAGGGGAGATTTAGATTAGACAGAAGAAAGAAATTCTTTACTGTGAGGGTGGTGAGGCACTGGAGCAGGTTGCCCAGAGGCTGTGGATGCCCCCTCCTCCCTGACAGTGTTCAAGCCCAAGTTAGACGGGGCTTTGAGCAACCTGGTCAAGTAGAAGGTGTCCCTGCCCATAACAGGTGGGTTGGAACTACTTGATCTTTAAGGTCCCCAAACCAAATCATTCTATGCTTCTCAGTCCATGCCAACATTAGCACAGTCCACAGTACAGATGAAAGGTAAAGATGTTGCAATAAGTTTTTAGATCAGAAAAGCAGCCAACGTTCACATGTGAAGTAAGACCAGAAGGTGGCAAACACAAGCCCCACTGGCAAACTGGTAGTTTTATCTCTTGTTTGCAGGCAGGAAACTGAACCAGCATTCTTTATATTTCATACCTCAGCCAGGACTTCCACTCTCTTCTTGAGTATACCAGAAATATAACGGATCAAGCCCCACTCTTGATTGAGGCCTGCTTTTCTGTAGAGCTCGTTGAGTAGGCAATGAACAGTGACGCCGTACTGTCCATCCAGCTGTGTGTCCCAGTCAGCGCCTCTGTCAGAAAAGTGACAGAAAGTAATTTTCATCAAATAAAACACTACACTGCTTAACCTTACCACACAACAAGCAGCCTGATTTGGACCAAATTGCTCATTTTGGTGGCAGACTTAGGAAGTACAAACGACATGTAGGCCTTCACCTTTACTTGTAGACAAAACCTGAGACAAGGAACTTTCATATTAACTTGAGCAGTCACTTAGCCACAAGCCTGTGACTCCAAAGCAACCACACAAGGGACTTCCCACAGGCTTCAAATAGAGCATGCACGCAGACAGTTTGCTGGAGGAACACTCCACACGGTTCTTTTTCAGAGCAGCATTCAGCAATGTCTTCAATACTACTGAAGACTGCACCCATTTTTTCAGATGCCTCAGGGTGCTCTTTTTGGTCCTGCCTCTTCCTTAGCTATTAATTAAGCTTCCACGCTGCTTTTGTCATTACTGAAAAAGCAAAGGAGATTTCTGTTCCTCGCCTTGTTTTGAAATTCACTGCATTATGGCTTCTCACCAGAAGTCCACCTGCCTGCCCAACAGAGATCCTCACGATGAAACAAGTCCAGAACAGGAAACTAAGGGTGTTGCAGGTAGTTAAACAAAAAGGTATTTTTTCAGGATTTCCTTTGCTCTTTAAGAGAGGCTGCTAAACATTTTGCTTGGGAAATCAAGAAGATCAAAGAAGAGGTCCTTACAGGACAAAGACTAAAATAAACAAAACCACAATCTTTGCAGCAGTAAGGAAGACCATCTGCGATTAACACATGCTTGTCTTTGCATCCAAAGCAAACTTCCTGCCAGGTTCCACCAGTATTCTCCTGCACAGGGAAAAAAAGCCCAATAAATGCGCTCCAGAAGATAATTCCATTGGTTTGTATTTGTATTTTGTTCCCATCAAACCTATTTAAGTAGCAGCTGTTTACTAACCTCAGCAGCTGAGGTCAGAGCATTTCCAAGAATGTTTTGAAGAGCACTGAGTTTTTGCCAGTGGTGCACGTTAACATGCAGAGGGATTAGGGGAAAAACAGTGACTACTTAAAATTGCATTTTGCTTTTAGTTGGTAAATGACAAGATCAAGTTTCCCTCCACTTCCCTTCTTTTGTATAAATATCGCACCAAAGCTTTGTGAACTTAACCGTGTGCCACAAATACAGGAAGCTGTGTTCTCATTCATGGAAAAGATTTGTGCATGTCACTTGTGATCCTTGCAGCCTGTATGTATTCACAACTGCGTACCAATCAACTCTGAAATTTGCACTAGCATTTTTTGTATCCAATTTATGTAATCAAGCTAATTGAAAATATGCTTGTAAAAGCACAAAATATTTTAACTTCTCCCTCAAAACACAACCCTGAGCAGTGGAAAGCTTTTGCACAAGAACAATCAGATAGTTGTGACCAGACTTAAAGACGTTGAAGTTTGTACTCAGACAACTCACTTTAGTATATGTAAGATATATAAGATATCTGCTTGATCATGGAGTGTTGGACATTCCTTCAGCTGCTGAACAAGCTTCCTGCAATCCAAATCACCATGAGCATCTTTAGGTAAGTGCAAAACATTTTCACAGACCTGACAACAAAGACAGATGAAAAAAATCAAAGAAATCATCTTGAAAAAAGTAGCAGATCAGATTGAAACTGTGACTTCCCACTGAACAATACAACAGACTTGCAACATAACTCTGCACTTGAAATACAGGCACATCACATAGTTCTCGCCAGACTACTGCACACACGAAAAGGAGACCGACCCCAGGAAACACAACACCCAGAATGGAACTTTGTCTCTAGTTTTGGTTCAATCAACAAGGTAAGCCATTTTTTGGACAAAACAAAGAAATATTTTATCAAAGAAGCAAACCAAATTATTTGCTTTTCCTGTTACTTGTAGTTACTTGTAAAGAGAAAAGCAGACAGATACTACTTCTAGTTGAAATAATTTAGAGCTTTTTGAGTTCTGTCTCTAACCTGTACACATGTGGCATTTTAAGAATGCTGATGTTGCCATCATAAATTTTTCAAGCTTACGAAACTAACATGTTAACTAATCAGACGCTGCAATCCTGTAGCGAGCTCTCAGCTAAAGAGAAGTTTTGTTTAATAAAATATTTAGCAATTTATATGGTCCTAAAATACCACTTCCACTAAGAAAGCCTGTAGAGTAGAATCCTTCAGGAGGCTGTATACAACCTCTTGTAACCATTCTCAGCAGCAGGTCACGCATACTACGACAAAACAAGTGCCCAGCACAACCCCACCTCCATGCCTTGTAGCGGGATTTGACTGGTGCCTTAAGGACACCTGTCCTTTCACAAGCTCCCCTCCTGCTCAAACATTACTATAAGTAGCATTTCTTGAAGAACGTCTCTAAAGGCCATCAACATTCCATCCTTCCATTTGCGTGTTCAGTTAGAACTGAAGATCATGACTTAACCCTTTGGCTTTTAAAAATAAATATCACTTTCTGTTTGGCACACACAAGTAAAAATTTTCCACTTGACAATGTCTATTTAACTAAAAAAACTTCACCCAGCCAAAAAATAAATTCCAAAACAAGGGAGCAGCTATGCAGTGCCTCCAGAATGGCTTGTCTGTGAAGAAAAATGAGAACTAGCATAGAGTTTGGCTGGGAAACACAGGAAAGGCCACAGTATTGCATCACAAAAACACAAAACAGCATAAAAATTCCCACAGCTTACCTTTGCATCAAAGAAATGGGGATTATCAACAAGATTCAGGGACTTCCGGTGCGTGTTCAGAACTTTAGTGGGAAGAGACATAGACACAGCTGGAAACCAAAGCCACCGGAAAAAAGAAAACAAAAACAGTCTGTTTCACTAACATGAAAATTGAAAACGCCTACATGAAGCAACAACACTAGGTAAAAGCAGCAGCAGTACCTGCAAGAGCCAAAATACAGAGGCAACACTTCTGAGATGCTGTGCGTGGAACTCAGAGACAAGCTCCTATTCGGAACCTTACCTCCTTTTGCAGGCTTGCTCCCAGAGCTTCTGAGATCAGCATGTCAACGGCTCAGGTGCTCCACAATCAAGTGATACCTCTTATGACAGCCCATGCCTCAGAAATCCTACAGCCCAATGACCTGACCCTGCTAAGCGTTTTAAACATTTTAACAGGCAGTATGTGGAGAAAATGGTCTAACTGATATCATGATTAAAATGATAAGCTAAATGCAGACTAATGCTCTGCTGACTTTGTATGCTGAATTCAGTAGAGGATCAGATTACGTGGCACATGAAAAACAGGAGAAAAGACTAACAAAAAAGCTTAGAAATTATTTATTTACACCAAAGCTAAGGGAAGCCCTCCCTTAACCAGGGCATTGAGTACTACATACCTACATATAGAACAATGCATGTGTTGGAATCTATTTACAAATTCAGTCAAAGCATTATTTTGGTGTAAATCCTCCAATTAGTCTATTAGAAATGTAGCACAATTAGGAATACTGTCCCCCTTCTCTACTCCATCTGTTCTTACAAATTTAGAAAGTACATGTGCGTACTCATGTTCTTCTGGCATTGAAACATTTCATCACAACTTCATTAAAATAAGAAAGTACATCTTGTCTGTCTTTGTATAAAGACAAAAAAACTAAATTCCCTGACTCAGGTTCTAAAATCCTATCCAGCTGTGAAGGTGTAGCAGTTTTCATAACATTAACTTTGATTAAATGTTACGATTCATAGCAGGTTATTTATGTATATGCTAAGACAAGGGATGCTGTGGGAACACAACAGTAACAGCTCCAGACGCATTCTTATTTCTTGATAACCACAACCAACTTGTGCCACTAGTTCTTTTCAAAGGGCAGAATTTTGAAATACTTGAACTTATCCCTTGTAGCACGTCAAACAGGTTTTTTGTTACTATCACTAAATAAATAATAGGGACAAATACCTGGAACCTCCAAGCCCTTTGTCTTGGCCATTATTGACAGTATCTCTTTTGTGGAATGGTTTGCACTGAATACAGGTGGTTGATTCACAGTCTTTGAAGTCGGAGGCAGGTATGACTTCAGTGCTGTGCTCTGCAGGACTTCATTTATATACTGATCCAGCTCATCCTGGCTTTCTAACGTGACATACATAAAAGAAAAGGCTTATTAAAATCATAGTTTACCAGTGCTTTCTTTTTCAAACGCACCGCTCTATCCTTGCTTATACAGAAAGGCACACAAAAATGCAAGCATATCATAAGCAAGAGATTTTTAAGCTAAAGAAATTAGCAAGAAAAAAAATTAATCAGTTTTTGACATTTTGCAAACAGTTACATTAAGAAGTGGGTTTTCCATTTGAAATAAAGTAAAAGGGTTTTCAACTTGCTGGTAGTCCACAGATCACGGTTTGGATTTGATGATTTTAAAGGTCTTATCCAACCTAAATGATTCTCTGACTATCATCTCTTCCACCCAAGCTCTTCTCTATGACTCCTTGCAGTCTCTTCCTCCCTCTAGCCTCTTCCACACACACTTCCACCTGCCGACTCTTCAGACTCAGCTTCAGTGCAGCAGTTACTGGTCTATGCCATACTACGAACACAGGAAGAATATGCAAAAATTCCTTCTCCAAATTAAGTTATGCAGGTACTGCCCTCAGACTGATGCATGAGAAACCTGAATAACTGTCAAGTGTGCACAAAAGAGGCTCTACATTGTAGACAAACCCCGGCTCTGCTGATAGAACTTGTCAGAGAAAACAATTTGAAGTGAAAAAACACTACCTTTTTCATAGAAGTCTGCTGGATAGCCTCCATATTCACTGTCAGGACTATTACAGCCTTCATTAGGGTCATCAAACAGTTTTACATCACAGTCTGGATCCAGGAAGCTCAGATACGTATGAAAAGATGTTGTAAGAAATTCTGATAGCTTGCCTATCTTCACTCTGCAAACAGGAACGTGTGTCAAACAGCATTAACATCTACCATTCTGATACTGATTAATGCTTACTCAGCTTTCAACAACTCCTCCAAAATTTATGAGACCTACTGTTAAATCCACCTTTGGTAACTACAAAGCAGCAGATACTGATACCGAGAAAAAAATGCAAAACAACAGTTGCAGATCCAACTGGGTTCTTACTGCTCTAGCTACTAATTGAACTTAACCGTGCTACAGTAACACCTACAGGCCTAACTCAAAGCCGAATTATGCAGGGTGCTGTATGTTTATATGGAGAGAGACCCTGAAAAAAGACCTAAACTTCAAGAATAATGCATGAAAAACTGGGGCTGAGAAGTTTCCATGAACAGCAGTATCTTTTCACAGAACTGCAGTGCTGCTAAAAACCAGAAAGTACGTCTGATTGTCCACTGATTGAGAGAGGGCAAGCAGAAAGAGAATAGGGGGGTACCGTGGCATCATATCAAACATATTCTATATGTAGATGAATGGAATACATAAGCTTGCAAGTACTACATGTAACTGATGTTTAAATATGTCCAGGTGAGAGATGGACAACCGCTGCGAAAGATAATTACTTCTCAAAAACAGAAACCCAGCCAAGACCAAGTTTTTCTGCTTCCAAAGGTCTGGCATTTATTTTTCCTTATCCACTAATAACAGTCAGAGGTGGTACACCTTCCGGGAGACAGATCTTCTCCATTGCATCTGAGGTCCAGCTACCATCTGATTGCCACATAATATCCAAAGCTGAAACTTCTTTCTCTGCAGAGCTCTAGTACAAGGTCTGTGCACTACCACAAATTCAAAACTGAGCCTTGTATAGGATTTAGTTAAAAAAATCATGGAGACAATTGTTTGGGGGTTCTGACATTACCTTGCACCTCCAAAATAACCATCCTCTAGTTTTCTTATGGTGGCAAGAACTGCTGGATGAATGTCAGTACCATCATCAACTAAAAAAGAATAGTGGAACAGTTGAAGCTTACTAACACATTCTTAAATTATCATGTCCAAAAAAAGTGGATTACTGGGTGTTCCCTACAAAGTAAGTCAGACAAATTTAAAACAGAACCCACAACTGCTATCAATACTAGCTTATTCAAAAACCCCAAACAAGAAAGCAAACAAAAGACAACCTCAAGACAAGTTCTAAAGGGATTTCTCAAGACAAAGACCAAGCCACTCAAAAAAAGTTCCAAATGGATTTCTATCAAATTTCTTTGGACAGAAATAGTACAGAGATGATGGGGAGATGCAAGGATATAAAGGGAGAGTAAAACCAAAATGAAATATCACCATGTCATCCAAATTCAGCATACACTTGAGAAAGTTAAATTGTACTACTGATGTTAGAACTCAGATGTTGAAACAGTCATGCCACCTGTCTCCTCTCAAAGCGACTTCCATCCTACTCCCCTGCAGTAATCTACTCCACTTGAAACAGAGAAACTTAAGTTTACCAAGCATTGTGTGGGTGATGGGAAACGTCAGGGTTGGTCTCCCTGTCATCCTCCAACAAGAAGTGAGGTAAGCCAGCTCTGTCTTGAGCATCTCCACAATCATCTGATTGTCTAGAGCCAGATAGAAGTGATGCTGGTCAGTAAACTAGAGAACAGAGAAATACAGCATATGAGTAGCTGTCAGTGGTCTCATTCTCTTTTTCCATTTCATCCCTTCAATCATTCACAAAAGCCGTATGAGCTATTCTTGACCACAACACAGACCACATGAATTAAGCTAACAAGGCCTGCGATTGTGGAAAAAAAAAAAAAACATGCTTGTGCAGAGTCCGTTTTTTTTACACGTGTAGGCTGACCATGAAAGCAGTAAGCCATACAGATAAAAAGTAGACAATCACACCCATGAAGTAGAATCTTCCCTATGATCAATTACAGTAACCTATCATCTGGAAGACGGAAGTCCTCTAAATGTGGAAGATGAAGTTAACAATAGCAACAAAACCAATAAATAGGCTTAAGTGCTCGCTGGGGACTAGTAACTGTATGTCTCTTGGGAACTATCTGAAAGTCAAGCAGAATACAGAAACGCTGGCAGTTACTGTGGAAAAGAGGTACATTAACTGTACAACTGTGAAGTGTGCTGTTCCCACTACAGAGGAAAGCCAAGAACCACAGTAACAGACTATTATGGCTACTTCAGGAGCTGGAAACCAAAAAACGATGGACAGACAATGAAAGTATGTCAACAAAAGTTAAGGAAGCACATAAGTCTTGGGCAGGGGTGGAAAAAGGAGGCTGCAATGTAAAATAAAAATCAATTAGTACGCCACTTAATGGTCAAGGAGAAAACATCCTGCAAACTGATCAGAAGTAACAGGAAAATACAGAAACTGTAGGTCCATTAATAAAGAAAGGAGGTAGGAAGAGAGGACACAGCCAAGCTGAAGCATTCAATGCTGTTTTTACTGCAGAAGAAAAGTAGTGAGTTATAACCTGTAATACTACTTTGAACAAAGCAATAGGAGTCCAGCCCGAGTATGGGAAGAAAAGGTTAAAGAGCACGTAAATTCAAGCTGGCAAAACCCTGAGAAATTACTTCATAGAACTTAAGGAACTAGCCAAAACAATCCCTGAGCCACTCCCAGTTACTTTTGATAATTCAGGAAGAACAAGTCCGAGAAATCTAGAGAGAAGCAAACACACTGCCCATCTTTAAAAAGAAAGAGCCAGGATAACATAGACTGGTCAAGCCTATTTCAGTGCCTGAAAGCACAGGAAAACAAAGCAAATTTGAGACTGCCAAGATAATTACAAAATGATAAAGCAAGATGGCTAAACAGACATCGGCCAACCAGTCTTGGCAAACCAGTCCAATTTCCTCCTTTGGGAGCAACTAGATGGTAGGTACAAGAAAGTGGCTGACATCTCGCAACTTTTGCAAATTTTCACACTCGTGAACTGAAGAAAAAAAACATATGAAGAGGTAGAACTGCTCGAAAAATTGTTCTCCAAAGGTAGTTATTAACCACTTCTTCAGGATGAGAGGGTATCTAAACAGGGTCAGCCTTTGCCCCATAGATCAAGGTTTTCATTAGAGAACAGGATGAAATACAAACTACAAACCCACAAAATTTGTGGACATTACTCAAGATCAACACAGATGAGTTAACCACTAACCCCAGGAAGGTGAAATTAAACATTAATTCTAGTCCTTCAAAATCAAGTCAGGGGGAAACGTCTGCCTACAAAGTACAATGGAAAGTGTTATGGAGGTTTTAGTCAAACATAGAATAAGCAGGAACTGTCAGTGTGTTTCTGATGCAAAGATAAATGCCATTTTGGAATATATTAGTAAGTATGTCCACACTTGATACACAGCAAGATTTCAGCTGGAACGTTGGTTCCTACTTACACAGCAAAATGAGGACGAAGAGACATTTTGGAGAAAAAAAAAAAAAGACTCTAAGTATTTTTTCCCTAATTTGCAAAAGTGAAAACTGGTGCAGGGGAGCAACACAACAAATAAACAATCTGTTACAAAGCTGCTTGTGATCAATTGACATGAGGAAGAATAGGAAGGGAGCCACATTATTTGCAGTAAATCTGATGTTGTTTGTATACCATGAAGCACTGCAGAAGCCATCTGTGGAGTCCAGTGAACATCTTCCACTGGAATTTCACTACATTAGTGAAACATCTGTGTAGGAGGGTGTGAGCATTCTTTATGCTGCTCCAATTGCAGGTATTTAGAGTAGGTGATCTCTCGGCCTTCTAGTACCAATTGCTAGAATAACTCTACAGGAGTGTGTCATATTTCATTAAATGTATAAATAAGAGCCATTAATTCTGGTAGAATCCAAACTTCCAGCTACACTGAAAAAGGCACTAAACAGAAAACAATGACAGAACATCCCTTTCTCAGCACTATTGACCCTTTCAACAATATAATGAAAAGACTATACCTCAGTCTCTTGGAGGTTACAGTACTTGGCACGCTTACATGAAACTAAATTTTCCATCAAAGCAATCATTAGAAAGGCATATTAAGTGACCCACTTCTGGAGAAACTATTTCATTAGCTAGAATGTTGGTTTGGGCAGAGATCAGTAACAACTTTGTACTATTGATTCTATTGATTTGATGTGCTCTCCTAAGCCAGAAGCCAAAGCAGCCAGGCTCTGTATGGCAGAAGAGAGATTTACCAGCTCTCCTAACATGCTGATCATCCACACTCAAGAAAAACACAAAGCAAAACACATCTGCTTTATCAGCCCTACTCTACCTAAAGCAGTATGACACCGCCTAAAAACAAAGTGCTTCACTAATGATTAGCCATTAAGCAAGCAGTGATTCCCCTGTCAGCTTTACATGCTCACCTGAGGGGTAAAAGCAAATATTTGATTTCTTATCACGTACAGCTTGGAGGTACCTAACACTCCAATGTGTCTGTGTGGCCGTCCACTTAATTTCATGCTCATGTTCCGGCCTGTAAAGCAAAGAGAATGAAAAAAAAGTCTCACCTAACATTACCTGTGTGGTTTTCCACAACAACCATTTTGGACAAGGAGATCTACTTCATTCACATCAGCAAGGCAGAAGACAGGTAACAGCGACATGCTATAGACTGGTGAGTTTTGTAGCAATCACCAATATTATACCTAGAGTTCTTCAGAGGCCTGATTAAAAATAAAAATTTTGCCTACACTGATCGTGGGATTTGGTGTTTTAATTATAGTCATTGCTCAGCACCCAAAGCTTCCCCACCAAGGACAGGAGCTACGACCTTTCAAAAACAAGGCCATCAACATACAACAAATTGCAGTGCTTTCACTGCAGAACCTTAAAAATTCTTGCCCACAGAAGGCTAAGTCCAAATACAAAGTACATCCAAATACAAAGATTTTCATTCATCGGGCTAATAAGTCACACCTTTCTCAGTAGAGCTTATTAGCAAATGATCCGCACTGCATCCTTTGCTCCAGCAGTTAGGAGCTGACTTGAATCTGTCTGACAAGAAATATGAGCCAACCAACCATGTGCCTGAAAAAACACCACTATGAACATTCCCAAATTAATCACTGTTAAAAACAATACACCAATGTGTCAAATCGTCCTACTCACCCCAACTAGTGAAAGCAAGCTATTATGAACTGTTACGAAATAAATGTAAGTGGCAGCAAAGCCCTGCAAATGTCTCATTTGTTAAAAGTTCTTCGTGATAAAGAGACAAATTATTTCCCAAAAGCAGCACAGGCAATTTCCCTTCTCCATGTAAAGGGCACACTTTCTAAGACTTATTTGAAGGCCCCCTTACTTCGGATGCTTCTAAAAAACTTCCTTTTAAAAACAAAAAAATAACCAACAAAAACTATCACAAGAACAAAAAAAAACCCCAAAACCCACCCCATGAACAGCCTCATACTCTCCCACCATTATCCGTAACCAAACTGCCATGGGAACATGCTTCAGACTGGCAGAGAAGCATGATATGGCTCCCTTTGTCCACGTTGCAAAGGAATCTAGCAGTGCTGATTCACCCCACCTCGATTTTACTTTGTAGTAACATCCACAGTTTCGATTCATGAGTTGCTGGCATGCTTGAAGTAGTAAAACTAAGTTCAATTAGGAATACATGTAACAAATTTTCCACCAAGACCCCATTCATTCCATCAAAGATTATCAAGAGAGACAGTTATCAGAAGACTTTCAACTTAACTAGAACCAGTAGGAGTTTGGGGGCATTTATTTAACACCCAACCACCAGACTGAGGAAAAGAGGCCTCTAGGAACACGGCCGAGGAACTGGAACCTATTTAAAGTCCTGTATTTAGAAAAGTCCTAAAGGCTTCTGAGTTTGCAGCAGAGGGCTTCAACAGCTCAACTCAGCTCAGGGTTGGAAGGAACATTAGCAAGAACGTGACAGCCTAAAGATGCTTCTAATAGCAGCACATAAAGACAGAAGTTCTAATTTTGTTAAGCTTCTTTGCACAAATGCTTCTTTTTTTTTTTTAAATCAAAGAAATTGATTTAAATAAAAGAAGTTTAAGAAACTGACACAGTGTGAAGCAAGAAAAACAAAAACCAAAACACCGCCCCTAAAAAGAATACCTTGCACAGCAGTAGAGAGAAGCTTCCACGTTCAAATACCTACCCAGCATGGTGTAGAGATTACTCAGGATGCGAGCTGGCTGCACTCTGAGAGGATGGATATCAGCAATGCTCTGAACATTGATTCCATGGTCTTGCAAGAGATTCTTAATTTGATTAGATTCTGCCAAAACAGTTACTGCATAACAGAAAACAAAAACACTATTAAGAACCAATGTTCTACTCTCTTTAACTGAGGTAGGGAGAAAAAAAAAAGCCCCGAAGTCAGAGGAATTTACGGGCCAGGCCCTGATCTCACCTCTCGTCCTGCTTAAGGTTTTGCCCATGTTAGGTGGCTTATTAGTTTGGGACTAATAATTCAGTATTCTTCCTTGCATTATAAATACTTGTTAAAGAATGTTAAAAATAAGTAAGCACTTCTATTTCTACCTGAAATAAAGCACTTCAGAATAACAAGATGCCACCCCCACGACACACCAACAAGGGGTAAACAAGCACCTGCCCAGGTCACGGTATCATTGACAAAGGCTGCTCCTGATCAACAAGCCGGTTGCTTTTCCAGAGCAGCAGAGGCCTTTGAAAACCCTTTAAGCCCTGATCGGCTGGTGTTTGCCGTCTACTTAATTTTCTGGTTTTGGCTGTTCCTGCACTGACTAAAGCAGCCAGTCCCTCCAGCAGCCAAAAGACAGTCCTAAGTCTGGCTGCCTCACCGCTGCGTATGGAGATCCTTCCGACTCGTTGCTTTCTGGTTCCTCCAAAAAGGGGCTGCACAGAAACCTAACTAAACTGACCTGTCTCCTGTCAGTCCTCTCTTTCTTGCTAGAATTCACCAAGATTTACCTTTTCGCTACAAGATTGCGTGTGCCACTCTCCAGTCCCTGACGAGTCTTAAAATTTTAAGAATTATTTTAAAAAAAAAGTTTGTTAAATCTGATCTTCCCTCCTGGAAACAGGCAGCTAGGCAAACAACCCCTCTTTCCTTCTCACAGCAGCATCAAAGCATCTACGTCCCATGCAAAAATCCACATTCTTTTTAAACATGTCTTTCTTCTCTCCTGTACATAGGGACTTTGCCATCACATGATCCAATTCACCCAGAACGTTCAAAAAACTCCCTCACCTTGTACCACAACATCAGGTTTAAATCCAGTGGAAAATCTCCTGCTTAAGGGATCAATTTCACCTGCAGCAAGAAATCCCTAGAATAAATGCAAAAGAAAGAAAAAAGAAAGGAAACAAACAAAAATTAAGCAAAAGGCTTCTGAAGACATCTGGAAGAAATCCTAACCAATTTTCGTACTTTATCAGGAGAACAGGGCTTAAACCTACCCTGTCCACTAAGTAGTGCATTCAGTAAAAACAATGGCTGCAATATTTTTCAGAACAACAAGAAAATGGTTATGACTGACACTATCTGCACGTTCAGATTTCCTATTTTAGAGCTGCAGTAACTGACATTATTTTGACAGGCCAGTGTTGTGTTTTTTTTTTTTTTTGTAGCTCTGCAGAGCTATTCAGTGGCTCCTTTAACAAGTCCGTGGCTAATATGGGACAACTCTGTAGGCATCTTATGCCACAGAGCAAGGCATAGACTAGTGGAGCTGAAACAGTGCAAAATCTTAGCTCTGGGACAGCCAGGTCAGCCTGGGCATATTCCTCCAGCCTAACCATATATCCAGTCCATTGACAACTTATTCAGCTTGATTAGAAAAAGACAATTGCATATCTATATACAAAAAAAAAAAAAAAAAAAAAAAAA
>Ga0065711_1009037_pt1 | contig 13765 bp, 9 predicted proteins | sample Hoacrofraction12_FD_59098 | JGI IMG/M metagenome (GOLD analysis project Ga0065711, IMG submission 59098) | Hoatzin crop microbial communities from Cojedes, Venezuela - Epithelial fraction 12 v2 (version 2) | ecosystem: Host-associated > Birds > Digestive system > Esophagus > Crop | place... | reverse complement strand
CATGTTGCAAAGGAGCCAGTGGCTAATGTCAGCCCGCTTGCACAGCACAAGCCTGATCAGTCTGAGCAAGCTCTGACCTAGGGGCTCTTTGCTTCTTCATGACAGATGGTCGCAAGATCCCTTCCGCAGGAGGAAATCTCAAGAAGTCCAAGTGACTGAAACTTTTATCCTTCTGTCAGAAAAAAAACTGGAGGTGTCTTTAAAGAGATTCAGTAGAGATCGTGTGGAAAAAAGCCCCACGGAGTAAGGGAAAGAAAACCTGGAGTGACAGTGAACTAGAAACCTGGTGTATGGATGGGTAAGGAAGCAAACGAACCCTTGAGCATTTTAAATGGAGAAGAATATCGGCCGTTTAATTCAGAATGAAAGACAAATATGATCTGTTGTATACAAAATCCAACTCAAAGGAGTAACATCTGAAGAGGTTGATGGCAAACACATCTGCAGTAACAGCCAATGCAGCTAAGGCAGACCAAGTGCTGAAAATCCAGCGGGAAGAAAGAGGAGACTTTGGACATAATAGAAATAAATTCCTAATGTCATCCCATCTTCAGCTAAATTACATAGCTTGGAAGATAGGAATAAATCAAAATCAAACAGATCTTTATCAGCAAAGTTAGTAAGTCTACTCTGTAAGCTGGGAAAGTTCTGAAGATCACTCACGAGGACTTAACTTACTAGATATCAACTTAAAATAGCTTCATATTTGAGGGTTTGCTGAATATGCTGCAAAAGACGATTGCTTAGTTTAGTTCTGGAAGAGATTTCGCAGAATGATAGCAAGGTAAAAGTGGCTTTTTCCTTAGGCAGCAGTCTGGGAAAATTCCTTCTCAATAATTATTTTAATGCTGGTGGACCTCTTCATAATACCAATTGTCTAATTGTCGTGGTGTCAGGAGAGTGCTTCTGGGTTTTTTTTTGTTTGGTTTTGTTTTTTTTAAATTTTTTTTTTTTAATCACAGCTTATCATTTACATTTCAGTAAAGGCAAACACTCTGTGATGTTAAAGCCAAGATGTCAAAAAGGACATTACAGTAATTTACATGAGAAGTACCTGAACTAAAAAGTAAGCTTACTGGAAGGAACCTAGAACAAGGCGCTAAGAGCTGGTCAGATGTATGTACAAGAAAATGAGAAATCACCTTTGAAATACATGTTTTTTCCTGTAGTTTTTGTCACTGATGTTTTTTCTCCTCAAAAGAATTATTTTGCAAGCAGCAGCCATGTTACTTAAGACATAACTGAAGCTTCACAGTCTGTGTGATTAAAAGCAAATTAAAAAGCAGGTTCCTAAACAAAAAACTCACTGTATTTATTAAAAATGAAAAAGGACTGAAGACAAAGCAGCGTTCGGGTTGTTTTTAGACAGGCTGCCAACACTCTGAGCTTCTCCTGTTTTTCTCTGTGAACAGTCTGTATGTTGCTCTGCTAAACTGCTAACAAGACCATGACACAACGACAGAGAAAAGATGCACTCCTGACTCAAACGATTCTTCAGGACACCCTCACAACCCTTACGTGACATCAAAATATTAACTGCAGGCTCCAGTCAACTGCGAGAATCCTCAGTCAACACCACCAAAAACAGCACAAGCAACCCGATGGTGCTCCGAAGCTTGATCATTTGAAAACCAGATACATGAACAAAGAGAGACATCCAGAACAGCATCCCAATTTAGCTTTGGCGCTGCAGCTTCACGTTTGGCATCACTGCTGGCCCCAGGCTCGTGTGACACAGCAGGTTTCCCTTCTCATTCTGATCCCTAAAACTATACACCCCACGCCCACGTGCCTCGCTAGCTTCTCCCAGCCCACCTCACGTGGCCCTTTACGTGACTGAGGAACCCAGAAGCCAGGATGGATGAGCATGACTCAGAAAGGAGAGTTTGGCTTGCCACGGTTTGGAGAAGTCAGGAGAAGTCAGGTGTGCCCGCTGCAGATGGGCACACCTGAAATCAAGTTTTCCATTCAGTTATTTTGTGGCATCTTATGGGTTTGGGGGCTACGGTGACTGGAAGAGGAAGAAGGAAGGAGCGTGAAACATCACATTTCAGGGGAAGAACCAAAATTAACAGCAATAGCTAAAGTGTCTGATTAAAGGGAAGCTTGCAAGAAGAAACATTAATTAGCAGTTTAAGAAAGCACTCGAGACTTTCAAGTTTTTAATATACAGATTAGAATGAAGTCATCTTTCCTGCTGTTCTCCCTGAGGTGAATATTCACAGAGCTTAAAAAAAGTGGTGACCTACTCCTGCTTGGATGTGCCACACAAATGCTGAGAACATGTAGGATGAGGAAAAAATTTATCAGCAATGCAGAAGACGGTGACAGCAACAGAAAAATCTTCTGGAGCTTAGGCTTAACTTTTCATTGAGAAAAAACTTAGGGCTGTTTTCTTCTGTCTTTTTCAAAACAGTATCTTTAAATGGTTTCTGAAATAAATAGGAGAATGTAACATATGAGATGTGGACAGTGTGTGGTCTCCACTGAAAAACCTGAAGTGGACAGGAGGCTTGAAAACGGAAGGCACGGGTTCCCTGGCCACGCCACGTACCACTTCAACGCCAACAGGGATCGACGCAGGCAGCAACGTACCAACTGCTCCTTCACACGGAGTTTAATCTGCCACACCAGAAAATGGATGTCTAGTTTTCCCCTAAGGGGAAAAACATTTATTTTAACAATAGTCATTTACTTCAACAGGTCTATATCAATCCCTTTCCTTATTTACAGAGAAATAAACCTCTTGCTGTTTAGATAACATTCTCTTCAGGGCAGGCATAGCTTATCGGAGCTGCCTGCTGCGAGCTGAGTCCAGGTTGCAAACAATACGCTTTTCCCAACTCTACTGCCTTGAAATCTGACAACATAAAGTAAAGCACAAACTGGTTTCTGAGCCTTTCTTCAGCTTCCCTCAGCGTGGCTGGGAGAGACTTGGCCCATTTATACCAAAAGTGAGAGAGAATGAGAGCAAGATTATAAGAGTGTCAACTGGCTCCTCCAGGGAAAAGCCTGGCCATGGGCTGGGCATCCTGTCTAGGAATTTAACCAGCCTTTCACCGTGGTGTGACATACTCTTCCAATGGACTTTTAATCCATTCACCCAATAGCGTGCACAGAGATAAAACCAGCAGAAGGCGTGAGCAAGAAACCAGTATTTCGTGCCACTCTGCTCCTTCATCGCTTTCCATTCTGTAATTTATCCTGTCCTGTGGACTTCAGCCTGTCGCTGTGAGTTCAATGCACACTAAAGGCAGGTGAAATAGCTTTTTTTGGTTGCTCTGTGTTTGTATGCCCATGAAAAAATGCCGGTGTGGTCATTCGCCAGCCTTAGAGGCACTGCTCTCCCTGCCTGCCCGTGACAGCAGCAGGCTGTCCTGCCACCAGCCGCTCCAAACGTGTCACGGACAAGCTCCATGCAAGAAAATCACGCTATGTGAACTGTCTCATGTGCCCATCTTTTTTTCATGCCATGATCCAGCCAGGTTGGCAGCTTTAATTATCATTTTCCCTTTTAGCTGGCCTACATACACTCAGGTTTGGGGCATCGTTCTGGAGCAGCCTCCTGGTTTTGAGAAGCCCACCTACCTCCACAGCTGACACCTCTGCAAGATGAAATTCAGGTAGGGCTATGAAGGTGGGGCTGGCCAGGAGGTTTCTAGTTCTGCTGGCATTAAACCAAACTCACATCAGCTTTTGTGTCAGAGAAGTCCAGCTCTAAAGCCTCTGGAGGTCTTGCAGCAAGAGGCACTGCTTCAGGGCAAAGCGCAGCGAGCAAGGACAGCCACTTGCAGAGTTCTCCTCCCTGCTTTGACAAACAGTCCAGTCTTTGCACCTCCTGTATGAGGCTATTAAACTCTATAAAATATCAAAATTACCATTACCAGGGGATATATCAATAATCCAGGGATTTCTCTGTTGGCTGTGTAGTGGCTTGGTGCGCTGTGACCCACCGCCTTCAAAATTATAATCCCCTCACTGAATGAGACAGAATTAAAAATAATATAGTATTTCAAAGGACTAAGTGCTCCCATACGGAGATCAGTTCTGTAAGTGCTGTAATTTGCCAACTATAAATATGCTGGAATTGTTTTAATGAAATATCCTGCGCTATTATGTAAGCACAGTATTGTTTCCATTCACACTTCTGTTCTACACAACTATTCCAGATGTTCTACCCACCATCTCGAGATGTTCTTTAGGCAAAAAAATGTATATATACATGCTTACATGTTTAAATATGTTTGTGTATAAACAAATATATACGTGCATAAAAATCAACTTACTACAATAAAACATAATGTCAAATGTTTTTACATTTAATAGAGGTTCTCTGGGCATGTCTTAATCTTCTTTTAATGAACCTGCAATCATATAACTCAAACCCTTAAATTATCATGATCCTAAGCCGTAATAAAAACAAGAATAAAAGTTTAATAGAAGGTCAAAAACTGTCAAGTACAAGCAAGAGAAAATACAGAGATGCAGAAGAAGCAGAGAGGTCAAGTGCTTCTGAAAAAAATTCAGGTACTGTACCTTCAAGTATACTGCAGCAGTAGGTGACTGGTTACTGCTGTTTTATTTAATAAGACTTCACATAAATTCCAGCTGCTAACCACGTGAGAAGTCCATCTCGGAACAGAAGGGCTTCTGTTCTCCTGCCATGCTACCATCCTGACTTCCACGTACCTCGCTGGGAGCTGCAGCTGTACCAAGGGCTGAATAGATCCCGAGGACAATTTTCCTGCGTTCGCATTTGATTACAATACACGATCTGTGCGAATGAACAATCTTCGGATTTAAGGAAAAAGCCACCTCATTTAATGTAACCCTATATGTGGTACGGTAATAATCCTGGGGCTTGACTGTACAGCAATTTTCTCAGAGCTTTATTGCAGTGATGGCACTTTTTTTAAACAAGAATGAGGGGAAAAAAAAGAAAACACATAGGAAAAAGAAGAATAGGAGTAAAAAATTACCATCTCTGACTTTTTCCCCTCTTGCTCCTTTGCCCATTCTCTTTTTTCCCTATATTCCAGTTATCCTGCCTATCACTGCAAAAGTTTTGCATTTATATTAAGGGTCCGATCCTTTGTAAAATGCTGAGGCCCCTAAACTTTCATCTTTTTTCCCAGCAATTTTATGCAGGGAAAATACCTTTTTTTCCAGGCAGCCTGTGCAGCTGTTCATAACTCCTACCGCGGCCTCAGGTTCTGCCCTACAAATGAGAATTTCCCCACACAAGGAGGAGGTGGTGGACTGGAGGATCCACGTGGCAAACTGATACTCAGCCCTGGCACTACGTGATGGAGAGATACGTCAAATGAACAGGAATGGGGGTAAAAAAACAACACAGATGCTGGTTGATTAGGGAAAACCGCTATTTTTTTCCCCTAAAAAATAAAAGGAACTTCTGTTGTCTCTTCAGCAGTTTGTTTCCCCTCTTCCACGTGTAGCTTTTGTACTCTTGGATAGTGGGAAATAAAATATTTACACCTGGGGAAACGAGGAGATACTTTCTCCCTAGCTTATAATGGAGGGTTTTAAAAATAAAAGTATTAACGTTACAGACAGTGTTGCATATTAAAGCAGCATGTAGTGGTTTTTCACGTGAACATTTTTAATCTATTTATAATGTTCTTAAAGGAAAACTTACTTATTTCTCACAGAGTCTATTGGCCTTTCTCTCAAGACCTACATTAAATATCTGTAACAGAATCTGAAACTACATTTAATAACGTCCACCGTGCCAAATGCACTCCTTAAAAAGCCAAAGCTTTCAAATCATTACAGTGTAGGTGTTTAAAAAAACCCCATGTACAAATGGCAGTTTTTTAAAACTTTGGACATCGCACGTGTAACTCATCAAGAAAGAGTGTGCCAGCCTGGGAGGGCGGTGAGGACACCCCTGACCAGTGACAACACGGTCACAAGGAAATCCAAACCCGGAGGCTCATCTGGAGCCAGCTAGATGCAGCACACCAAACCTGCAGGTGTGACCTAATCCAGCAAACCCTACTAGTCCCAGCTATATGTAGATTAATAAAGAAAAAAATAATCCAGGTGCTGTTCCAAATTCATATTTCTCTGCTCCAAGCTGAATTAAGCTACAGCCGGAGCCCTTTTGCCTGTGGACTTAGCACCCACGTAGCCCAGCTTCAGCTCCAGCGCAGCCTCAACTCAACGCTCTCAGCATCTCCGAGCACAAGCACGGACATTTTTGCCAGGCACGATGCTCTTTTTGCATTTTTTCCAGGGTCTGCAGCGAGCAGCTGCAGAGCATGCAGTGGCCTGGCGCAGAGATGTGCAGGGAAGGAGTGGTTCCACCAAAGGAGTGGTTCCACCAAAGGAGGCTTGCTGAAAGGGTGACCGCGGTAGCTTGGGATGATTGTACAAACGGCTCTGCATCTTTTGATGTTTCCTTTTTTCTAATAAGATGGTCATCTGCACGCTTTGCTTTCTGAGAAGTGCAGCTTCATTTCTCTCCCATAAAAATGGTCTGTTTCCTCTCAATGAACGAATTAGAGTAAGAGACCTACAATAATTTACAGTATATTAGACAGTTATTACTGTGCAATGATATAAAATGGTGATTATACTAAGTGAGAACTTTAGTAAAATTCATATACTGGAAATGGAAGAGTAAATTCAGGTTTGGTACCGCGTGTCTGAAGTCAAACCATCTGCGGCAACCTATAAATTCCAAATCCCAATCACCTTACTCATTCATGTAGTTTCATCATGATTATTAAAGCACTGACAGCCTGTTCATGCCATAATAAATAAAGAAGATGAGAAATTACAGGGCTGACTTGTGTGAATACGACAGGCACCATTTGGTCTCCCATGCCAATGCATCATAGCAAGACTGCAGGTCTGGCTATTGCGACCTTTGCACATACCGAGCATTTCTCAGTACAGCTTAGAAGAGGCAAATGAGGAGAGATAACTCGTTAGTTCCTGCTTACCACCCAAAACATGAGAGGCAGAGCTCTGTTCAGTGGGACCTATTTCACAGAGCTGATAAAATTCGAGTTCAACAATGTCACAGCCTGGCATCTCCATTAAACCTTGTTTTTTATTAGCTAATGCGTGTGTTACATTTTAATGGATGCTAATGTAAATAGATGGGCTTATTATGACTTCAGTGCACTCACACCAGCTTAATAAAACATTTTTTATTGTCTTCATTTATTGCCACATTCTTTTCGCACTTAGAGGAGTCTAAGTCCAAAATAGCCCCCTCGAAGTCACCGGTTTACCTAGGTGTAAATCTGTGGTTACTTTAGATTTTTATCAGCCTGAAAGGAGACTCTGGCTCACAGAATCTAAATATCGCTTTGATTTAAGCACTGCTGAGTTTAAGCAGACTGTAACCAGATCCAGAAGAATCACTCAGCTCAGGAGAGGAGGAGTAATAATTATAAGTAGGGGAGAACGCTGTTCTTTTCTATAGCTTTTTTAAAGAAATTATTTTTAAATAAGATGTCTTGCTTTCCCTATGAAATAGCTATGAAAGAAAATTAACTTTCGGCAGGTTATCAAACCATTCCGTGTCAGCTTGCGGACCCTCAGTGCCTTTCACTTACTTTACCCTTAGAGAAAGCACAGTCTGCCACAGTCCCTTTTCTCCTCGTTTTTCAGATTGAGGATCGATGCCATTAATAGTCCAACACGTTGAAACACTGGAAGGGTCTGTACACATAATGACGGACGTGGGGACCACACAAAGTGCTGCTGAAATGCAACTGGGCCTTCGGTGAGCACAGCCAGGGTTAAGAGGGCAAAGTGATGTCAGAGAGCACGTTATGGCCAGAAGAGAGAAAGAAGGGGACCTCTCAGAAACATGGGGCAGACCAGCAAGAAGAACACGAAGCACAGGAGATCATCCACATCTGTAGCTGCAGCTGCCGAAACAAAACTGGCCTGACATTTTACAAAAGGTCATCAGACCGTGAGCACAGAAAAAAATGCTATTTACACACCACAGAAAACGAAAAGGGCAACTCTAGGAACACCGTTCCCCCGAGCCAGAGGTGGTGTGCTGATCAAGAAGACCTCAGCACCAGAAGAGCAGGTGCTATGAAAGATGCCACCTAACTGAAGGTACGACTCAACTACCATGGTAGACGCTACCAAAGGACACAACTGACCACAGCTGAGCGCAAGAGACCTGAGAGGAGATACACTCAGACTGGCAAAGCCTTTAATAGTATATAGAGAGACAGACACTGGAACAAATTCCCCCAGAGGAAACGAGGGCATGGCTCCACAGCACGCCAGTGGCACCCTGGCAACAGCACACGCACGCAGAACCGCACAGAAAATGCTACATTGCATTTATCACAGCAAAAAAAACCCTACATGGAGGAATTTACCACAGAGCAGCTGAAATGCCGTGGGTATCTTCTGGTAGCACGTTATATATCCGAGACTGGTGTTTTCCCCAAACAGTTTTTCCTTGTGTCAGCAAGCTCAGACAGGAGAACGTGCTTTCGCTCTAACCAGTCAGGGGTGCTTCTTGCCTTTTTTCCACCCAAGCTCGCTCAGATTTATAGCTCTCCCTTACAAGACTTCACCATGACTCAAACTTTACGAGGGAACTTTTCTAAGGTAAAAGGGCAAGCAGGTGCCTGGTTTCCACTGACTACCAGCACCTTGCTCCTACATGTGCTGTCGAGCATCTCCCCAAACTGGCTCCGTAAGTGTCTGTGAACAGGAGGCTGCAGAACAGGCAATCCAGCTGGCACCTGCTGCGGCCAATATGCCCGCAGAGACGTGAGAAACCTTTGCAGCGAACTCCCAGATATCCTCCGGATTTTGGCTTCATTACAAACACGAATTTCAGGCCAATTTTGCCAAAAGGTTCACAAAGATCTGCGTATCTTTCTGCATACCTAGCCCAAATGATGACCTTCAGGTAAAAGCCATGAGAAAACCCATGGCTGTCATTTCTTCCTGAAGCCAGGCAACCGTGGGCAGTTTGCCACCAAACCCAGAAGTCAAACACAATATGCGAGACAGGAACAGCAAATGAAGGAATATTTCCTATCAATCTCTGCAGGCCAGAGTTGCATATTGTTACACGCCTTGGAACATCAATTTGGAAGGCGGGGATAATAACAAAATACAAAAGAAAGACAGGAAGCTAGGGTGAGAATCTCTGATGTGCTAATTAATTCTTGATTCATTCTTCCGCTGTAGGCGTAGAAGAAACTATTAGGGAATTGCACAAATGTCTGTGCAAGCTGTGGCCCCAAATTCTGGTTTCTGTTAATCTGGCAGAAACCTTTTATGCTGACTGTGGCAGAAATAAATTACTTAAAAGTGACGTAAACCTGCGAAGCACAAACATGCCTTACCCTTGACGGAGAAGAGCCTACTGATTTTTGACTATGAAGTTCAGAATCCTGAATATAATGTAATGTGAAACAATGGGGAAAAAAGCATGCTCCCAAAAACACCTTAAATTTACTGCGCTCAGATTAATCTTTGAAGGAAGCTAACACTGAAACCAGACTGAACCTAACTTACTTTCCCAGCTTTTTTCAAAGGTGACATAGGAGTATTGGACATACAGAGAACGTAGCAAATCCTCAGACACGGAGGTTAGCAGCTTGGGCAGCTATACCCAGACCCTTTCCTTCTTGGTGGACTGGGGCTGCACATCTCATCAGAGCACTCGCGCTGATCGCAAGGTCTTATCATCCTGTTGCAGTCAGTCATCTGTCAACAACACAGAAGGTCACGCCTCTCATCTGTCAGTAAGTGATGAGTCCGAGGATTTCTCCAAACGAACGATTTCCAGTCCCAAATGGAAGCAGCCAGCAAGCGCTGCTTTGAGCGGGCTGTTTTGCTTGCGTTCCCTGCGCCGCCCCACCAGCTCCTTGTCCCTGGATTATCCAGTTTGGAAGCAGCTCTGAATTCAAGGCTTAGACCTCCCATCGACAGCATGACTCGGAAACTGCCCTAGCCTCAACGTGTGTTGCATCTACGCATGCAAATACTCTTTCTGGCAGAATACCCGAATGCCACTATCCCACAGCACAATTAACAAATCCAAGGCGAAAACTTCTGTATCGATTCCCTGCTCTCACACCTACACAGGGTTTTTGTGGCCGTAGCTACTGAAGGTCTGCCTCTTCAAGGAAATGCTCTGTGCCCGAAACCCGCGCTGCCTCTGAGGCACATTTCACTTCCTCAAAGACCTAGCAAAAAGCCAGCTTAGTTACACCCACACAAGGCTACAATCCCTCCCTGAGTCTTTGGGAATCCTGGCTTTGGCTTGGTTTTGTACTGGAGTTCTTGAGAAGGCTGCTGTTACAACGGAGCAGCCACTTTTTAGAGACCCAAGCTGGGATCTGAAGGATAAAAACCCTTTTCTGCTGTTCTGTGCCCCAGCAGGGCCCTGCAGACGACAGCTCCGTTTCAGAGTCCATAAGCACAGCCCTCACTCAACAGTACAATTTCGCTCACGCTATCAAGAGAAAACACGTCATTTTTTCACAGATGTTGCAATCATAATTCCGCAGAGGCCCACTTTATGGCAGCACGATACAACACATCTTTCCCGCAAGGAGTCAGTCGTGAGCTGAATCACTGGAAGTGTTTTCCAAAATGCCTACTTTAAAAACACTTCCACTGGGCGACTACTGTTCAAACCACGTAAAGAAAGATTATGAAAGACATCTTCATAACATGGGGTACCCTTTAAACATAGTCACTTTTTCGAGTCCAGTTTTAGGGATGCTTCCTGAGATTAATTTTAACAGCAACAGCAGGCAGTGTGATATCGTTCATTTTTAAGGTTAAAAAGGGATGGCCAGATAGGGAGCCGTGTAAAGGAGAAGTCTTTTGCTTTATAGAAGTTTTCAAGCATGCATGTATACTGAATCACATCGAGGTAAAATTAAGCTGCAGAAGAAAAAGGAAGAAGTCTTTTCCACCTCACATCTGTCTCATAAATAGGAAAAAACCCCAACCCGCAACCAACAAACCTAACACCGCTGAAGGCAATCCTCCCCAACGCCCTGCAACCCATGGATATCGCCAAGAAGAACTTACTTCCCAGTACTTCTTGTCCCCATGGTTCAGTAGTAAGAATTCAACCAAACATTCTGGTTTTCTCCCATGTCTGGGCAACCTTCCAGAACTTCTAAGCTCAACAGGCAACTGTCAGTCCTATCTAGGTTGCATTCCTTTTTGTTGCTTGCCTGTTTCCTCCCTGTTGACATTTGCACAACCTACAAAAGCAGCTGCAGTGAGAGATTCCTTCACAACAACGGTGCTGCAGTGCTGTCTTTTAAAAACATGCAAAAACTTACCAAGAAACTGAGAATGAATGACAATACTCTCGGAATCCCAAAGATGGATCCAGGAATTTGCCCACTGTGTATAGATATACCTTTGTTTAACCAACTGATCCTTCATTTCAAAGAAGTTGTCCTAGCCAAACATTTCCAATGCGTCCTCGCCTGACCAGATGGAAGGACGAAAAACATCATTCTGCTAAGTTTTACCTCCTTGTCATCTGATTCTTCTGGGATCTAATTAGCCCTTGTGTGGATATAAAAAGGGTAGCATGCACATAAGTTGACAAAAAGCAGAAAGAAGAAATGATCTATTTTTTTAAGATGGGGAACAACCTACGCAGCTCAAATGAAGACAATATGTAAAATCAATTCTTTGCTTTTGAACACCTCTAGAATTTTGGACAGAACCAAAATCTGCACAGAAACGTAGCACAGCTAAGGAATTTACTTCATCTCACCATTCATCTAATTTTTCCTCCTCTACTCCTTCAGCTTTCTTATGAGGTTTCTATGTGCCTGTCTCACTTTTTAAAAGTCCTGGAAATAGCTTTTTGTTTATAGACCACAGACCTAAAAACTGTTTTTCTTACGACATGAAAAAACACCAACAGAAAACACATTTCTCTGTATCCATTTGCTTCTAAGATAGCTCTTCTTAGTCTTTGCAATGGTTCTCTTCTAATCCAAAATGCTTAAGGCATTTTAGAATGTAAATGAGTGATTAGAGGCATTCCTGCTGTAATTTATATGCTTTGTAAACCCTAATTGCTCTGAGTCAAAAGACTTCATTTTAACTAAAGTGCCAAGTTTCATAGGCTTCAAGGTGCACAGCAAGATGTGTCCAATTGGTCAGGCTTCAGTAGATTCTGGCCCACTTAGGTGTGTGTTTTGCTTCATATTTTAAAATAATACAGAGATTACAGTTGTTGGAGAAAAAGCCCAACAATCTTCTTGATTACTATCTGAAAATTTTTTTTCAGCTAAATGAAAATTACTTTTTGAATTTAAAAAAATCTTGACCAGCTCTAACGTTAAGTCATTTCCTCAAGTCTTTTTAGATGCTTCTAAAATTTGATATACTTGATGCAAGAATATAAATCTTAGCTCCAGTAATTTTGCTATTAAATTGTAAAAACAAAACAAACGTACAAAACCAGTTGCATAAAATGTGTGCCACAGATTCACTGACTGCATGATGGTGTAGCATAATATGGGGTTTCAGTAGCACTAGCTTGGAATGAACCATAAGAGCTCCTGTAGATCTACTTATGAATAATACAGCCACTTTAAAGTCTGAGCTAATAAAAATCCTCATATTTTGTCATCATTTACTATATATATTTACGCACAAATGACTAAGGAGAAAACTGCAGGCACGATAAAACCATGCAAGTCAGCAACACTAGGTGGTGGCTGTACAGCAAGAAGGAACTAGTCTGAATGGAAAAAATGCACATATAATTTATGTATGCAAATATATACCACGTACAGAGAGGTGTAATAGGCATATCTCAAACTAATATGCAGGAAATTTATACAATTAAAGTTTTTGCTTTAGCTACAGTATACTTTTCTAACTACTGGGCAGCTGAAATCTTGTTTCCTCAGCACAATGTAATACCATTCTTAATTTACAGCAAGGGAACACCCCAGAACTGTCTGAAAGGGTAGAAAATATGGATAGTGCACACATTCGTACAGGGCCCTGCTACTCTGTTGTTTGGCAGGCAGCAGGATCTGTGTAGTTTCTACCCATCAGTGCATCAGGGTAAGATTCCAGCAAAAACACATGTTAAGGGAGGGCTGGGTGTTCAGCTGAATGAACTTACTGTTACCTTTTTTTTTTTCCCCCCTAACATAAGTCTTCTTTTTCCTGATACTGTCTGAATTCGAAACATCTAATTTAATCCATTGAAGGGCCCCGTCTTCCTTTTATTTCCTGTCTGTACTGGAGCAGTCGCCTGTTTCAATTATGACTTTCTCCAGCTCCTACATTTCTCGTGCTCCAGCTGGCTCAAAGTGCACTTCCTTGGAAGGTAAAATGCACTAACTGTGCTGATCAGAGACTGATAGCTGGAAAGCCACAATGTTTAATAGCTGAGCTGATAAGAGGAGGGGTCAACCGAAAAAACCCAACCCCAACAAAAAAACCCCAACCTCCCTCCCCACCCCCAACACCCCGCAACACAAATTTCGAGCCTAAACAAAAGGATATTCTATAGCTGCACGTTCAGTTAAGGCCCCATTTGGAAACACATCTACGGAGAACTGCAGACTGCTTACATAAATTCATACTTTTATGGTAAAATCCATCCACTTCTGTGCATGTGCGTTAAATACTTCTTTCCTGCTTTTCAGTCAGTTAGTGCTGACTGGGGACTAACTCGGTGCAATTATTTCAAAGAACAGGATTGTGGGATTGATAGGGCACTACTGCAAAGCCCTTTCCAGCT
>Ga0065711_1011923_pt1 | contig 13766 bp, 7 predicted proteins | sample Hoacrofraction12_FD_59098 | JGI IMG/M metagenome (GOLD analysis project Ga0065711, IMG submission 59098) | Hoatzin crop microbial communities from Cojedes, Venezuela - Epithelial fraction 12 v2 (version 2) | ecosystem: Host-associated > Birds > Digestive system > Esophagus > Crop | place... | reverse complement strand
CCACACTCCTCCTAATGCACCCCAGGATCCCATTGGCCTTCTTGGCAGCCAGGGCACACTGCTGGCTCATGGTCAACCTGTCGTCTACCAGGACACCCAGGTCCCTCTCCACAGAGCTGCTCTCCAGCAGGTCCGCCCCAAGCCTGTACTGATGCATGGGGTTGTTCCTCCCCAGGTGCAGGACTCTCAAGTGGACGAGAATTGCATCTTGGAGAGCCAAGGAAGGGGGCGCAGCAGGTGCAGTTCACCAGCAGGAGATGATTGTGGCCTCTCACTGCAAAAGCAGGAATGGAGGGTATTAAACCACATGCCAGAGAAATGTAGCAGTACTGGCTTCAGCTTTCCCTGCTAACTCATTTCCCTCTATATCCACAATTTTGGACTGGCAGAGGAGTTACATGATTGTTCCTGGCCATATGATTCAGCCTGAGAGTACGCTTGAGCTGCTTGCAAACTGCACATACTCAAAAGGCAGAGGTTGACAACCCTTGCACTAACCTATGTCTGTGCTTATGAGACTCATAATGAAGGAGCCACCTCAATGGAGACAAATGAAGCCAATGCTCAGCATTCTTGAAAATCCTCCTTAGTTCCTGATGTATTCACTTTTCACTGCTCCAAAATGTAGCTGACACAGGAAGTGTCTTCCTCCCTTTTTTTCATTGTTTTTATTCTTCTTCTCTCTTCCCTTATTATGTTTATGCTGATTGATTATCAATGATAATTCAGCTTTTGGCCTAAGCTTGATGAGTTGGATCTTGAGGATTTGGTTTGTTTATTGAATATACATGACCCAGATATTTTGGGGGAGAAATACTGATAAATTAGATACAACTAAACTATTAGAAATTATGTGTTGCTGTTATTTCAATGCAATACTATTATGGAACATAATAGTAAAATCATAAATTTCCCCTGCTGAATTCTTGCAGACATAGTGAAGTGGGTTGCTGGAAAGCTGTGAACCAAGTACCCAGCTCCTGATCAAACTTAAACTGAAACCCAAAAAAGTCGATTGGTGTTTTGTTTTATTAGTTGTTTGCAAAGATTAGGGTAGCTTGAACGAAAGTGCCAATGTTTTCTAATGGAAGAACTGAAGGAGGCCATGTGCCTTTTGTAAGCATCTCCAGAGGATTTACTTCAATCACAAATCAAAGGTAACTAGAAGTAAGAAATGCTGCATGCCCGTAAGATCCAACCACAATGGAGTTAACAATGAATTGATTTTATGCTAAACTGTGTTACATCCCAAACCAGCAGCAGAATTCAAAACCACTTCTACAATGGGAAACGTTAATGCAGCTGCCTGAATAAGATTTTTCCCCTCTCCGTGGCTGGACTGCGGCGCACATTTGAAAAGACAGGGGCTCTACTTTCGCCAAACAAATTGTCATTTTGTTTGCAAGTTTGAAGGCCAGAAAAATCAATTAAAAAAGAAAGGCAATCAGGTCATGCAGTGGCAGCAGAATGGCCGGCCAGCGGTACACACTGGAAGGCACTTGGCACAAATCACATAGCAGCAGAAATGCACCGATGGCAGCTTTTATGGTAGCCCCTGTCCCCTGTCCGCGCCCCCCTCTGCTCCCCATTCTGTTCAATAGCGTGCTGTGAAACAACTCACTTTTCCATCCAGTACTCTCAAATCCAAAGACCGGCACATGTTTGACAGGTGCGTTGCTGTTAATCTTACAGATTTTAAAAGAAAAAAGGGAAAGTGGAGGATAATTGGTCAATTGGTAGCCGGGAGGTGGTACTTGTTTGAGATACATACAGATTGTGCTTTTCTTTGCCAGTGCAAAAATCCCAACAAACGATCTGAAAGAAGAACCGGCACTGGGGCGAGGATGTGTGTGTGTGCGTGCATGCGTGGTGTGCCTGGTAGGGTTTTCTACCCCCTCTTGCAAAGCACAGGCCTTAATGAGTTCCAGGGGGACAGTGGCTTGTCAATCACAATATACTTTTCAAGTAATAGTCATCTCTGCCCCATCACAGAACCGCAAGGCATGAAATAATTAGAAAGCCCAGAGTAACTGCTTTGCTTTACAAGAGCAAAATCCTTGTGTGGATCATTTACATAAACTTGTCACTTCCCATTACGGTTCTAATGCAAGCTGGGTAATAATCATGGGACCAGGAGAGGGGAGGTCAAGGTATGATGCTCCTCCATGTTTGAAGCACAAGGTACGCATGTGCCCAGCTTTCCATCCCCCACTGAATTAATGTAAAGTATCTTTTATTTTCCATTAAATAAGAACTATTCATGCTGCTATGGTAGCAGACCATGTGCAGCCTCCTCTTCTTAAGAGAGAAAAAAGGCTTTTGCGTCAAGCCATTGTTAGGGGAGAATTCACTTTGAGGAGCATTTCAAAGCTGATCCGATTGGGGAAGGAATAATGTTAAATATTTGGTATGAAATATTTATAAGACACACACATGAACATCTGACAAAGTAGCCTGGAAAATACACATTCTCCTCTTTGACAATTTTAGCTCTTTCTCTCTGAACGAGAGGGTGGAGAGAAGGTGTGCACACAGTGAGAATAGTATATGTGTATAAATGCATCTGAACGCATGCACACACACACGCAGAGGCAGACACACTTGCGTACAGATGCCTGAATGGGTTGATGGGATTTAAGGCAATCTGCATCTGAATACTGCTCTCCAAAGATGGTAGCAATAAGGGCTTGCTGAAGTCTGTTTTAATCATTGAGAACGAGAAAGCTCTGCACAAGTCCCTATCGCAAGTGGCATCCGTAGAGCGATGGAGGTGATGGCTGCTGCGGTTGCTGCTTCTGTTTTCCAGCAACCATTTTGTTGGTGTTCTTCACCACTGTCGTAGGGCATCATCTGTATTTCTGCCACAAGAAAACAAGCCTCTCCTTTTTGCATATATTGAGTTTCCCCATATGCATCCCTGCATGGCTGTTTAATTTCACTTTTATTTTAAAAAATTAGTGCAATTAAAGATGAGCAAAGAGTAGATTTGCATATAGGCAACCAGAATTATATTTGTTATCCTTTTCATTTCTTTTGGATAAAACAATTTTTTTTTTTTTTCCAAAGGTTCTGAGAAAGGTTTCAGAAAAATGGGTTGTCACCTCATTCTCAGTCCTTATGAGAAGAGATAAAGAGAGAATGTAATGGCTCACTCCTTATGGCATTCACAGTGAAATGCATGGGGATGGCATATATTAAATAACCAGGATAAAGGAAACCATGTGATCTGCTTTCCTTGTAAGGGGATCTAATAGCTTGCTCTTAGAAACCTTATTTCCTTTTCCTTTGGTGTGGTGGGGTTTTTTTTTTGGTTTTTTTTTTCTTTTCCTTCTGTATCTCTTCTTTGCCTGCCCCACTTGTACCAGCTGTAGACCGTTGTTATTCTCTGCTGTAAATGCCTGTCTGGTTTAGGCTGTAAAGGGTTTGGAGAAAGATCTTTCTGTTTGTAAAGATCCTTACTACATATGCAGTACTATACACACATTAATTAATAGCAATGGTCTTGATGAACTAAAAGGCTGTACATTTCTCTTCCTATGGGCTGGGGATTCACTCTCTCTTTACAAATTTCTATATCAAATGCCCCAGACAGGCTCTGTGTGTTGTACAACATGTTTTTATGTTAGCAGGCAGCTCAATAGCAAGGCAGCATCGTTTGCCCTCATCTGCCAGCTTTTGTCTTTGAGTGGAAGTGTGGGGCCTGGTGAGAGGTAGGATATGAACTGTGTCCAGATTCTGTTCCTTATCTCCGAGATCACCAAGAGGGAGAGCATTGTTGATGGATTTAAATCAGCTTTTTCCCCCCTTGTGCACAACAAAAGTCTAAATCCCTTTTCAAGCCAGATTGCTCCATTTCGCTGCATGGGCTAGGCAGATTGGAAACATGTTTGTCACTCAGCTTTTCTCCCAACCTAATCAGTAGACACTGCGGTGGTGGGATTTTGGTGCTCAGTGTATCACCCTTTAATCTATGAAGTCGGCCTTTAAAAGCTGCTGATGCTGTTGCTGCTATGTGTGAGCTGCTGCTGTCTTTCATTTCTGAAGACAGATATAAAAATAATGTTAACCATGAGCGTAAGCAGAGGGTTTAGCAGGGATTTGAATCTAAAATGTGATACTTAACACAGGCCAACTTGATTTGGCCCAGCAGAGCTGAACCCCTTATTCTGTTATAATAAAGTACGTTGTACAGGGAGAAGATTGTAGTGGGATTTACTGCCTCTGTGTTTTAGTTCTGCTGCTGAATGGGCCTAAACGGTGAATAACCATAGGCCACAGGGAGCTATGGTTGGAAAAATGTGGCTCAGCAGACCTGTCTGCAGGTTTCAAAGACCCTTCTGGTAACACCACAAACTCACCGGTGTCTTTGCATTTGCTGATGTCCACAGCATGCCGACTCCATCTGTGCCTGATGGGGGCAAATCATCACAGCAAGCAGGTGTGAAGAAGCAGGTTAGCTCTCGTGAGTTTGCAGAGGTCAGCAGGATGCTAAGACAGATAGTTATGTGATAGGTGTGATGAAGGATTTTAAAGGAATGTAGGCTCTTCAGGGGAGCAATGTTTACACACAAAGTCTGTATCTGCATGCACACACACACGCACCCGTTGTGCTAAGCACAGCCTGAGCTAGATATTGACTGATGTCTCTAGATAAATAAAAGATAATTCCTTCCAGGAAAGATGTATTTCATTGACCAGATATGCAATAACATTTCTAATTTTTTCTGCTGCCAAAATATGCTGTGGATAAACTACCTTGCACCCACTTGAACCACATCTGTACTGTTCTGTGGTATTCAAAGGCACTGGTAACATGCAGAATTGCATCTACCAGCCCCAGATAATGTCCTGTATGGCCCACGAGAAGCTGGGGTACAGAAGGAATGCGGAACCGAGTACTTGGGAAGCAAGGGTGGTTCAGAGATTCAGCCCAAATGTCCAAGCTTAACACTTTGCTGTGAGAAGGGGCTGGCTGGGTGAAATCAGACAGTTTTTCAGGAGCCCACTGAGTCTATTGACAGATGGGGAGGAAGGCTTGCTGGTGCTCCTGCCAGGTTGGCGTCCCAGATTCCCACCAGCCTGCCTCTGGGGGCATCGGGTCCCTGCCTGGATTTTCCTGAAAGGACAAGAAACTTTTTAATTTTTCTCCTCTTTTCATCATTTAACATACAAAAGAATTTTGAATAAATGTTGTATTTTCAGCAAGCTCGAGTTCTTTCTTTTAGTGGCTCTAAACTATGGCCAATGGTTTTGTTCAAGTGCTGAGTAACTGCTTTTAGTTTTGGCTATCCAAGGACAGAAAGAAAAATACCAATCATCTTTCAGAAACCCTCATTTTTTTGAGGGGGAAAGGACACAGATTTTTCAAGGCTCTCCAGATTCTCTCTAATCCTAGAGGAGCTGGAGGACTATAAAACAGGCCATAAAGAGGTAAATTTTCTTGTGTGTTTGTGATGGTACTGATTGTCCCAGCCCCCATTCCTGCCTGGATTAATATCTGAGAATGTTTTCAGCAACTTTCAGTACCCAAATCCAAAAATTCTAATGAGATGGACGTTGTCAATACCTACAGCAAAAGCCTTTGTCCTGGTTATGAATAAATAATGTTTTTGAAGATGCCGTTCCAGTGGGTGAATCTAGAAGTGGGGGCTGAGGATTTCAGTATCTTGCTGGATTAGTCAGTAGCAGAGAATCGTTAAGATGGATACTAGGCAGGGTCTCTGAACAGCAGGAACAGATGAGAGGCTGTGATGAAGATGTTAAAAATAAGAGACAAAATGTGAGGGGTTAACCCATATCTCTTGAAAAAAGAAACTTTCATTTTTTCCAGTATGACAGTTGAAATCCTTGACCAATATACTTAATGGCACAAGTCCAGCTGGCTGGTGAGACAGGTCTTTAACCCAGTTCCCTGGTGAACCACGTGCAATCAATCCATATGAGGACCGCATGACAGTAAGAACCTGGTTCCAGAAGTGGGAAGTGGGTAAAGCAGGTGGTCTTCTAGCTGCTCTCTCTCTTTTAAAGCAAACTGTGTACACACACATGTATGTACATATTTATATATATTTATAGCCAATTTAATTAAATAAAATTCCTTACAAGCTGAGACTGCACAAGACAAGATTCAATCAAGAGCTGCTTTTTTTCAGTTCCCATGTTCAAACAGAAGTCCCTAAGAAAGGAGGATTGGATATTCCAACACAGGAAGGTGTTGGCTTTTCAAACAGATCATTTACAGAAGGTTTTAGTTAAATCATGTCATTGATTTAACAAAGACTTGAGCTATGCCTGTGTGAATCACTCATAGTACAGCTTGGGTTGGCAACTAAATGGGAAAAACTAGAGAAGAAATTCAGCTCGGTTTAACTGAAAGTTTCAACAAAAGTTTAACTTCAGCTGAGTACATTTTTTTTTCCCCACTAGTATGTGAATGGATTTTTCTCATTCAGGAAAAATAGTGTCAGATGTAATGTTTTGTTTTACGGCACTTTTAAGGAGAGGAAATGATAAAGTAGATGAAATCCCTTTCATCCAAGAACTCAGTGATTAGGGCACTTATTCTGTATGTGGGAGGCTGGGATTACATTCCTTCCTCACCTTGAGGACATTTGAATCACTATCACTCAGATATTAGGGCTTTATTTAGGTGGAGGAAAGAGAAGTTCGTAACTCCTCTTGTTCTACTTCTACTGGGAAAATACTTGAAATATTTTGGAGGCCATGGAGAGAATAATTTTGTGGCTTAGTGCACTCACCTAGGAGAAATGAGATCTGTGCTCCAGGCTGCGTTACACTGACCACTGAGTTTAAGAGTGGAAATGTCTCCTGGAGCAGGGACCGCAATTCCTTTTTTCTTCCCCCATGACGCATCTAACCATATAGTGATGAAGTTATTTTGTGCACTGTGCCCTAATGAATTATTTATCCTATTTAAAATAGAACAGATTGAGCAGAAAAGACTGAGACAGCCTGACCCCAGGCCGACAGCCTGGCAGGTAGGTTAATACCTGCCAGACACTGGGTCGTATGCTGTTCAGGCCAAGGCAGAGATGGGACCCAGCTCTGCCACAGCCCAGCTGAGTGCCTGAGTGACAGCTCTCCAACCACTCTGGAAGACTTCTAAATCTAGCAACAACTTTCTTTTCCCTCTTTTTTTTTTTTCCACCAACAAAGCTAAATACGTAGGCCTGATGTTAAAAATAGCTGTGGGAAGATAAGAAACCACAGTTAGCCAAAAACCCTTTTGCCCGCTTCTTTCCTTGATATCACAGCTACAAGTTGAAAAAGATAACAACTGATAGTTACCTTGATTACTTGGTTGGTTGTATGCTTGAGAAAGGAAAACTGAACTTTAGTAAGACCTTAGGCCCTCTTGTCAGATGAGACAGTATACTAAAAAACATTGGGACTATATAATTAACACAGAAGAGAAAAGGTAAATGAGCTTTCCCATTACAGGAGCACTTTTTTATTTCTTTCTTTCCCTTGTTTCTTGTTTCTGGGGCTGAATCCTGGGGCAAAGCTACAAGAGGCACTGCAAGTAGGATGATATTACCTAGATGAGAAAGACATCTTTAAACAGTGTTTTATTCTTTTTCTTGCCTTCTTACTCTCCTTAAATGAAAAACACTGAAAGTCAGAGGAATGTTATCACTTTTTCTCTGCTTTTTCACCATAAGACTTCCTTCTACTCTCACATTAATGCTTACCCTGCTTTCTTCTCAAAGCATAGGTCCCTTCCAGAGTCACTGCCATCAAAAGTTTCCCTAGCTGAGAACGATGCCAAAATAAACTGCTTGAGGTCTCATCTCCCAAGACTCTCAAGAATCCTAGTGGAGGCTGATGAGTTAGATTTGGCACACATTTTGTATTTTAAATATATTATTTTTCCCCTCTAGGTCATGGATGTTTACACAGATGTGTTTAGAGATCTGCAAAAATTAAGGGAATGACAAGGTTACCTCACTTTGTGTTATCTAAGTGACCAATCAAAAAAGTCATTGCCACAGCAAGCGAGTAAGGCATCAGGACCCAGCTGCTCTAGGCTGTGGTGGAGTTTGTTTTGTTCTTTCTTTTAGTAACACACTCCATTCAGCAGAGGTGTCGAGACCTTTGTGGCCTGAGTTCTTGCCAGTGCCGTTCTCTTACAACAATACTTTGTACCTTTGTGTTGCCTGTGATGCTAAAGCATTTGCTCTGGCCTTGTGAGAGACTGAACTGGGCACTTGATACCACCTGTGAAAATCCCACTGGTAATGCCTACATCTTCACCTCTGTGCTTCTGCTGGAAGCAAAGCTTGTTTTCTAGGCAGAGGTGGCTGCCATAGAAGAGCATTTTAATTGAAGTGTTACACCTGAATGACTGTTATCCCTGCAGGAAAAAAAAAAAAGAAGAAGAAAAAATCCTCTTGGGACCAACAAATAACTAATGAGTCTGTCTACTGAGGAGCAGCAAGAAAAGCATGTCACCTTGTCTTGTTTGCTTTGGCAGAGCTGGAGCGCTCGTAAGAGACGAAGCTGCTGCAACTTGCCTCACCGGCTGCCAGAGCCGCGCAGCCTCCGCTGCCAAAAGCAGTTTTCCATCGCAGCGTGCGCGGCAGGCAAGTGTCTGCCAAATGACAAAACACAAACCTCCTAACAAGCAGCTGAGGGTAGGGTGGGGAGTCCAGATAGAGACAAATCTATGTCCCTCAGGAGATCTGGAGCAAACCGACCAGTGTAAGAAGTATTTCACTGCTAATTAAGTCTTGATCCTTTGGCTTCACTTAAAACAGATTGAGAGTATATCAAGTTTGAGCGCAGGTGCTGACTAGCTTGAAAGCACTGGTCCATCAAATCAGGTACAGGTTTTATATTCAGAAACTCCCCTAAAAGGAAGACTGTAACTTGCTAAGTGATAGATATACCCAGGCCCTTTCAAGTATAATGCGTTATTGACAGAGTTATAATGCTTCTGATTTAGTTTTATTCCCCCAAAAGCTTGCAAAATTCCCCTCTGCTCTGAAAGAGCCTCTTCTGTCTCCTGTTCTGTCCTCTTCATTTGTGTGTATGGAATGAATGCTGAAGGAGGCGTAGCCAGGTGCAGCTCGGAAATCCCAGGAGTAGTTGCTTCTGCTCTTCCTGCCTTGGTTTGGGATCCAAATCCAAACAGGAACGCCTGATTTTAGAGGAGATGCCACCTCCGTTCCATTATCTTCAAAACTTTCAAAGGTGAAGAGCAGAAGAAGGTTAGATACGTAGTACGTCTTCTTCCCATGTAGCAGAATATTTAGGGGAGTGCTCACATTTTAGTAGCAGCTCTTTGGTTTTCATGACTGACCAGAATGAAGAAAGGCCCAGGAAACGTGCAAGTGAAAAATAATTAGCTGCATATGCACTGGAGAACTGAGCTAGAGAGGTCATTAAAAATTTGGGTTATGTTTTTCTGTATCTGAAAACCTTTTTTCTTTGTGATCTCTGTGCTACAGAAGACAACAAAGCAGGTTAGAATAAACACAAAGCTGTACCATGCTTTCCTACCGATACGGCTGCCTGCGGACAGAATGCAGAATGGTGCATACTTACAGCAGCTGGCAGTATGACCAGCTCCGATTGCTCCCAATCATAAATTGCCTTAAAATCATGGTTAAAAGATACATTTTTCTTGTAATTTGCTCTCTGAAATTTGGGTCTTTAATGCTCGCTTTTAAAAAAAATATTTCCACTGTCATAGTACCGCATTTATGGGGCCAAAAGCATTCTGTATCTACCTCATCAGTTGAGTGAAAGGGATATTTAAAAGACAGAAAAACATTTGCAAGTACAGCACTCATTCTTTTATTATTCCTCATTGCGTTGTCAGTGTTCTGGAAGTGAGTAAGCACTCTTAAAATTTCTGCTATGCCTTCAAATTTCTGCTGCTCATACTGAGAATCTGAACCTGCATACTGGTGATCAATACTGGTAGATGGATTTTCTTTGTTATAGTAAGGTTTTAAGTAAGATCTTCCCTCAAGTGTTGTGGTGGTGGTATTGTTACCAGTGCGCTTCCAGTCTTGCAGAATTTGGCAGGCAGCTGACAGCTGCAAATTTCTTTCTCTGGGAAGGACAAAAGAAGTAGTACAGGGATGTTTTCTTCCCCGATATCATGCCTTGTCATGAGAAATCTTTGCACGGCTTTCTCTGTCTCTCCTGTTGCTGTGTAGTGCCCTTCTGTAACTAGCTATGTGATGCTTTCAACACTTTATGAGGTATTTCACACTACAGGCTCCTGAACAGTCAACACGAGGCTAGTGGGCCAGCTGTTCTCTAAATTCATAGTGTTGGATAGATGTAACTGGAGGCAAAATTTCACCCTGCAAGAGATAAACAAACTTAGTTCAATGTGCCTTGTACTGTGCATCAGATCTGTGTTCTTCAAGCTCCACTAGTAATGTGTCATTCACCCAAATCACTTATGCTGATTTTCTAACGAGGAGTCTTGGTGCCTGTGCTTCCAATCATAGGTCTTTACTACCTGAATAAAGAAATCTTCCTAACTGGACAGAAATACTGACAGGATTTCATTTTCTATTGACAGATCTGCTATAAACCATCCATTAAAGGGTTATGATAGCTACATCTGCCGAAGAGTATTTTACTGAATTTGAATGTCATAAGTAGACAGAGTTTCCTGGTATGTTGCATGGATGAGAAGCGATTGAAGTGTATTGTGACAGAAATTACAATGTAGGGGTGTGTATCCAGAGCATCTCTATTTAGATCACAGAAAAATGTGGCATTAATGTAGGTACGTTGTTATATAGTATCTCTGATACAAAACTGTGTGGTTTCCTGAAGAAATTGGGCCTAAATAGTTTGCAGGATGAAGGATCTGTGGAGGGCTCCTGAGAACCTCTTTCATCTGGACCACAACACTACAGGCCCAAAGTTGTTAAGTGAATTAGCCTACTGTTTTCAGCAGGGAAAGAAAAAAAGGGGGTTAATAAACTAAGCAAAATATCCAACAACACTAGGACATCAATTCTGGTTGTGATACCTTTCATTTGCTCTTAATTTGGAACACTGCTAAGCAAAATATCCAACAACACTAGGACATCAGTTCTGGTTGTGATACCTTTCATTTGCTCTTAATTTGGAATACTGGAAGATTGTTAATGATGTAAGCTCAGAAACAGAAGCTGGAAAGGAAATAAGAAGCCACAGGACTGTGGCTCTCCAGTTAAAATGTGTTTGAGGTGTCAGTTCTTCACGCTGCTCTAGTCCCTTCGTGCTGCAGCAGTGAGAAGGAAAGCTGTTTAGTGTTTGTCTCCATGGGTCTGGTTTTGGGGTGGAAGGACTTTGGCCTGTGGCTGCAGCCAGGGAACGTGCACCTTCCAACCCAGCTCCTTTGAGGTAGGGACCCACCTTGATAGACTGTTTCTAGCTGCAGAGCATCATTACCTCCTTTCCTGAGGGACTTTTTGCCAGGTGAAGCTAGCACGAGAGGTCACAGAGGAGGAGGCAGGTGTGTGGGTTAAGAGATGTAAATCTCATATGCAAGAACTGAAACATGGAAAGTGATCTTGCAAGCCCCATGAAGGCATTTGCTGAACACGGTCAGCTGGTCCAATGTCCCCTTTCAGCATGGCCACCGTACAACCAGCAGTCTATGGTGCCTTGCACTATTTCTTTCTGGTTGCCAGAGAGTCCCTCTTTGGATCTACTGTAGGTTAGTGAGGTTGTTCTAATGTGAAAGGGGTCAAAGTTTGCTTAATCATTTCCTCTCTTCCTGCATTCCTGCATTAGGAAGAGCTTGGCTGAAACGGTGAATTGGTGCCACTGAAGCGGTATTGCTTTCTGAAGTGGTTAGTGCACGCGTCAAAGTTTTGGCTTATGTAAAATTGACCCATTGAGCCCAAAATGCAGTCACACCGAGCAGTTCAGCCAATGCCGTGTCAGATACTGGCAGCAGAAATAAGGTGTAAGACCTTTATGCTCACAGCCCTCCTCGGTTAGAAGACCATTCTCAGTTGAATTCACTGAATCATCTTCTAAACCAGATTATTCCTCAAGAGTCTGAAAATAAATTAAGTATCCAAATTAGTGTTAAAGGCCACTGTGTCTTTCCCAGCCAATGCTGCCTGAGGCCTTCAATGCTGATCAGGATGTGGATAATTTCCTATGAAGGTGGAAGAATTTTGAGATACTCTTCAAGCACCAAGAAATAATATGTAAACTGTGGTTGTTCTTATTCCACAAAAGTTTTAAAATGTTGTTTGAAGCTGGTGTGCTGGAGGAAGTAAGATAAAATCAGCCCAATTTTTCCTTGCCTTAATTGCAGTCCCTTCTTTGAAAGGGAGGAAAACCCACACGTCAATGTGCTGCTATCAGTTTTTGGAGGAGCCGAACAAGCCCAGTAGAAATGTTAAGGCAGCCAGCACTCTCCTCACCTCTGTCTTCCATCCTTTCTCTGGGGTGGATATACAGCACCTCCAAGATATGGCAAACGTCCAGTTGCTTGCAAGGCCACGTCCCCGCACCTGAGCTTGGAGCGACCAGCTGGCAGAGGCAGCAGCCCTGTGCTGTCCGGGTGGTTGCAACCAGCGGCTTTGAAGTTCTGCCCTTCAGCTATCTCCTGTTGCACGCAGCTTGTGATACATGAGTCTGTGTCCTGCAGCTGTCACCGTTTAAGTCAGCAGGCATTTGAAAGAATGCTGGCCACCCTGGGGAAAGGGGCAAGAATTGAACAAAGTGTTCATCTTCAACTAAGCCACTGGGATGCCGCTGCAGAGTCTGCCACTTTCTCTTCTAAAACCGGTCTTGTGTCTGAGCTTTTTAATAGGAAAGAACAGAGGCAGCTGCCGAGGTCTGCTAGTTAGTGCGGGTTTGAACCGAAGGGGAAAATCAGTAATGGTGTCAACTGGTTTGTAAGTAGAACAAGCTGATGTTTAGGTAGTGATTTCAGTAAGCTCCAGCTCCCCTTTAGACTGCCATCTTCAGTTTGAAGCTTTGCTGCTGAATATGTTAGAGGAAGCCAACCATATAATATCCAGGCAGCTAAACCAGCAGAAGGGGTTTAAAATGTTTCCTTGCAGTGAGCCGAATTTAGCTCCAGCTTAAGTGCAGTTCCTACTAAAGCCAGTTCTGAAACTGCTGCTGAAGTCAGCTTGAGACCAGTGGTCCAGATCTTCATCTTGCATTACACTATCTGGGTTGTCTTCACCAGAAAAGACTTCATCATGCAAAAAATAAGCAAGAGGAAAATACGACCCAGCTGGCTGCTGCACCCATTTAGTCCTAGGCTGAATTTGCTCAAGTATCTCTTTTTTGTCTTTCTTGCATATCGAGTATGCCTGCCTGTTCTGAGCCACAACAAAAGCAGTAACAACAGACTTTGACACCTGTGCTTCCTCCAGCTGTGAGTCTCATCTTTTTTTCTGCAAACCACTTTCTCTGCTTCAGAATGCAGGGCCAGTTCTCAGAATTACAAACGCTGCCCTCCAACAAATGGTCTCTTCCTTTGCTTTATCTGTACAAGCGTGTGCTTCTTGGTCTTATTTGACAGTTTCTATGAACTTTCTGTGCTGCAGGGTATGCCCCTGACTTACAGAGTGAGTTTGACACAAATTGCATAACAAAACAATTTACAGCGCAGGCTCACATGTTTAAATCCATGGTTATGTTCTTAAGGATCTGACTTTTTCTCTCCCTTACCAGCTGTCCTCCCTTGTGCTGATAACAGCCCTGCTGAGAAACCAAATGGGCAGAAAGCAAATTGCTTCTAAAAAAAAGGGGGGGGGGGG
>Ga0065711_1011359_pt1 | contig 13767 bp, 10 predicted proteins | sample Hoacrofraction12_FD_59098 | JGI IMG/M metagenome (GOLD analysis project Ga0065711, IMG submission 59098) | Hoatzin crop microbial communities from Cojedes, Venezuela - Epithelial fraction 12 v2 (version 2) | ecosystem: Host-associated > Birds > Digestive system > Esophagus > Crop | place... | reverse complement strand
GGGGGGGGGGGGTGCACAAGGTGAACCCTGAGGTCTTTTCTAGTCGTTTTTTTTGATGCTATAAAATGTACAGAGATGCAACAAAAAAGGGGGAGAAAGAGGAACCTTAGAAAATGGACAAGGGAAGAATACCAGACTTACTGTCCTACCCCTGTATTTTGTCAAGCTGTGCTTGCACCTTAGTCTCCTGCCCAACATCTACACCAATGGACCTTTCACCCCCTGGAAAAATACTTTTTCCTTTCTTTCCTGTGGTGAGAAAGGCCTACAACACTGGTGCTGAGAAAGATGAAGAAGACTCTGTGTTTTCACTCGGAGCCCTCCTGACTTCAGTGTTCTTCTTGTCTCGGTGCGCCTTTGCCTCAGGGAGCAGACTGTGGTGGGCTGGAAAGCCCAGGGCAGGGTCTTCTGCACAAGCGGGCACGCCGCCTCGTCCACCACACGCTCACGCACGGAGTTGCGCTGTCTCCTGAAATACCTTCCCCGACCACTTATCAGGAGCCACGTGTGAAGGGCCCCCTCCCACGAGTGCCTCAAACCTCCCTCCAGCCAGGAGTCCCAGTAGATGCTGAAGCTGTGACTGGGCAGCTGGGACTCCCCAGATGTGTTTCCTAGCAGGTACTGGCTTCATGTTGTGTGTCGGCAACACAGAAACGAATCCAGAGCGCCAACTCTTTCCTGTTAAGGCACACTCCTCCTACTGCTGTTCAGGTTCTGACCGTGCTCATAACCCTTTCAAACATTTTGGTTTGGATTTTCCTTTTTAGTTTGTATCTTATTTTAAAATAAATTTACCCCAGATGCAATATCGTTTCCGAGAGACAAATCGTTCTTTACTCGTCGTATTACAGAATGGAGCATTTGCAAAAATCATTAAAACTCTTGCATTCGAATCAATTTCAGGCTAGTGTCCTATTATCCGAGGCTGTCAGTTATGTTTTTTGGTATTATTTTGGATGATTTTTAAATTAGTGTGTTCTCTGCTGTGACTATTAGAATTGTATAAAACATCTTGTTTGCAGAGCTGCGAAATGCTTTAAAGGCATCAATTGAAACGACAAGGCATTGTCCAAACTGAAATTTATTTCCTCCAAAACAGCGTCCTGAACAACCAGGTGGTAATAAACATTTTTCAACCGCGTACAAACTGTGAATTGTGTTTGAAATTAAATCTCCGCATTAAAATCTGCATTGCTGAACCTCCCGCTGGCAGCCACCGCTCTCCCGAGCAGTGACATCTTCCCTGGCACAGACGGGGCCGGAGTTCTCGCGCGGATATGGCCCAACGATTTCCCATCGCTCTTCGGGTACTGGGACTTTATAGCAACGTGTACCCAAAAAGTACCGAGGATGTGAGGTGCGTGAGGGACACAGGAGGGGGCCGCCTCGGGTTTAGTGAGGATAGGTGTTTTTGTCCTGACACACGAGGGTGGAAACTGTTTTACAAAGCCCCATTAAAGCAGCATATTGCTGATGTCACAAATTATGTCATTTTTCAGCAAGCTGTTAGGTAGCAGCAGGATACTTAGAGGTCCCAATCTGAGTTCACAGCTTGAGGCCTCATCATCCATTGAAGTCAAGGAAATACTCCAGTCCCCTGGCCCTCTGTTTACAAATAATATATCAAGAATCAGGATGCCCACAAATGAACTTTCAGGCACTGAGCTAAAGGAAAAGGTTTTGTGTGTGTATATTTATATATATACACATATATACATGTTATATATATGTGCATATGTGCACGTGTGCATTTGTGTGTGGCACAGCTGAAACCTGCAGTTTGCCATCAGATTTTCTTTAAAGAAGCATTTTTCATTCTTCCTCGGTATACAGAACTGATTCTTCACAACCAATTCAGCGGCCATTTCGCACACAGAATCCCCACCAAAGTTAGAGATATCCGCAGAGAAAAGGGGTACAAAGTACTCAAATTAATTTCTGCTTTTTAAAATAGTGGGGATTTTTTTAGTATCTAGTGCTTATATGATATAAAAGACCTCTGATTTTAAAAGATATACATAAGGAGATTTATCTATAAAGGAGCTGAGTGGATTGTGAGAAATAGAATAATAGGGACGTCTAAACACGTACTAATTAGTACAGCAGAGCAGCTTGTTGAAGGCTCTCCTCATCTCCTGGATGAACCATATTTACACATATATGTGTGTTTCCCCCCCACTAGAGTGGAATATGCCATCGTGTTCTTCTGACAACGCACGTGTACCCGGGAGACAACACCCTACGTCAGAAGACATAAAATAGATAGCATGCGACCTGAGGCTGTGAAACAACCCAAGAGAAGGAATTAAATTCAAAGCTAACGGTGCCAAACTCGTCAGTGGGTGCTTTTACCCCCCCGCCCCATGTACTAGTGGGAGCCAAAGATGGCCTGTCAAGGCACAGCTCTGAATGTCCTGATTTTTGCCAGAGTGTTCACATCACTCCCCGAACAGAACGAGGGTGCTGGCAGGGAGACGGGTTAGATGGCCAAACAAGGCATTTTCATCCACACGCTCTCTCCCTAAAATGATTCCAGTATTTTCATACTTACTTACTGACATCTTTGGCTGTAACTTCCACTACTGGATAAGTTGTTACAGGGTTGGATTAGCTTCTGCTCGATAGTGTATCCCTGATTTCCTACCGCTGCAGCTGTCCCCCACTATCTGCACAATAAATGCTGTTGCTTACAGAAACATGATTACAGGATTAGAGTTATTGGGCCCTCGCCCAGACGAACGCGGTGACACAGCATAGCACCGGCACCTCTGAAAGCTACGCTGACCTCAGGCGTCTCGACATCAAAGGCCACGGCCACAATCTGAGCTTCATTAGCTTTCAAGGCTGAAGTTACAGGAGCACCACTTCCTCAGCCACTAATGGGAAACACTCTCCTCCATTTGCTGCTGAGGTGTTAAAAGTTCCTCTTAACGTCAGTTACTGAGCTACAGCTTCACCGGTATCCCAGTAAAATAAAAATGACTTGTGGAGTGGGAGCTGAGCTCAAATTGAAAGGCGGAGTTGGACATCCCTTCCTCAAGCAAAGGGCAGTCACCAGCACAGAGATCCTTCGGGAGTGAGGACCAAAGGGGGAGGCGCACCCCAAATCCCAGACCGGCAGCTAAAGGGAAATTCCCGCAGCTCCTGAAGGGTTTCATATGGTTGTAACCAGCTCTTTAATGACCGAAGGACACTCTGGTTTTCATTTGTAGGATGTGGTGCAGATGATTATGCAAACAGGGAGAGCTTGGCAGCTAGCTGCAACTCAGAGCGTGTGCAGCATCGGGGCTGCACGCACGGTGAGAACGCCCTGAACTGTGGTGAGAACTTCTCTGGTCCCCCTGGCTGATCTGCATCTACAAGGGCGAGGCTTGGGAGGTAATGTTTGATCCCACAAAGAGAAAAGCTGGTCAGAGAGAGAACCACGAGGTGGGAAAGCGCTAGGTAGCGTCAAATTGAATTTTTGCTTCTAGCATACACTTCCTATGTGGAAATCTCTCTTGAACTCAGTGTACCTCAGTTCCTCTTTATGCAGCTGGAACATTAGTATTTCTTCTGTCATGTCTGCTTCAATGATGCGTTCTGGGACACAAGTCACCTCTTCGCATGTTTTCACAGTCCTAGCACAGTCATTTGGGGCTTGCAGTCATTAGCCTAATGGAATAGGAATACACAAAGGATGAGACTACTTTATCAATTTGCACAAAGAAACGACCTAAGTGGATAGGTTGCATGGAAGAAGCCCCAAAGTTTCATGACTTTCTGTCCAGAAGGAGGGAAGAAGTACTTGTTCCATGAAAACACTTGAGAATGGTAGGGCACAGTCCACCACGGTGAGCACAAAGAACCAGGAACTGGCTTTATATGGGAATGAAATGGCTGAAATAGATCATTTGGGTTAAAAGACCTCAATAAGACTGAAAGAAAAAGGGGGGAAAGTAGAGAAGAGCTATGGTGTTTACGTTGGCAACCTTGCTTTTCTTTCTTCAGTCCAGCCAGCCTTCTGTGGTGCTTTGCCTATGGGATTGCCGTTTCTGTTTTTTAAGCTGGTGCTGAATAAAGTGGCTTGCCCGTGAGCCTCCAGGCTGGGTTAGCTGGATAAGGTGGGCCGGCGAGGTGCTGCCAGGGATAAGGCTAAGGAATTACAACGCTGGCCTCTGAAGCTAAGCTGCTCCTGCTCTGCAGGAGGTAGGAGGCTTCCCCAGGTCTGAGAAGCTCCTCGCGGTGGAAGATTTAGCGGGCTCAGGTATCAGCAGGGTCACATATCGGCTCCGGAGTTTTCTCCAGCTTGCGTGTTTGACAAAGCTCAGAAGCTTGCTTCAGCTGGCAAGTTTAACTTAATCTCTTGGGTTTGTTCTGCCCTAAGCAGCCTGTTCACGTTGTCAGAGCTGATTTCGGTTTCCCAGGCTTTGGGCTGGGCTGGGAACTAGGGCAAGATTAGAAGTCAGAGTTAGAAGAATTCAGCTCATTTTGAACTAAGCACCTTTCCACCACAAACAGAGATTTACAAAAAGGCATTTATTTCCTAGGAAGTTGTCACTGGATTTCCTTTTAAATTAAATTACCGTCGTTCAAAGAAATAGGAAATTCCTCCTTATGTGTACATTTTTCATGAATTACTGATTCTTTCCAGGCTTTCCCTTTGCCGCACGCCCAGGGCAGTGACCCCCAGCTCAGGCACTGCAGCAGCTCTCTGACCAGAGGTGGTTTAAGCATTGCAGCAGCCACTGCTGCTACAGCAGAAACCCAAGCCCTTCGCTTGCAGACTCGGGAAGTACGTGATGTTAATTAGAAGCGCTCACTCCCCGCCCTGAGTAAGATCAGGGGTGGTGTGTGGGCAGAGACTGACCCAGGGAGGGTAAAGAGGGCTCTCTCCTCTGTCAGCACCAGGAGCTGCAGCCCTTACTGTCATTTCACAGGACACAGACGCACCTCTGTAGCCGTTTTCATTATTTTCTCATCTGTCTCTCGCTTTGGGCCAGGGCAGCGGGTGAAGTGCGGTGGGGTAAGTGGGCATGAGAAGGATGGCAGTGGCATTGTGGTCCAGGCAAGAGCGCTGCTCTTGAGAGCTGGCGTCTTGTTTACAGGTGATGTACCCTGGTCTTTGGTGTGACTCTCCTATTGCCACTAATGATTATTGCCGTATCGCTTTCAAGGTGCTCAGGGCTCTGTGGGAGGGTCTAATCTAAAACCCACAAAGGTTGACAGGAGTTTCAGATCAAGAGGAGCCCAGAAAACACAAAGTTTAAAAAATCCAGAAATGCAAATTTCTAAGATTGTCTTTAAATAAGAAATTAAAATGAGGTGGGGGAAAAAACAGCTTCTCTCTTCCTCTGGCTTGCCAGCATGCTTTGATGGAAAACAGGGAGGTGATCTCGGGAACACTCGTTCCAGCCTCCTGTTCATAAGTAGCAGGAAGGCCTGTCAAACCTGTCAAACTCCTTGAGCTCCTGGGGTTTACAGACTTCTCTCAGCTACCCCAAGCAAAACCACAATCACATAAAGAAGGCTTTTCAGTAAAACCTTCTGCCATTTGCCTGAAGCCAACAAATCACTCATTTAAAAAAAAAAAAAAAAATCCATTTCTCGTTTGGAAACGTCCCTTCTCCCCATGCTCGCTCTCTCCTGTTGAAGCCCCGAGCGATGGCCATGCAGCAGCAGTTTTCTACAGGAACCTGCCACCGCGGGGTATGTCAGAGCCCAAAATCTGCAGTCCCTACAGACACCAAAGTCTCCCTGGTCCAAGGAGAGTCTGGCTTGGGTAAGCACTGAAGAAACGACCACCTGGCTTCAGTCAGAGCTCAAGGTTGGTGTAGGATGGCTTGCATTTGTTTCCATCCGTTGCCTCTGGGTGGACTTTTCTGAGCTACTTCACCCCAGCTAGCTGCCATGGTGCGAGTCCCACACTATTTGCTGGGAGGTTTAGAAGAGACCTCCAGGCTGTCTGGTCTTTACCCTTCTTTCCATTCCTTTCCTTGACTCATCCTTTCCCTGCAGGCTGCTGTGAAACAAAAGCTCCCAGTTCATGGCTACCAGTCCCAGCCTTCGCCCTTGTGCTGCACCCGCAGGCTGCTGGTCTCCAGGCTCGCCTCCGTCGCTGCCCCACCAGGACGCAGCTCATGGGAAGCTCCAGTGCCATGGCTCCAGGACTCCCGTTGGCCATGGCATGAACCTCTGCAGTCCTCGGGACCAGCGCTAGGTTATGGTGTCTAATACAGGGACAGAAAAATTGTAGCCCCAAAAGAAGAGGGCGGATGTGAAGCAGGAGCCGGTTTTGGAGGCGTTACTGGATTTACTTGACTAGAGTTGCAGGGGCGCATTCTGTCCTGAGTGGTATGCCTGATCATGGGTTTGTCAGCTATTTTTCAACATCATTTTGGGCTTGTCCCAACTGACATATGTCTTTGGCAATTATCTGACTAACTATGTGTCAAATCATATCATCTGATTTATAGGTGGCGGATCAGGGGACAAGACACCGTCATTTTTCCACGTAATTGCTGGGAGTAACAGAATCATACTCAAAGTCCATCATGGTAGAACCATAGCAACAACATAATGAATAAAACAGTGATTCCTCAACAAGAGCACAAAGTGGCAACTTCAAGCTGCCATTTATTCACAATATGGGAGACATGCTCTGGCAAGAGTTAAGCAGACATCAATACACGTGTTGTAAGGGCAGAAGTACAGCAGAAGCAAAAGCCTGTTGACAACACAGTAAACAACAAGATCATGAAGACTGAAGCAAAACTTACAAGACACGCTGAAATACAGGTTTTGGAAGCTGGCACTTAGCCTATGCTATGAGTTGCAATCCTGTTCCGTTGTACATCTATTTTAACTTAGCATGCAAAATTCCACACATGACCACCTGATTCAATGCTTGAAAAACCCAAACCATATTTAAGGTCTAGTTTTCCAAGATCTATTCATGCGAGGCAAAGAGGGTTTTTTTTCTACATCCTTAGAAATAGCTAAAGACTATTCAGCAGAGGCCACAGTGCTCATACTATGTGACAAAGGAAGAGTACATGTACAATATTAAGCTTGTTCTTCTCCTGAGTGCAAAATATGAAAACAAAGCAAAAGGGAGAGAAAAGCAATCTGAGACACTTCCTTAGGACCTAGAGCTACTGACTCCGTAAAAAGCCCCCTTACTAGACGCAAGCATAAATATGACAGAAAATGTGAATCAATCTCCAGTTCATTACCCAAGTTCCCGTGGACTGGGGCTTCTCCAGTGCAAAGGGACAGAATACACAGGTTTAAAGATAAGATTCATCCACAACCATGGATTTTATGCAGAAGTGCTGCATAGCCCTATATATAAAAAGCAGATACAACTACTGTACTTGTTGGGTTTATATATCTACATATGTGAAAGAATATGAATGTAAGAAGAACAACAAACAAGAATATTTAGGATGCACTGACAAAAAATCGTTGCCTGTCTTGAATCTCTTTTCCCATATGTTTCACACTTTTCTTATTGAAGAACGACCACTGTGTTTCGGGATGGCTAGTGGCTAGCAAGCCGGGAGTCCTGTCTCCAAGGGGGTGTGTGCCGGATGCCTAACGAAAAGGAGAAGAGTGAGCCAGGCGCCCACTGACACCTCCCATGTACTTCTACAGCCCGCTCACCTCCTCCATCTGTGAAGTACAAGATACCCCAGCCCGTTGCACTGTCTCAGCTCCTGCACTGACAGTCTTGTGTATTTTGTAAGGACCGGGATCCTCACAAAAAGTGTGCAAAACCAACAATTAGGACAAACTGTCCATCTGCCGGTGACCTGAGCAGATATGATGAGTAGTCACCAAGAGACAATCGTATGGAGATCTGTGCTTTGGATCTCAAGTCGCATTTTTTAGTATATGCAGGCTTGAAAAGGTACGGGAAAAAATTGGAAAAGGTTTCACAGTTAAGATAAAATGAGCAGTATCCCCAAAACTGTGTTTATGAGAAAAAAAATAGCCAGTACTTTGCCTCAGGTTCATGCATGACGTACTAATACCGAGGGACGACACACAAGTGGATTCAGGGGAGGCAGAACAGATCTCAGGACTGTTCACTTTGTCTAGGAAAGAGCTGACAGGATACACAAAACGGACGCGTGCTTGAGGCAGCCATGTTGGCTCCTGCTCCACTGGAAAGAGAAATGATTGCCACATGCAAGCAGAAAACATTGGCAGGAAAATAACTTGAATTTCCAAACTTGAAAAGGAGTATTGCAAGCAGGGGGAAAAAAAAAGGGAGGGGGGGATAACATTCACCTGGACTCTCTGATTTTACCCTCAGGGTCTGACCCTGTGATTTTGGGTATGTTTGAACGTAATTAATTTGTGCAAAGACAGGAAGAGAGCTTAAAGGTAACTTCTGAACCTGAGATAGGAAAAAAGCATGTGCGCCCATCACCTGTGGGCTGGGGTGAGGATGAGCGAGGACTCCTTGGAGGAAGGCAGCGCAGCTCTCCCATACCAGTTAGCAGCACAGAGACCTGGCCGACATCACGGATGTAGATGGCACGCGTATGCAGTTCCACACATACACACTGGGAAAAGGCGGTGGAAGAAGCCCCAGCTGTACCATGCACCCTGTGGATGCTCATCCTTTTACATCTCTCCTGGTTTGAGCCTGGTGTCAGTGTAGGACCCAGGAGAAAGACAGAAGGGTGTACTCATGGCTAGCCAGCGCCAGGAGAGAAGGACAAAAACTCATGAGCCATTTTGTCTCATCTACAGCCTTCCGCGCCCGTCGTCATTTGCCTCCCGAGCCTAATGGAAGCCTGCCCTGGATGGTATGTTGTTGTTATTGTTTCAATTTCCTTGTCTTTTATTTATTTCCCTTGCCTCTCCAGAGCCGTTCGGAGGTCCCATTACTTCCTGCTGACCAGGAAAGGCTATGAGAACAAATAGGTATAGTGGATTAAAACACACACGCTATCACAAGAAAAACAGAGGGAAGGGGGCAGGGGACTTGCTTAGCAAAGGGTGGTGGAAGTCATGGGACAGAGAGCTGCCAGAAATATTGAAGCAGGGTTTTTATGTCAAGACTTGTTTTAGACTTGATCTCTGCAAGGAACAAAGCTTCTGAATTGTTCCCGCGGCAGTACTGCAACTTGAACCTGCATATACTGAATCAGTTCAATGTTTCTTTTGGATTTTAAATAAAAGTTTGTTTGAAAGAACGCAAATGACCATTCTTGGCAGTGTGGATTCCTCCTGCCCATACTGATGGAGAGGCCAGTCGCAGTCAGAGCTGAGAGAGGAGAGCTTGGATGCAGCGTGCTTCCTCTCCGCAGCAAAGGTCCTACGCTGGCCATCGTCTTCAAGGAAGGCAAAATTTATACGAGAACAATGGACATCATTAGCCCTCTCATCTCTAGGGCAAATGAACCCTATGGTCCATGCTTGACCCAGGCTGCAGCAGATTGTATCTGCTGTATTTGGAAATTTTCCTTTCTAGCATCTGTTAAAAAAATTATTAGCAGGTGCTGAAAAATGTGGCCTCCAACCCAGAGACCTAGAGCCAAAATACCAGAGGGGAAAAAGTCAGCTCCTGACAACCGCCTGACTCCAGGGTTGGATGAGCCAGAGAGACAATCTGCTGCTACGGGAGATGCCAGATCAGAGAAGCGAAGTGATAGCACCTCATGCAATCAGTCTGATTTTTTTTTTTTCTTTTTTGAAGCTACAAGTGGCAAGGGCCAATTCCTTGCCTCTGTGAAGTTATAAGCCTGGTGATCCCCTTTGGTGCCATAGAAGAGTTAGACCAGCTTGCAGCTGATCCAAAAAGGTTGGGATAACTGTACACCACCCAGAATAGCAAACGAAGCCATTTAACATTTGCTGTGTAAATGGCGCACCGCTATGTACGTATAACCCAGTGAACACAGGAGAATAAATTCTTGTGTGCCGTGTAATTACACACACACTCCTGTAGAAACGAGCTGATATAAAATAAATACGCATATAGCTATGCCTATGCCTGTTCCAGCCTCCACTGCAGGGTTATTGCGTTGCCAATGTGTTGACATAAAAATGCAGTTTTATGGATCACATCTAAATAGAAATGTGTGAAAAGGGATTTTGTTTTGGCTACAGCCCAGTCTCTTAATATAATTATAATTACTATTTTTACTACTACTGCTACTACTACTACCACCATGAATTGGGAGCCCCGTTGGTTCTACCGATGGTACAAATAGCAAGAACAAGCCTGACCTAAAAATCAGGACAGCTGAAAGAGGGAGAGAGGCAACATGATTTCTCCAAGCTGGAGTACTAGGACAGGAGGTGGATGTAGGATTTACATCTTTTAAATTCCAGCCCTCGGTGTGACCTGGGCCCTCTCTGTCACAATTTCACACATGGCCTTCTCAGAGAAGAAGAGAGAAAAGAAGGATTTTATTGATGTAGCAGGGAGAGTGGCTTTTGTTGTTATTGCATTGGCTCTGCTCGGTGTTTTGCAGCAGAGGTGGTGGTAACCAGCAGTGCAGGTTGTCCTGGGCAGCTGGGGCCAGTATCCGTGGCCGCGGTGGGGGACAGGGTGGCCGCTGCTGGGCAGTTTCCCCATGGTGCTGCAGGCCACCGTGGTGGCAGCCACACAGCAGCTTGCTTGGGTCGTGATGCTGACATTTGTGGAGGCAAGAGCTGAGAAGGCATCTCTTTTCCCCTTTCTTTCCCTTTTCTTTTTTCACCTGCCTGCCTTTATTACAGCCATAGTGCGAGTTGTTGTGCTGTGTTTCAACCTGAAAATCAGATGTAAGTCTCTTCTGTTTGCTCCTTGACAGTGTGACAACATAGAAGAGTTTTGTAAAAATCTCTCCAAGGACAAAAATATGTACTTTCGAGTGCCATTTAGGTGTTTCCCAAATCTCTTGTCATTTCATGGCGGGGTCTGCTGGGTGCTTTATGAAAAAGCCTCTAAAAGTGCTGCTTTCCTTCCGACGCCGATCTTAAATGAGACAGGTGCACGGCCCATGCAGCCGGGAAGCATCCCCACCACCGGCCATTGCTCCGTACCAGCCCTGCTTGCTCAGAGGTAGTGATTTTCTGCCAGCTCTGGGGCTCAAAAATGGAAATAAAATAAAAGTAGAGCCTCCCCCTTCTCAGAAGGAAGTATTTTGAGAGGGAAGGGTAGAAAACGCAACGCAAGTCTACCCGGCAAACAGCAGCGGGCTCTCAAGGTCTGGGAAAGCTGTTTGCCAGGAGGCCAAATGGTTTGCCTGCCTCTCCGGGAACAGAGATGTTGTTTGGTGCTTGAAATCGTTTAAAAGAAAACAAAGGATGACTGCTACATGCCTGCCCATGGTAGTCTGGAGCACTGCGCTGTTGTGGGGTGTTGGTGCCAACCAAACGGCAGCAGAACGCCAGCGCGGGGATCGGGCGAGCTGGTGGTACACAGGCGTGCCTGCAGGACCAGCCGCCGACAGCTCGGCACGCACCGGCTGACCTCGCGAACCCCGAGGAAGGGTGGACGTTGTTCTCGCTATCTCCTTTTTACAGGTGTCGAAAGGGAGGGTGGGGAGATTTGCCACCAAGGGGTTCCGTCAGGGCCGGGATGAGCAGTTGTGGGTCCCAGCTCTCAGCCCCGCGCACAGGCCGTGCCTCTCGGAGCAGCTTTGGGGGAAGATACGTATTTCTCTGACACAGGAGAGAGAAAAAAGCCTTCCAGCTTCCACTAAGGGAATTATTTCTTCCTACCGATCCCGTGTTGATTTGTCTTATGGGCGCTGTTAGGATTAGCCAAGTTAGAAATCCATATTGTCAGTTAAAACTTAATATTGTCCCAAAGAGACCCAAAAAAAGATAGGCTTTCGCAAGGAAGAATAACCAAGTTTGCACAACGGTGATCAGCCACAAGAGGCATCACTGAAGAAGTCTCTTACATGATCCTGCTCTGCTTTCGGTCCACGTCCATGCGGGCACATGTGTCAAGTGATTTGCACGGATACCACCAAAAAAACCCACTTTGGTCTACACCATCCCCAAATAACACTCTCATTTTGGACTTTCTCTATCCAGCCGCCCAGCATCAATCCTGCTCTGAATCCCTTCGATGTCAGGAGGGGCGTGAACATCTCGTACCTCATTACTGCCTTTCGAAGGCAGCCACAACCACAGAAATTAGACCTTGGGGAAGGGGGCGGTGGGGGGAGAAAATCTCTGCTCACAGGAGCAGAGCCCCACCTTCCAGTTATCCTCTCTCCTTTGTGCTTTGAGAAGGCATCTCACCTCTTGCAAGGGAAGCAAGTTTGTCACGGAAGGAGATGTGGTTAGCAATTCTGTCTGTGCTTCCCTCGCCTTCTTGGAGCTGGCGATGCCGTAGGCCCGGCGCTCCCTCCCGTGTGACACAAAGAGAGAGTTGGTCCTGAACCAGACCGACTCCCTGGCATCCCTGGTTCCTCCCAAGTCCCACATTTCCCACACCATCCTTGAAAAATACAGTGCTGGCGGCTGAAGAGATGGTCGACTGGTTGGATGACCCACAGAGGTCCCTTCCAACCCCTACTATTCTGTGATTCTGTGATTCTGTCAGCCAGCAGCGACTGGACCGTGACAGAGCGGCGGGTTTATAACCCGGCAAACACAGACCTGGCTCTGAAATGCAATAGATCCTGCTACAATCTCTGCGCTCAGCGGCAGACTTGAGGTTTAAACCGTCTTTGATTGAAAGATAGCGTCCTGGGTGTATTTCGGCTTTGCTGAAGTTTAGTGTACGGTCTGTTCCCGGCCCTTCCCCGCCGTGGGAGGTATTCTCCCATCGCCTCGCTTGCTGCTGTAACGCCGCCTCCGTTAAATAACACCTGCTGGAAAGACAGCAGCGTCTCCCGGCAAACCAAACCTGCGCAGTCTCAGGAGTCAAAATCTGAATATGTATAGAGCACGTAAGTAATCGTTAATGCACAGCACGTCCCCTCTGGTCATTTAAATAAATTATTGACACCAGCACCGCCAAGAAGCCAACCAGGTGCCACCTCAATGGTGGAGGCCCTATAAGTAAGTGTAAATTATCAGAGCGCTTCAAAATTTTGAAACCTTCCAAAAACAAAAGAATAACCATGTGGTGCTGGTTGTAAAGACGTGTGCATGCACATACGTGTCTGTATACATGCGTGTATGCACACCTCAGTGTTTGCTCACTGTAATGTTGTGGCCTGAATCATTTGTTTTAAATAGCGGATGAAGGATCCCTATAGCATCTGCATGTGCATATCCAAGTTTCGCACTTGTCGTGCCAGCTCTTATTGCCTCGTAGTCTACAAATTGCTTCTGGAAAAGTGTAATCCTGGTTTTACCTCTGTATTTTAAAAATCATCTCCCCGTGTATTATCTCTTTGCAGCTTTATACATTTACTCTTTTACTCTCCAAATGCCTTGACTAGAATGCTATATCCCTGAACAGGAATATATTCCCCCCTGCTATTTTTCTGCAGGAGTCTGGTTCGTTCAGAAACCAGGAAGAAAATACAAATGATTGTTTTTAAATTCCCCGACGTGCAGAGCTCAGACAAGCCACAGATGCAAATGTGGAAAGCAAATCTAGTGCTGGCACTAGGAAACGGCTGGGTTCACTGGGCTTGTAAGCAAGCACCTTTATTTAGGCATGGTTGTAAGCTGCCATTTTGATCTCATCCCTGGTTTTCTGGACCGGGTACTCTGAAGCTGGCACGACGCTTCTGCCGTAAGCCCCCCGTAACACCCAGCCATCAATCATCCCAGAGCCGGCAGCCATGGGCAAGCCTGCGCATCCATGTCACCGGC
>Ga0065711_1044966_pt1 | contig 13768 bp, 5 predicted proteins | sample Hoacrofraction12_FD_59098 | JGI IMG/M metagenome (GOLD analysis project Ga0065711, IMG submission 59098) | Hoatzin crop microbial communities from Cojedes, Venezuela - Epithelial fraction 12 v2 (version 2) | ecosystem: Host-associated > Birds > Digestive system > Esophagus > Crop | place... | reverse complement strand
TAGGAAGAATTTTTTTTTTTTTTTTTTTTGCATTCCTGTATAAATGCTGAAAGACTGGGCCAGTTCTTCAAGACATAACTCCTTGAAATGATCATCTTGGCTAAGGGCAGGGCCTGCGAAACAGAGTCTATATTGGGCTTGTCAGTTGGAAGGGAATTGCTTTGACAGTCTCTGTGATCTGGCTAGAAATGGTCAATCCATTGTAACTGCCAGATGAAAACCAGTCGGTTTAAAACAGTTGGCGTGTGAGAAATGCTTTCACAACACAGGATTTTTTGACAGCAACATTAGGCAGCAAGATTCCTTTAAATGCATAGATCTGGTACTAGGCTAAGAAACAGCAGTGTGGCAGCTCTTGGTAAACCTGACTTCGCCACACCAGGTGCACAAACACACGCATACTTCATGGAATATTACTGAAACACCAATGAACCCTCAAAAGGGGAAAAACACAACCACATCCCTCTGACCTGCAATTTCCTGCAGTTTCTATTATCACACCTGAAAGTGGATTTGTTTTAAAATACTGTCTGAAGTTGGGTTACAGCTGTCAATGCCCTGTTAGTGCCAGATGATTCAACTTTCTAGATTTTTCTTTTTTAATTGCATTATTTCAGGGACTCTCTTATGTTAAAGGATACTTTCAGGGGTTTATCTTGCATTGTGATTTTTAAAGTGATGTTATCCCCATGCTTGTTTTTAATAACCATTTGGCAGCTGACAGCATGTATTTGTTTTCTTATATATTGTCTTCTATTCTGTATGCACCATGGTTTATTTATTTTGTTGCTATTTATAGTAGGGTCTCCCACAAGGCTGTGGGCACTGGTAATGATTTTTAAGAGCAGAAATATCCTTGCAGCAATTTCATAAATGGAAAGTGACACAGAGAATAAACTGATGCAGCGAGAGAACTAATGCATATTATAAATTGGCTCTTCATACCCTCATCACTCAGAGGAATCTGTCAGTCTATGAGGCTAAGCTGAACTATTATGGATCTGTCTCAAGGAATATATGCTCATACCTTCCAAATATGATGATTTCCCCTGTCAAAAGAAAATGGCAGTAAATCCACATTTCTTAAGAAATCTAAGGAGTTTTAATATAGAAAACATGGAAATTGCTGTAATTTACATGCAGCCATCATTCTTCTGAATACTTTCAATAAAGGACCCCATAATCTATAATATTTTAAAAGAAAGTAGAGAAGGAATTCAGATGCCTGCTGTGATGGGATGAAACCAGTCATAAAGACTTTTTTTAAAAAAATATTGTGGCTGTTGTATATGAAAACTAGTTATAATCATTGCAGAGTAGTATTACACTGAAATGTTGCTGTCATCCTGGGATAATAATAGTTTATTACTTAGGCTGTCCTAAAATACTGGTAGTATTTAAATTCAAAACCAAATGCTCACCTGGCCCCAAATGACAGAAGCCAACCATCCCCAGTTAGGCTGGTGGTGTGCTGGAAGGTTTAGCAAAGAAAATGCCTCCTTCGTTTAGGCTCTTCTTCCAAAACTTTTATCATGTGCCTCTACTTAAAAACTGTGGATCTCTGAGGAACCTTAAGGTGAGTTCTCTGGACAACAAGCAGGCAAAGAGCTTGGAGGGCCTCTCAACCCTTCCTGACTTTCTCCTGTGGCTTGTTTGTAGGGATCCCAAAGCCAGAAGTGCTGGGGCATGCTTTTATACCCAGAACCCATTTTTTTTTGGTACTATCTTTTCAGACCACAGTCATCCCCTGGGTAGCTCTTAAATTCTTAATCTTCAGGGCCTGTATTTGTAGGATTAGGCTATGTGTTTGCAATGCAGATGAAGAACAGAAGGACTGACCAGACATCTGGTTTGCTTTTAATATTTAATAATTGCTTACATTTCCAAATATGTTAGTTCTAAAGTATTCAATCTGTACCTAAATCTCAAAGCAGGCATTCATGAACCTAATTTAATGTAAATCAGAACATTCAGATTAAGAACAGATGCCTCATATTAGACACCTAATTTGAGCATGCTTCTTTTCTTGCTTGAAGAGCGCAACTGAGCTGTGTGAGTCACTGTACTATGCAGATTTTGAGGCATTGTCTCCAGACTCTTTCTTCTTTCTTTCCAAGCCAAACAAATTGCATGGCACAAAATGCAGGATCACAGCAGGCTGCTTCTTTCTTCTAAGAATGAGAACACCTACAAACAGCCAACTAGCAGAGGTAAACAGATGAGGAGCTGGAGTACAGGATTTGATTCAGCATTCAGATACCAGACTTAATGAAGCGGTTTGCCGTTCTCTTGCTCTACTATTACATTTTGTTACTGAACTTCCTTCCCATTTTACTTTCGAGTCAATGTCACTTCAGCATTGACATAAAGCTCACTAGTGAAACTTAAGAGAAAAAAACCACACTAAAGAAATGTCAGTTGTACTCTGGGGTACAGGCACCGAAGGATTTTTCATGTCTCTTAGTCGTCAGTTTGTTTGAACCATAGGAAAACTACAATTGGATCTAAAACAACTCTGAAATGTTGGTGCAAAAGGGCTGCTTCAGAACGACTTGGTGCTTGTGCTTAGCAGTGTTAACCTAACTACTGACCCATACTAAAATCAGACGCTAATGGCAACTAACTGGTAATAATGGGCCAATCTAGGTCTTAGGTCTTTGCTCCCATAAACCTTCAGGCTTACAACTCTTCTATGTTAAAGATAGCTCAAGGACACAGGATGGAATCTCTCATCTGGAATAAATGGAAGTTTGTCCAAATGAATTCAGAAGTGTGATATTTAACAGCTTCCTCAGTTCTTCAGCACTTTGCTTTCCTGTCAGTATTCAAATAGAGAGACAAAATTATTTTAGCTGCAGGTTGCGTCTCCATTTAGTTGTATGCATTAGACAGCTGTTTTTCTAAGTTATCACTAAAACTGTGAATTTGCCTGAGCTGTTATATAAGCATGAAAACTTGTCTGGCTCAGAGTTTCAGTACTTCAGGTAGCCTTACGGGTATGCTGGGGTAAAGCTTGAGCAACATCCTGCCTCCTCCCAAGAAAATAAGGTAGCTTATTTTATTCCAACTACAGGATCCAGCATGAAGTAAACCACAACTTTTGTACATTAGATCAAATTTTTCTATTTTGTCATTGATACTGACTAAGATCAAGTGTCGTGACATCAGTGGGAAGACTTTTTGGATAAGATGCACATAGTTTTCACTACCGATACCTGTTAGAAACCTCCTGATCAAAGTTTAGTAGGAATTGTAATTGGGTATTTATCTGTGGGTATAGATGTATGTACTGGGCAAACTACCAAATGCTGTTAATAGAACAATTAACTCTAGAAGATCCTGACACAGAGGAGCAGCTAACTAGAGGCAAACAAACTCCCCTTTCCCCCCGGAGCAGATTTATGTTGTTTCTGACTTTTTTCCTGTGCATTCCAGTAATAAATCTTTCTTTCATATGCAAAACACAATTTTAACTTCAAAAGAGACAGCCTTTCCGTGGCTACATATCAGTGATCAATCCAGAAGGCACTTTACTATATTGCATGCATCCACATTTTACTAGGCAGAATAATTACAGCCTGAAATCTGCAGCTTTCCTAGAACTGCGAATGTAATTAAAACTTGTTAATTAAAAGGGAAAGTAAATATAATTGCTAATTTAAAACTTATTAGTATGTTCTGTTATGTTGGTTGTGTGCTCAATATATGCTCTCTATAATGACAGTCAGAAGAGTACCAAATGTTTTGCTGATAAAAATGGATGAAGCTCCATTGAAGTCAATAGAAGTGTGCCCACTTGTGTGACTTTTTGATTTCTTTGATCTTTCAGCATGAAATTTCTCCCCTCTGTAAAAGTATAGCCAGAATGTTCAAAAAACCCTAAAGAAGATGGGCAACAGATTTGATTCAACACAGCAGGGAATAAGGGGCGATTTCTTAAAAAGATATATTTGCTTCAGTCCATAAAGCAAGAAGGATTCCAATTTGCCTTTGTGTTCCTGAATCTCCTAAGCCTCTTAGAAAATCATGGTGTGTTTGTATGGCGATACAGCTCTTATGTTGCCAATGCTGCAGAGCCTAGTGATGAATGGACTCTGCCATTTTACCTAGAAATTTTTTGAGCAATATTTTGGAGCTGAGTCTTGTAGGAATAACTTTAAAAGGATTATTTGGGGTTCAAGGTGATATTCTGCATCGGTGGTGTCTTCTCCCTGCTTTCTAGTTAGTTTAACTGCTTGGGAGTGCTAGGGGTAAGGCATGAAACTGGTTCAGCCTACTCTCTGCCTCTCCTTCATCCGAGGAAGCAGCGGCTTTCTGATGATTTCTCTTTCCCTTTTGCCTGGATTCATCAGTTTGAGTGAATTTTAAACACTTGATTTCCCATGTCCCCGTGACAGTAGAGGAACTTTGCCCTGTTGCATATTTGCACGTCATGTAGAAACTGATCGCATCCATGCATGCTGTGGAGTTCATGCTGCAAACAAAAGGCACATTCTAGAAAACCATGGCTAGGTGTGGTTATTTTGAAGCAGAGCTTTCATATTACTCTGTTTCTTTCTCGTCTTATCTTCCTTCCTTAGAGCCTGTTTCTGTCAAGTGCAGCAGCAAGAATAAAGCTTTTCAACTGTGTGCAGGGAGTTTGCACAGTAGTATTGGCTTATTAGAGCCTGCTTATTTTGTGTCAGAGGCTTCAAATTTGGCTTTAGGCTCTAGCCAGACTGACACAGAGTTAATGTACTCTTTCAAAATCTGCTGAGGGTCTTGATGTAAACACAATTTTGTCAGTAATATAACATGTTCTCCCAGGATCCAGGGCTTGCTGTGTGTATTGATTTTTTTCACTTTAAAAGTCCTCTAATCAAAAGATGAACCAGATTCTACTTTTGTGCTTATTTCTTTCTACTATCCTCCCAGTGCCAGACATCAGTCTCCTTCCACATAATATCATTAACTTGAATAGAGCAGTTCAATTTACAAAGATTCGTTCTAGTAACCCAGAAATGCCTAATATCATAAACAAACATAAAATAACAAAAAGCCCAATCAGGATTTATGCATCAGCCATGTTGTTAGTTTTGTTGTGGCTATTTGACCAACGGAGATCTCTGACAAACTGAAGAGCTTGTTTCCTTAGCTGGGCTATGTTAGAGAACTCAGAAAGCCTGAAGCAGCATGAAATGTGAACAAAATATATTGAAAGTTTTGAGGGATTAAAGAATCCCTTGTTTCTTTATCCAAAATGCTTAGACAAATTTTATTATCTTCTTAATAAACACTGTGGTTTATTTCTGTTGGAAGAATGAAAGTTCTTCAGTGTCTTGGAACACCTTGTCTCTTTTGTCTATCTGGACTGACTTGGAAAAATACTAGGTGGGATATAACACGTACTTTGTTCCTTTGTTTTATTCATCTCGGAGAACTGCAACTGTTGAAAAGGTGTGTAGCTAGATGAACGGGTAGGTGGGACAAATCGCCTTCTCTTGCAAATACCTCTAGAGTGGCTGTATGGTAGACCTCACATTCTAATGGTTTCTATGAAATTCCTGGTGTTTTCTAAGTAATTTTGAAGTGCTTTCTTGTAGTTCCTCCACACTGAGTGAGAACCTGGTACCCTAGAGAAAGACACGTATTCCTACATGCTGTTTTTATTTGGCAAGTGATGCATTGTCCTGTTGCTAATGATGGACTTAAGACTTAGCTCTGCCTCTCTTGGAGACTTACAAGCCTTTCATGGTTCCTGAATGCTTCTTATATTCAGAGTGATTGATAGCCAAAAACTGATTAATTTTTATGAAACACTTGTTTACATTGAAGGTTTCACCAGCACATTTTTTATGAAAGACTTAATAAATGATTGAAAGGGTCTGTAAGTAGTAATTAGTCAGCTGTTATAGGTTTTCCAATGCGTCAATACCATGATTCACAGCAGGAGTCTCACTAAGTGTTCTGCATTGCTCCTGGAGGAATTGGGTCTCTCTCCGTCTGGCTGTAGCACCATTCTAAGAGCAGCCTTCTAGCTCAGGTGGTTAAGGCAGATGCTGAGAGCTGTGTAGTTGACCCAGGACCCGGGTTTCCCCGTGTCCTGTCCCCAAATCCTGGACCTTTGGCAGGAACTGTTTTGGATCAAAAGATTTCCATGATCCTAACTGAAAAATGGGGGGATTTTTCTTTTGTGTTGTAATATAACATAAAAGCTGAATTTCTAGCACAGTGTTTTCATGTTATTGAAGCTGGACATCTTAGCAGATCCAGATAAAATAATTTGGAAATTGTGTATAACAGTTTGTTTGTGTTTTTCATTCTATTTTGAAACCCAAACACATTTCAAAATGTTAGAATTTTTCTGGGGAACTGAAGGTCTGAATTTTAATGAGTTCTAACGCGGAGACCAGAGAGCATCTGCGGCTTGGTGTATTCTGCGGGTGCTGCATGATTATTCCTAGAGACAACTCTGTACAAGAGTTGTAACATTTATAGCTCTGGTCAGTGCTCAGGCAGCTTCTGTCTGGCGTTCCCAGGCAAATGCAGCCAACCTGTTTTCAGCTGAAGTAATCCCATATAGCAGTTCATCACCATTTTTAATAAAGGGAATGGAAATTTGACAAGCTAAAAAATGATTCATTTACAGTTTCCCTCAGGAAGTATCATTAGCAAAGGAGATAGATAGGAGAAGTCTTTACGTATTTTTCATGGGATTACAGCTTCTGAGCATCTGGGTTTAAATTCATAAAATGAATGATCTAAATAATGAAAAGACCACAAAGATCTTAAATAATGAATTCTTTTTTTTATTATTTCCAAAGAAAAATCAGCTCGCAATATTCTGTGCTCTTAACTCTGGTGTGTGTGTGAAAAATCAGCAAACTGGCAGTAAGCAATCCAAACACGTAGTAAGATCTAGCTGCTTTCATGCTGCAGTGTGCGTTTTGTCCCCTGGGGTGGGCAGGCTACATGGTGTGAGCTGCTCGCTCACACAGGTAGTGTGGGACATGGAGATGGAGAGGTGCGGTAGTAATCTGTCCAACAGAAAACAAACATCTTGGAAGTTGAGATGTCATTTGTCCCTGTACTGACATGGTAGATTACATACTGTAGCATTTCTTATGTATGGTCCAGTGTCGAATTGCTGATGTAATCTATTGCTTTTCTCAGAATGGCTTCTGTTTAGGCTGGAAAACAGTGTAACTGGTCACTGTGGAGGGTGCTGGACTGCTACAATTGAACTTTTCTTCCTTGCTGTGTTAGCATACATTAGTTAAAGAGTTTATCATTTAGTACAAAAGGTAGGCTTCCCCACCATGGCCTCTCAACAGATCCAAAGGTAGAAGACATTTACCTTACTATCTGTTTCTTTCTACTGAGAGAAGGGAAGGTCAGTTCACTCAGACCTGCTCAATGCACCCCGAAAAGGCCTGTTGTAGAAGAATTATGAGCAGGACAGGAAACCTTCTGCTGGACTTTTAACTGTAAGAGTAAGGTGGTTATATCTGCAATCCACATGTCTGCAAGGGCTCTCTGCAATGAGAGTTTCTTTCTGGTGTTTTGCCTAGGGTTTTGATGTGCTATCCTCAAGGGTTGAAAATGGGCAGCAGAAAACAACTTCAAAAAGTCCAGGCTCAAGAAATAAAAAGAAATTAGCTTCTATAAAAATTTAATTCGTGTACAAATAATTTAATCAAACCTAGACTGCAAACAACCCAAGGAGTTTAAGATAATAAGGAGATAAAACCACTGTCAAATGTTACAGGTCATAACAAGAACTATCTTCTACATTTACACCAGACTGACCCTGTTCCTGGAAGTTTTGAAAAGTAGTCAAGTTCTCATACTCATGCTGTCTTAGTCCATATATATTTCTGTATGTCTTATTCCCTATATATTTCTGTATATAAAAACTCAGTTTTCTTCATTTTATGAAGTTTTGAAAATTTATCAGTAGTGCACCCCAGACCAAAATGAGGAACAAAACTCTAATGCTGGGTAAACAGCTGGCCTTAGTGCAGAAACAATAGCTGTTTTCCTGGGCAAGCATCAAGGGAAAAGGGGGTTCAATCAGGATTTGCTTTGAGTATTGCTAAGATGCCAGTCCTCTGGCAACCTTAGACCCTCTTGAAGACAGTGTGCAAACCCTCAAACAACGTCAGACCTGGCTTCCTTGAAGAGGCTTTGCTTCACTGCTCCACTTGGCCAGCCACTGGTGGCTTGTGATGTTGCCCTCTTTCTGCCCCTTGCTTCCTGGTAGTGTGGGCAACCGAGTTTGCTTCTTTTCTGCTTTCCAAGGTGGAGGAAATGAGCGATAGAAAATGGCCCATGTTCTTTCCTACATTTAACCACAAAAAGGCAGCAACATAAATTAATTGTAAAGGATATAGAAGCCACTGCTACTGAGCTGTTGCAGCCAGTCCTTATGTTACTATTATTCCTAAAGATCCCAGAAAAAAGTGACATGCCCTTTTTAGGAAGGGAGGAGATCCAGAGTATTACAGTCATCAACAAAAATGGGGAAAATAACTATGTATTTCCATTGTGTGCCTAAAATTTCAGCAGTAAGCAGACCGGGGTAGAAGTGACCTGCAAGACTGAATAAGCCAGTCCACTAAAAAGCTCTGCCCTACACTGTGAATCGAAAACATGTTCAGCTGCCTGTTCTCTCTGGATCCTGACTGGCTTGCTTATAATACCAGAATCATAACCCTGTTTTGTTTGATTCTGCAGAGGGTGGAAAAGGAGAGACAATGGGAGGAGGCAGGGAGCTGTTTGTTATTTGTGACCATATGTCATTGTACTAGCTATGCAGAAACCAGAACAGTGACTTTAGAAGGAAACTCACTGAAAAGATTTTAAATGGATTTAATTAATTCATCCCTCCCTTTCCTTTATCTCTGTCTGGAAAGAGCTGGCCTGTGTGGCTTTTGTATGGTTCTCTGCAGGATCAGGTGCCAAACCATAGAAATTAAAATGGGGAGTGAGGAGGAGGCAGTAAGACAAAAAGCCATTTTTCTTGGCATGCACCTCTGGTACAGTGTTACAGAAATAATTTGCTCACATTTTTTTCCAATTATTCAAAGCTTCAAAATTCCCTTAAAACCAGCTCCTCACAGGGGAGAAAGACGACGAAATTTCACACATTAGTTACCTGCTTTGAACTTGCACATCACTTCAGAGCCTAGTCTCGTTACAGCTGGTTTTAAGATGACCTGGCTTCAAGAATTATGTACACTTAAAGTTTCAGAACAGGGAGTGTAATTACCACGAGTTGTTCATATCTGTAACTGGCACACCCCTAGTGTGTAGGTGTGTTCTAGAGATACAGAGAATACTGTTACTGAAAAGGTAGTCTCAAGAAGGACTATTTCAGGCAGATACCAATCAATATGAAATAAGTGAGGAGAATTTGTACAACTGTACCTCAGGTACTTTGGAAGACACCAAGATTTGTTTCTGGAAGAGAAATTCAGGCTGAACTGATATGGGATAAATCAAACAAGTGCAAGAGCACTCATCTGTACTCCAGAATTTCTTTTAAAATGACTGTAATATGTTGTATTGTTGATAGGATTTATGGGCACTCTGAACAATGGTCACCATCATTGATCTCGAAGGGAAAAGGAGGAAAAGCCTAGATATATAAAACATTAATGTTATACAAATATATCCTTTTCCTCTCAGTTCCAGCATAGCCAGTTTTGCTATGTATTATCTGTGGGAACCATTCCAAACTGTTAGTGTCAGTCTGACAGAAATCCCTTTGCTGCACAATACAGCTAAAGAAACCCGGATCAAGCCATTCTATTATGAATTTCTAATCCTAGTAAGCAACAGTTAGCTGAATATGTGAAAGGGTAGAAATGGTAGTTCAGTCTCCCAGCCCACTAACTGACAGTCTGCCATGCAGGAATTATAATGTAATAGCATTATATGTAGGTAGGGTATTTTTCCTCCACACATATGGTGGTTGCTCTTTGCACAGTCTATGCAAAAACTCAGATTTATTTAGGGGAGTAAGGGCATTTTTGTTACAGAGTGAGGGTAAGACTAGACATAGCATCTTGCAGATGAAGACATCATCACAACTAACTTAACCATTTCCAGTTTTTTTTCTTCACTGTATGTCCTTTCCTAAAAGATAGACTTTAAAAGAAGGGTTCTTCAGATGCTGAATTGATTGTAAATTCACATTCGTATGAAATTTGTCACATCTAAGACACCATAATGAGTTATTCAGAAAGCACAATCAAGTCATGTTTGCAGTGCTTTTATTAGCACTCTGCAGTGAGTTACAAGATGCTTACAGACAGCTTTTCTCTCCTCCAAGTTGTGTCCTTTTTTCCATTTAATAAACACTGATTTGTGTCTCCAGCCAGCAGAGCTTAGTGTACTCTCGCAGCTACTCTGACAGCATCATTTTGCTTTATCTTGATGAGAAAGTGTCCTTTGCAACCAATAGCAGAAACGTTCAGAAAGACAGATGGGATGCAAAGGCAGCAGAGGTGGAAGGCAGAACTCCTGAGCGCTGAATCCATTCCTGGTGCTGATTTGCTCTAGGACTATGTGCACGCTTCATTGCTCATGAAGGGCAAGTGCTATTATTCAATGTACTAAGTATATAAGTGGCTTTACAGGCTTAAAGAAGTTATTTAGGCAAGTAACAGGAGAGCCAGAATGTCACCTTGCCTTCCTCCTGGAGATGAAGGTGTATCTGTAGAAGCTGTTGCTGGAAGGATGTTGAGGTCTCCACTGAGGTGGTATGGGTGTGGTTTATTCTAGTTTGACTCTACAGAAACAGCAAATGTTTCTGGAGGCTACTGTAAATGACCTTTCTTGATGTCTGACAGAAAATTAGACAGGGTGATGAAAGCTCCAAGGAGGTTTAGGTGGGAGTAAGGTTGTGACAGAGGTGTGAAAATGTCCTCGGAGGCAAAAAAACCTGCACATATATTTCATAGCTTTTGTCACTCCCAGCTCCCCACCACCGCATAGTAACGGGCGTCTCAGGATTTTGACCCGTTCTGGTCACAAGGTCAAAGACAAGGGAAAAGTAGCGAAGGATCTGAAAAAAGGATGTTTCCAGAAGAAGAGATTTTCAGTGATGTTGTCTCTATTTTTTTCTTATTTATAGCACTCCTTTAGTTCTTTAAAGAGGAAAATTTAGTTTTGTAACCAGGAATCTGTAAGGACTTTTTCATCTGATGTCTCACTACATCTGACTGTCTTAAAGATGTAGACTCACTCAGACTGCTGTCAAAAATGAATCACGTGTAACACAAAGTCACAGGAACAACGGTCAGTATGTTGATCACATGCAGGTATGACTCTCCTGCAAAGACAGATAACTTTTTCGTAATGTAGGTTATTGCTGGCCTAAGGCTGCTACTGGTGTTCATCTACTTTTTCACTGCTCAAGCAGACAGTAAGAGTGCTGGAGTAGCATAGAGCTTGATGAGTCAAAGAGCCTAAATATGTACCTATGTAAGAAGAGTTCCTCAAATCAAGGTCTTAAAAAAAAAAAAAAATAAAAGCACACTCAAAAACTTATAGGCGAGCAAAAACAGTAGCAGAGAAGTCTACCGAAGAACAATTAATCTGCAAATGCATGCACTGTGTGCATTTGGCAGCAAATGAGAGAAAAATCGCTTCCCTTCATGCTACAGCTCTCTATCTTACTTTTTGAAGCACAGCACCTGCTAAGAATGTAATTAGTTTAGTAAGAAATAGTTCTGACCCACAGCAGATAAAAAAACTCAGCACATTGCCCATCGTGTGTGGTAGGTGGATGGAAGACCGTGGATGATACACTTTTGCTTTCTCTCTCTCCTAAATCTATCAAGCTGAGCATTCATTTTGAGATAAGCCAGTGGTTTGTACAGAAGCCCAAACACATGGCAATGCACTGTCCTGCTGAGTGACAGGCAGCCGATGAAAGCCCCAGAACATGCCTTTGAAGAGAGTGGTTACTTGGTGCAATCTGACAACTTCATCAAACAGCAATTTGAAATATCGCTGGAGGAGATGTTGTCCTTTGCCTTCTCTACATTGGCAAAAAAATGCTTTACTTGCTTTCTACATAGTGACATCTTGCCAACTGTAAATGGGAAATTTCTAATGTCTGCAATTCACTGTCTTAAAAGCACTCTCCCTGCTTTGTGTTGTCGACTCTGTCTAGAGAGGTGTGATGTGCTAGAAACAGCCGGCTATCAAATGGTGGTCAAAAGACTTGTGAGTGTGAAATAGTTTCAAAGTGTCTTGGATGAGGCTAGGAGTCTGTTAGTTTCAGTTTGGAGTTGTCATTAGTTGACATACCTACACAATTACTGTGTCTTTCACCTGCATTTACAACACTCAGATTTAAGAAAAAGGGTTTTTTTTCTATCTATGGAGCATTTTTTCATAGAAGCTTCTGAATATACAGCATTAGTTTATTTCAAAATGTCTTCTTTTCAAAAAAACCTTCTGCTTCCGAGGCTTTTCTGGGTTCTTTTCTAAGCTTAGCTGAAAAGAAAGACCCTGCTTTCTTGAAGACTACAGATGCCAACAGGTGTTTGACCGTAAGGCAACAGAAACAGTTTCCACTCTGAGCTGTCTGCTCTACCGGATGTTACTGCCACTGCAGAAAGCACAGCTGAATGGGACATGCATCTGCTCTTGACACACCGTAGTTTATAGCCCAGCATATGAACATCAGGGTTGTGTTAATACACCAGGTCCTAATGTGCAGTGGCCCCTGTTCTGTTCAGCAGAGGCACACAGCTTCAGAGAGAATAACTGTTGCTGCCACTTGGTCAAACGCGCTGGCAGGCATTAAACAACAGGTCTTCCATCTTGCCCAGCAACTCAATTCTCCATTGTCCAGCTAGCAGACAATCAAATAATTCCACAAGTCTTCCTACATTGCCACATCACATAGTGTAGTGATCAGCGTGCAAGGAATGTCGTTTATAATTTGAATCTACAGCTCATAGTCAGGTTGCTTTGTCCTAGACACTGCAAGCAAGTTTTAAGGAGAGAAGAGACACGAGGTCTCACACAGCTTGTGAAATCTAGCTGTAATTCAAAGTTACAAGATTGCTGATTCCCGCTCACCCAGGTCCACAGGTTTTTACTCTTCTTTCTTCTTGTTCACAGGGATGCAGAACTGTACATGTGAGAAATAATTAGAACCTGATTTTTGAGGAAATTATCAGAGATAGATGTAAGCACGTTATCATCCTGTACCTTTCTGGATTTTGTCCTTATTTTGTTTGACAGTAATTCTTTTAGGGTGGCAATGATTTACCTACCTGGCTCTCCAGGGTAAAAATAATTTAAAAGCAGAAGCTTTTCAGGTATGCATACACATTTATAATATTGTATTAGTTCAGAAAGAAACAGAGTCTAAAGATAGTAATGCAGACGGATATGTTTCATGTGGTGAACTGAGCTTGGTTTTTATTTGTGAGTGTGAGGTGCAAAGTTATTCGATCTGAAATTAGTCCCTCACCACCAGTGAAAACTTGACTGGGCTCCGCTAAGAAAGGCTGAAAAACATTCACATTTCACAGAGTGCAAATATTTAAATAATGAATAACAAGATAAAAGAAGCCTTGATGACGTGCTCAGGAAGCTGGGGTTTACACGTTTTGGGGCTAAGAGAGCATATGCACACCTTTTTCCCCCCAAAGCACTTCCAGCCACCTAACCTGGGCATTGGAATTGTGGATCCTGGTCTTCGTATGCTTCTTGGCTAGTCAATAGAGGGGAAAACCTCCCCCCCCCCCCCCAAAAAAAAAAA
>Ga0065711_1010566_pt1 | contig 13768 bp, 12 predicted proteins | sample Hoacrofraction12_FD_59098 | JGI IMG/M metagenome (GOLD analysis project Ga0065711, IMG submission 59098) | Hoatzin crop microbial communities from Cojedes, Venezuela - Epithelial fraction 12 v2 (version 2) | ecosystem: Host-associated > Birds > Digestive system > Esophagus > Crop | place... | reverse complement strand
TTTGATGGCGGCGTCCAGCAGGGGGCGGCCGGTCATGACCACCTTGGTAATCTTGGTGGGGAAGTCGGCCAGCTTGACGCTTTTGGTGTATACTTTACCCTGGCCGAAAACCAGCATTGGAAGCAGGCAGAGCAGGGTCGACAATAAATATTTTTTGATTTCGCTTTTCATTGGCAGCAAAGTTAAGGAATTATCATTAAATTTGTAGTCTATGTCAGAATATATTGTATCAGCACGCAAGTATCGTCCGGACTCTTTCGAGACCCTTATCGGACAGGATAACATCGCCCAGACCCTCAAGAACTCGATTCTTCGCGGTCAGCTGGCCCATGCCTACCTCTTCTGCGGCCCTCGTGGAGTGGGTAAGACGAGTACTGCGCGTATTTTTGCAAAAACCATAAACTGTGCCAACCCGGGGCCTAACATGGAGCCCTGCGGTGAGTGCGAGTCCTGCGAGTCCTTTGCCGAAGGGCGCTCCTACTGCATCCACGAGCTGGACGCGGCGTCTAACAACAGCGTGGACGATATCCGCAACCTGCTGGAGAAGGTGGTAGTGCCGCCCCAGGTGGGTAAGTATAGCGTGTACATCATCGATGAGGTGCACATGCTCACCCAGTCGGCCTTCAATGCTTTCCTCAAGACCCTTGAGGAGCCGCCTGCACACGCGATTTTCATTCTCTGCACCACCGAGAAGCACAAGATTATCCCTACCATCCTGTCGCGCTGCCAGACCTACGACTTCAACCGCATTACGATTGCAGACATGGTGCGCAACCTGCGTGGCATTGCGACTAAGGAGGGTATCAATATTGACGACGAGTCCCTGCACATCATTGCGCAGAAGGCCGATGGCGCCATGCGTGACGCTCTGACCATCTTTGACCAGACCGTTGCGTTTTGCGGTACCGATATCAAATACGAGGATGTTGTCCGCAATCTTGGCGTGCTGGACTATGAGTATAGTTTCCGCCTAGTGGACGCGTTCCTTGCAGGGGACTATGCTACGGGGCTTTTGATTTTCGATGAGGTGCTGAACAAGGGATTTAATTCCCTGCACTTCGTGTCGGCCCTGAGTTCGCATCTGCGCGACCTGCTGGTTGCCCGTACGGGTGGCCTTGAGTCGCTGCTGGACCTTCCCGATTCGCTCAAGGCGCGTTACCGCGACCAGGCGGCGCGTTGCTCGGTGAAGTTCCTGTATGATGCGCTGGGCATTACCTCCGAGTGTGAGGCAGGGTACAAGGCCAGCTCCAACCAGCGGCTCCACATCGAGTACGCCCTGATGAGGCTCGCATTTTTGAGTAAAGTTCCCTCTAATGAGGCGGTTGGAACTACACCCCCTTCAACCGTCGAGCGGAGCTCGACCCCACCACAGACAAAGTCTGCGGTCCCCCCTCTTAATGTGCCAACCGCCAAGGCTGAATCTGAGGAGCAAAAGCCTGCGGCAGCGCCACAAAGGCGCAGCAGGGCTGGTCATGCGGGGGCGGCGTTTGCTGCTATGCTGAATTCGGACCCGGAGGCGGCTGCTGCAGCGGCTAAGCCTGCGGATGCGGCCCCTGTGGACAACCTCCCTAGCGACGAGAAGATGACTGCCGCGTGGAAGGAACTCATCCCGCTATCATCTGCCGGCAAACCCCGCCTAGCGCAGGCAATGCAGACCGCAAAAATCTCCATCCGCCAGGTCGACGACCACAAGGAACTCGACTTCGAAGTGGTCAACGAAGCCCAGCGCCGCTGGCTTCAAGACCAGATTTTGCGGGACATGGAGCGCAGCTACAACAAACTTCTGAACTCTTCACTCACCAGGATTACCATCAGCGTGCAGCCTGAAGAGGAGAAGCCACAAAAATCCTACATGCCCGAGGAAAAGGCACAGGACTTGATGAAAAAGAACTCCGAAGTCAGGGAACTAGTAGTGGACCTTGGCCTGGATGCAAAATAACCCAATATGAAACTTAGAGCAGAAAACCTAGTAAAGAAATATGGCGTCCGCACCGTTGTAAAGGGTGTCTCAATGGAGGTTGAGCAGGGCGAGATTGTGGGATTCCTTGGCCCTAACGGAGCAGGAAAGACCACCAGTTTCTACATGATAACAGGACAGATTGTCCCAAATGACGGCCACATATATCTGGACGATGAGGAACTCACAGGCCTGCCAATGTACAAGCGCGCCCAGAAGGGTGTGGGCTATTTGCCCCAGGAGGCTTCGGTGTTCCGCAAGATGAGTGTCGAGGACAATATCATGTCGGTTATGGAGATGTCCAAGATGCCCAAAGAAGTGCGCCAGGAGCGTCTGGAGTCGCTGATTGACGAGTTTAACCTGAGCAAGGTTCGCAAGAGTCTGGGTATCCAGCTTTCTGGTGGTGAGCGTCGCCGTTGCGAGATTGCGAGAGCACTTGCCATTGACCCTAAGTTCATCCTTCTGGACGAGCCGTTTGCGGGCGTTGACCCTATTGCGGTGGAGGATATCCAGTACATTATCGCAAAACTTAAGTACAAGAATATCGGTGTGATTATTACCGACCACAATGTAGGTGAGACCCTTGCGATTACCGACCGTGCATATCTGCTGTATGAAGGAACAATCCTTCAGCAGGGCACTCCAGAGGCACTTGCTGCCGATGAGGATGTGCGCACCAAGTACCTAGGCTCTGGCTTCGTGCTGAAGCGTTCCGTATCCGTGGAGCGTGCCCAGCGTGAGCACGCCGAATACCTTGCCCGCAAGGCTGCCGAGGCCGAAGCTGCAGCCGCTGCCGAGCCTGAAGTTGTATCTGCTCCAGAGCCTGAGGCTACCCAGGAGGCTGAGGACGCCCCTGCTGAGCAAGTAGTTGAAAATGAGACTGTTAGCGAAGAATAGGATATGAAAATACTGGTAGTAGATGATGAGAGGGCAATCCGTAATTCCCTCAAGGAAATCCTCGCAGACGAGGGTTACGAAGTAGACACCGCCGAAGACGGAGCCATAGCAATCGACATGCTGGATAAGGAACACTACGATGTGGTGTTCTGTGATATCAAGATGCCAGGAAAGGATGGCAATGAGGTACTGGACCATGTGATGACCGAGGGAATCGACTCTGCAATGGTCATGATATCCGGCCACGGAGACATTGATACCGCGGTTGACTGCATCAAGAAGGGCGCATTCGACTTCATCCAAAAGCCGCTTGACTTGAACCGTATCCTTATTACGGTAAAGAATGCAGGGGAGCGCACCAATCTGGTCAAGACCAACAAGGTGCTGAAGAAGAAGGTCTATGGCCAGCAGATGATTGGCTCGTCTGCTGCGCTGGGTCATATCCGTGAAATTATCGCCAAAGTTGCACCTACCGATGCCCGAGTGCTGATTACAGGTGCAAACGGTACGGGTAAGGAGCTCGTGGCACGCAGCATTCACGCGCAGAGTGACCGTAGTGCCATGCCTTATGTTGAGGTGAACTGCGCCGCGATTCCTTCTGAACTGATTGAAAGTGAGCTCTTTGGCCACGAGAAAGGATCGTTTACATCTGCCATCAAGCAGCACAAGGGAAAGTTCGAGCAGGCCGATGGCGGTACGCTCTTCCTGGATGAGATTGGAGATATGTCCCTCGCAGCCCAGGCCAAGGTGCTTCGCGTACTGCAGGAGAAAAAGCTCTCCAGAGTGGGTTCAGACAAGGATATTCAGGTGGATGTACGCGTGGTGGCCGCTACCAACAAGGACTTGCAGAAGGAGATTGCCGAGAACCGTTTCCGCGAGGACCTCTACCACCGTCTGAGCGTGATTCTCATCAAGGTGCCTTCGCTCGACGAGCGCAAGGAGGACATCCCTGAGCTGGTGAAGTACTTCGTCGACCAAATCTGCGCAGAGAGCGGCAAGCCCGTCCGCGAGTTTAGCGCAGACGCAGTCAAACTTCTTCAGGAAAGGCATTGGCCGGGCAATATCCGTGAACTCCGCAATGTGGTGGAGCGTCTGCTCATCCTTGGCGGCAATCCCGTTAGTGCACAGGACGTTAAAGACTTTGTATAGATATGAAAGTACCAGACATTATAATCGCAGTGGATGGGTATTCTTCGACAGGTAAGAGTACTTTTGCAAAACTGATTGCCAAGGAGTTCGGATTTCTGTATCTGGATTCAGGTGCCATGTACAGGGGCGTAACCCTTTTCGCAATGGAAAATGGCTATATCGGCCAGTCCGACAAAGGGGAGTGCAAGATTGACGAAGATGGCCTGAAAGAGGATCTGAGCAATCTTGAACTCCATTTTGAGCACACGGAAGAGGGCACAAAACTCTATAGCGACGACCGCTGCATAGAGAAGGAAATCCGCACCATGGAGGTATCAGGTTTCGTCAGCCCCATTGCCACCGTACCGTTCGTACGCAGTTGGGTAGATGAGCGCCTGCACGCCTTTAGCGAGGCTGGTCGCGTAGTGATGGACGGTCGCGATATCGGTACCACCGTGTTCCCCAATGCGGAACTGAAAATCTTCATGACCGCATCAGACGAGGTTCGTGCCCAGCGTCGCTACGACGAACTTAAGGCCAAGGGTGATGATGTTACCATGGAAGAGGTACTAAAGAACCTCAAGGAGCGCGACTATATCGACTCACATCGCGAGACATCTCCTCTGACACAGGCCGCTGACGCCTTTGTAATGGACAATTCCGACATGACCCTGCACGAAGAAACCGTATGGCTCAGGGGTCTGCTCCAGGGTAAGTTTGGCATTCTCGAATGAAAGTCCATAGCGTAGAGATTGACAAGAACTCCGGCTTTTGCGGGGGAGTAATCCGTGCCATTGGCAGTGCGGAAAAGGCCCTTGCATCCAAGGATAGAATCTACTCTCTGGGCGATATCGTACACAATGAGGAAGAACTGGCCCGCTTGCAGAAAAACGGACTGGTAAGTATTGGCAAGGATGAGTTGCAGACCCTTCCAGAGGGTGAAACCCTGCTTATCCGTGCCCACGGAGAGCCGCCACAGACCTATAAGATAATAGAGGAAAGGGGCCTGAATCTAATCGATTGTACCTGCCCCGTGGTGCTTAAAATCCAGAAAAGCATCAGGGAAGCCTATTCGCGCATCTCGCAGCAGGGTGGCTCCATCGTAATCTTTGGCAAGATAGGCCACGCAGAGGTGCTGGGCCTGGTTGGCCAGGTGGCTGGCGATGCCTTTGTGGTAGAGGACTGCGCCCAACTGGAAGCCTTGCTGGACAACGGAAAAATCGATACGGCAAAACCGGTCGAAGTCTTCTCTCAAACCACAAAAAGCCCGATTGGCTATACCCTGATTTGTGAACTGCTCAAGTCTAGAATGGAGTCGGAGAGCCTTCTGACCATTCACGATACCATCTGCAAGCAGGTAGCAAACCGCCATCAGCAGCTTGAGGCCTTTGCAAAGGACCATGATGTAATAGTTTTTGTTGCGGGAAAGTCGAGCTCAAATGGCAAGGTGCTCTGCGAAGTGTGTCGTAGCGCCAACCCTCGTACATATCTTATTGGAGCGCCCGAGGAAATCGATTCTGCATGGTTCTCCCCGACGGATAAAGTCGGCATCTGCGGTGCTACTTCCACCCCAAAATGGCTACTTGAGTCGGTAAAATTTGCAATAATCAATACTAATAACTAAATTTGCAAGGATATACCCGAAATTAATTAATAGAAAATATTATGGCAACAACAGCAGATTTTAAGAATGGACTTTACCTGAATTTCAATGGTAAGCCCTGTATGATTGTTTGGTTCCAGCATGTAAAGCCTGGCAAGGGCCCCGCTTTCGTTAAGACCAAACTCCGCAACCTTGAGAATGGCCGTATCCTTGAGAACACCTTCACTGCAGGTGCAAAGATCGAGACCATCAATGTTGAGCGTCGTCCCTATCAGTTCCTCTACAGCGACGAGGATGGATTCAACTTCATGCACGAAGAGACCTACGAGCAGATTCATCTGCCTCACGATGTAGTTGAGAACGCTGACCTCATGAAGGAAGGCCAGCATGTTGAGATGATGTTCGTGGTTGACGAGGAGCGCTGCCTTACCTGCGAACTTCCTACCTATGTAACCCTCGAGGTTACCTACGCAGAGCCCGCTGTAAAGGGTAACACCGCATCTACAAGTGCCCTCAAGGAGGTTACACTTGAGACTGGAGCCAAGATCATGGTTCCTCTGTTCATCAACCAGGGAGATGTAATTACAGTGAATACCACCGACCGTTCCTACGGTCAAAGGGTATAATTACTGGGTTCTTTCTATCTTCACCTGCTGAATGGTGTAAGCATCACCCTTCGAGCTGACGAAGATTGTCACCCTAAAGTTCTCGCCCCCGGCATTCAAAGAGCCGAGGGCGTATTTCATATTCGCCCTGCCGGCAGTGTAGGTGATATTGAATGAACGGGGAGTATACGAATCGAAGAAAGACTTAAGTATCTGCTTTGCCTGGCTCTTGCTGGAATTGCCACCACGGCCGAGCACCGACATGTCCAGACTTCCCGCAAACCATGCGGAGATGGCATCAGCATTGCCTTGGGAAAAATACTTTGCAATTGGGATGAATACATCGTAATCGCTGCCCTGGGCAAAGGCCGGGGCAGAGGCAACCAAGCATAGGCAGGTAAGCGCAATACTTATTTTTGTTCGCATACTGAAAGATACTTTTGCAAAGATTGCGCCATATTGTTATTTTTGCAGATGTAATGAAACTAAGTTTAGTCACAGTAGGCAAGACTGATGTCGCTTGGGTAAAGAGCGGCCTGGACCTCTATACCTCCCGCTTGCAGCATTATGTGCCCTTCAGTGTAGTGGAGATACCCGAATTGAAGAATGTATCCTCGCTTACGCAGGCCCAGATTAAGGAAAAGGAAGGCGCGCTGATACTTAAGGCGGTAGGGAATGCCGATGTGATTCTGCTGGACGAAAGGGGCAAGCAGTACACTTCGCTGGGCTTTGCGGCCGCTCTGCAGGAGAGGCTGAACCGCGGCGGCAAGGACATCTGCTTTGTGATTGGTGGGGCGTATGGCTTCTCGAAAGAGGTGTACGACCGTGCTGCGGGAAAAATCTCCCTTTCCACAATGACCTTTTCGCACCAGATGGTGAGAACGATTTTTGCAGAGCAATTATATCGCGCCTTTACTATAATTAAGGGTGAACCCTATCATCACGAATGAAAAGACGGTTGAGCATAAAGGAAATTATCGCTGCGCTCCTGCTGGTGCTCAGTGCGGCCCTTTGTGCCTTTGCCGTGAGGGGTGTGAGGGAGTCGGATAATATTGATAGGGTAGCGTCCCGCGTGGAGAGAGTTCTTTCCAATCGCCTAAACACCCTCGAAGACTATGTGCAGAAGGCTACACAGATAGAGCCATCGCAGTGGCTGGAAATCGGCAATCTGCCTAGCGACATGGTGATTTACCGCTATGTGGGAGATTCCCTTCAGTCCTGGGTAAATCGATTCTCCACCAACAATGACGCAATCGAGGGTGTGGTTCTGTTTCAGAGGCTTACGGCCAGACGAATGGGCGCATCGCCCCTTGCGGAAATCGGGGATACGCTATCGTATTGCAACATTGGTCCCAAGTGGTATCTGGCCAAGCGCCAGGAGATTGGTGGACTGACTTATATATTTGGCCTTGAGGTAGTTAACAATCTGGCAGAAGGGTCGTTTACTGGCGCAAATCCCCGTCTGAAACTAGGTGAACGCTATGCCATACGGCCACTATCCTTTAGTGGTGGTACTGCCGTTGTGCTGGAGGGCCATCCCCAGTTTAAGGTACTCTACGAGTCGCTTTCCGCACCAGGAAGGGTGGATGTGCCAATGCTTTGGCTATCGCTGATTTGCTTCCTCGTGGCCGCATTGCTATTCCTGCTGTCTAGGCCCAGCTTAAAGAGGTGCGGATTTACGGTCGCTGCCGCTTTGGCGGTGATGGTGTTCTTCTACTTCTGGGGGCGTCATCTTACAGGTGGTTTTAGCATCTTCTCCCCGATACTCTTTGCTGCGGGCAGGACTTTCTACTCGTTGGGTGGATTGATTCTGCTGGGGTTGATGATGTGCTTTACCGTTTGGTGTCTGTTTATCTGCCGCCAGCAGATTTTCCGTAGGGTGAATTCGGCCTTCAAGGCTGGTCTGTGGGCGGTTTTGATGCTGTTGGGCATCGTGGCCGTTGTAGTCTTTACCTATATCGCACTTAGGAGTATTTCGCTGAACTCCAATATCTGCCTGGAACTCTATAAGATTAAGGACCTTGACCGCATGAGTGTCCTGGTGTATGCCATGGCGCTGATGCTGCTGCTCTGCGTGCCGATGCTGGCCTGCCTGATGCATGTGTCCATCTACTATTTTACGGGGTCCAGAGGCAAGGTTTTCGCGATTAAGAACAGGGTCGCCTTTGCCGTGCTGGTGGCCGGTTTCCTGGTTGCAGTGACTGCCCGTCTGGGTTTCCAGAAGGAGAACTCCAGCCTGGAAGTATGGGCTAACCGTCTGGCTATCAATAGGGATATCGCGCTTGAGATGCAGCTTCAGGTGGTCGAGGACAAGATTGCCTCCGACCCGATGATTGCCTCGCTCTCCGTGCTGGACAATGCCGAGTCCACCATCCGCAACCGTCTTAGCGAGGTGTTCCTTGCCAATATCTCTCAGGACTATGACCTTGAAGTTCAGGTGAACGACTTTGATATCGCATCGCTCAGGAGTGGAGAAAACATCTCCGCCCAGTCGCGATTCGTCTATAATGAAGGCCCCGGTGGTCTTGCCGAGTATTCGGGCCTATTCCTCTATAGGATAGAGAATTACGGCATCTCAAGGGTGCTCGTGACAGTGGAGCGCAAGGGTGACTGGCGCTACCGTGGCTATTCCAGCATTATTGGCGCTACGCTTCCTGGCGAGGTGCTGATTCCTACAAGTTACTCCTTTGCCCGCTATCGCGATGATAAACTGGTGACATTTAAGGGCAATTTTGCCTATCCCGTGCAGATGGATAGGCGCCTGAAGCGGATGATTTACGACGAGAGCGCTTCGCATCTGAACCTCAATGGTTTTATCCATTTTGTGTACCGCGTTTCCGAGGATGAGATTGTGCTGGTTTCCCGCCACAAGATTAGCACCCGCGACTATGCCATTGCCGTGATTTTCCTTGCCCTTGTGGCATTCGCGGGGATGAGCGCCATTGCAGGTCGCCGCAAGGGTCGCAGGGCGATTCTGGGCCAGACCTACTTCCAGACCCGTTTGACCTGGGTGATTCTGCTTTCGCTGATTCTGACCCTTGTGACCATGGCCATCGTGAGCGTGCTGTTTGTGTACAACCGTAACGAGGCCAACCGCAATACCCTTATGTCCGAGAAAATCAACTCCATCCAGAGTTCCATCACCTCGCGCATCAGGGGAGTGCATTCCGATGCCGACCTTCGCAGCCAGGATGTGTTGCGTCTGATTGAAGATGTGGGCAACAGCACCAATTCGGATGTGAGCATCTACGATTCTAACGGCATGATTATGATGAGTACCGCATCTGCCCTTTTTGACAGAATGATTCTGGACTGGAGGATGGATGGGGAGGCCTTCAACAACATCATGAACCGCACCAGCCGTTATTACATCCAGAAGGAGCGCATCGGGCGTCACAGGTACTACAGCATGTATGCTCCGCTGGTGAGCGAAGATGGGGAGATTGTGGCAACCATCTGCTCGCCGTACACCGATGAGAACTACGATTTCGAGACCAATGCCATCAACCACCTTGTGCTGATTTTCTCGGTGTTTGCCTTACTGGTGCTCTGCGCCCTGTTTATGTCTAAGAGCGTGCTGCAGAGGATGTTTAAGCCTCTTGTGGAGATGAGCCGCAAGATGGATGAGGCCAATCTGGATGCTCTGGAGCATATCGAGTATGACAAGGAAGATGAGGTGTCGGGTCTGGTGAAGGCGTATAACCGAATGGTGGACGACCTTTCGGAGAGTTCGCGGCAATTGGCTCAGGCTGAGCGAGATAAGGCTTGGAGTGGGATGGCCCGCCAGGTGGCTCACGAGATTAAGAATCCGCTTACGCCGATGAAGCTGCAGATTCAGCGTATTATGCGTTTGAAGGCGAATGATTCGCCAGGGTGGGAGGATAAGATGGACGAGGTATCCAAAGTCCTGCTGGACCATATTGATATCTTGACGGAAACGGCGAATGAGTTTAGTACCTTTGCGAAACTCTACACCGAGGAGCCGACACAGATTGACCTCGATAAAGTCCTGCAGGAGGAAATCTCGATGTTTGACAATCGCGACAACATTGACTTCGAATATATCGGCATGACTGGCGCTACCGTTATGGCACCTAAACCTCAACTTACTCGCGTTTTTGTTAACCTCATCAACAATTCTGTCCAAGCCCTTGAAGATTATTATCCTGATAAGGCTGTTTCGGGAGTTGTGGCTCGCGGAACAGAAGATTTGGGGAGAGGTTCCGCCGAGCCATCAACTCCCGAAACCGAAGACCGAGGTAGGATTATAGTTTCTCTGAGAAATTCAACAAAGGATGGCTATTATGATATAGTGGTGGAAGATAATGGGCCAGGAGTGGCGGCGGAGAATGTGGAGAAACTGTTTACGCCGAATTTTACTACGAAGAGTGCTGGTAGTGGACTGGGTTTGGCGATTAGCCGAAGTATACTGCAGAAGTGCGACGCGACCATTTCGTACAGCAAGTCCTTTACGCTGGGCGGCGCCTGCTTCACAATTCAGTACCCGAAAGGTTAGCGGACATCTGCAAGAATTCCAAAGAAATGATTATCTTTGCACTGAATTTAAAGGGGTACAATGAAAATCAACGATGCGAAGTTTGCAGGCAGCAGTACGAGGGTTTCCCAGAAACCCAAGCGTAGGCTGCCCGAATTTGCTTTTATAGGGCGATCCAATGTGGGTAAGTCCTCGCTGATAAACATGCTTACGGGCCGCAGCAAGCTGGCCATGACCTCGGCTGCGCCGGGTAAGACCAAACTCGTGAACCATTTTCTGGTAAATGACCAGTGGTATCTGGTTGATCTTCCAGGATACGGCTACGCAAAGATGTCGCAGAGCGGACGGGATGAACTCCAGAATGTAATCCGCGACTACATCCATAACTCCGAGGAACTGGTGAACCTCTTTGTGCTGGTGGATTCGCGTCACGATATCCCCAAGATTGACCTTGACTTCATGGCCGAACTGGCCGAAAACCAGGTACCCTTTGCGATTATCTACACCAAGTGCGACAAGCAGGGGCCCAATGTGTTTGCGGCGCAAAGGGCTAAGAATGAGCAGATTATCCTTCAGGACTGGGAGGAAGTTCCACCTTCTTTCGCAAGCTCCGCAGAGAAGGGGACAGGCCGCGAGGAAATCCTCGACTATATTGAACAAATCCTTAAAACTCTATAACAATGCAGCACGAACACAGAATGCAGGTATTTAGTTGCAGAGCCTCTATGGACTTTGCAAAAAAGGTTATTGACAACCTTCAGGAATTTGCAGCTGAGGGCGAAGATGTACATCTCGGACATCTTGAAGTGACCCAGTTCAGCGACGGAGAGTTCCAGCCCTCTTACATGGAGAGTGTGCGCGGAGCCACCGTGTTCATCATCCAGAGCACAATCCCGCCTGCAGACAACCTGATGGAGCTGCTGCTTAGCATCGATGCCGCCAAGAGGGCATCCGCATCCAAGGTAATCGTAGTGATTCCTTATTTCGGCTGGGCCCGCCAGGACCGCAAGGACCGCCCCCGCGTTAGTATCGGTGCCAAACTCGTCGCAAACCTTCTTAGGGCAGCAGGAGCCGACCGCATCATGACATGCGACCTGCACGCCGACCAGATTCAAGGCTTCTTCGACATCCCCGTCGACCACATCTACGCCAGCAAGGTCTTCCTGCCCACTATCGAGGGACTTCACCTCAAGCATCTGGCAATCGCCGCTCCCGACATGGGAGGTGCCAAAAGGGCAAACGCCTACGCCAAGGACCTCAGCAAGAGGCATGACTGCCCCGTAATCATCTGCCACAAGACCCGCGAGAGGGCCAATGTCGTGGCTGAAATCAAGGCAATCGGTGATGTGGAGGGCAAGGACATTGTGATTGTAGACGACATGATAGATACCGCAGGCACGCTTTGCAAGGCAGCCGATGTGCTCAAGAAACTGGGCGCACTCAGCGTCAGGGCCTGCGCAACCCACGGTGTGCTTTCGGGTGGAGCCGAGCAGAGGATTCAGGAATCTGCCCTGGACGAAGTGTTCATCACCGACACCATCCCTCACCCCGAAATCGGACCCGACAGCAAGATTAAGATAATCAGCATGGCCCAGGTATTTGCCCTGATGATGAATAGGGTATACATGTACGAGCCTATCAGCAGCCAGTTTGTATTCTAAGATACTATGAAGACCTTTCTCGCAGCCCTGCTTCTTTTGGGAATATGCATCCTGGGGATGTGTATAGGGGTGATTTTCCACAAAGGCTTCCCCAAATACGATGTGGGAAGCAATGAGGAAATGCGCAAGCGGGGAATAGTCTGCTTTAAGGACGAAGATGCCAAACTGCATCAAAAAAAGGCATGTTCGGGGAATTACTCGGACGCTTGCAAGGACTGCAGCCTTTATGGAATAGAATTTAAAAAAGGAGAAAGCCGATGAGCCTAGTAGCGATAGTTGGACGCCCGAATGTGGGCAAGAGCACTCTCTTCAACCGTCTGGTGGGGATGAGGCAGGCAATTGTAGATGATACCGCAGGTGTTACCCGCGACCGCCACTATGGGCGTAGCGACTGGAACGGCCGCGAGTTCAGCGTAGTGGATACGGGTGGCTACACCACCAATTCCGAAGATGTATTCGAGAGCGCCATCCGCCGCCAGGTGGAAATCGCCATCGACGAGGCCGATGTAATCCTCTTCATGGTTGAGGCAGCAACAGGCATAACCGACTACGATGCCGAGATTGCCGATGTGCTCCGCCGCAGCAAAAAGCCCGTCGTGCTTTGCGTAAACAAGGTGGACTCAGGCGACAAGATGTATGACGCCTACCAGTTCTATTCCCTCGGACTGGGCGAAATCTACTCCATTTCCGCCGCAAACGGCAGTGGCACAGGCGATTTGCTGGATGCAGTCGTGGCTGCTCTTCCCGAAGAAACCAACGAGGAAGACCCGTACGCAGGCCTGCCAAGGGTTGCGATTGTGGGTAAGCCTAATGTGGGCAAGTCCTCACTTACCAACGCCCTGCTGGGCGAGGAACGCAATATCGTAACACCTGTTGCCGGAACGACCCGCGACAGCATCGAGACCCATTACAACAAGTACGGCCACGAATTGATGCTGGTTGACACAGCCGGCATCCGCAAGAAGGGCAAGGTCAACGAAGACCTTGAATTCTACTCGGTTATGCGTTCCATCCGCGCCATCGAGCACGCCGACATCTGCGTGCTGATGATAGATGCGACCAGTGGCATGGAAGCCCAGGATATGAACATCTTCAACCTCATTATCCGCAACCGCAAGGGCTGTGTGCTGGTGGTAAACAAGTGGGATTTGTTCATCAAGGACTCCGACACCATGAAGCAGTACACCAAATCCCTCAAGGAGCGCCTCGCACCATTTGACGATGTACCAATCATCTTTACCTCGGTTGTGAAGATGCAGAGGGTACAGGATGTGCTGAATGCCGTTGAGGAGGTTTACGCGAACTATAGCCAAAAGATTCCTACGGCCCGACTGAACGAGGCCCTGTTGCCAATAATTGAGGAGACTCCACCTCCTGCATGGAAGGGTAAGTATGTGAAAATCAAGTATATAACCCAGCTGC
>Ga0065711_1044965_pt1 | contig 13769 bp, 4 predicted proteins | sample Hoacrofraction12_FD_59098 | JGI IMG/M metagenome (GOLD analysis project Ga0065711, IMG submission 59098) | Hoatzin crop microbial communities from Cojedes, Venezuela - Epithelial fraction 12 v2 (version 2) | ecosystem: Host-associated > Birds > Digestive system > Esophagus > Crop | place... | reverse complement strand
GCGCCAGCCGGCCTTCGGGCGCCTTCCTCCCGCCCCCGCCCTCGGCGGCGGAAGTAGCCCCGGGGAGGGAGGCCCCGGGGGGCGAGGTGTGAGGGGAGGAGGGCAGAGCCGCCCCCCCCGGCCCGCGCAGCCGCCGGGCGGGCGGGGAGGGGAGCGGCAGGTGTGGCCCTGGCGGCGGGGGACGGGACGTGGTGTGGCCGGACACGCGGGGCGAGCGGCGCGGACCCTGCGCGCCCTGCCGCCGCGGTTGCGGGGGTGGGGGGGGTGCTCCAGCCCTAGGCCTTGCCGCCGCCCTCGGCCCCCCTCCCCGGGTTGGGCGGTGGGGTGCTTCCCTTAGAAGCTGAGGGGAGAGGAAGGACGCCCTGGCCCGCGCAGAGCTCCTCGTCTCCTTGTGTCCTGGGGCAGCTTGGCTTGGCGTGCTTTCTGGAAGAAATAGCGATGACCAGGCAGTCGCCTGCTGTACAATTTATAGGGTTGACGGCGTTTCTTGATCCTAAAAAATGAGTTTGGGTGTCACGGCTGTGCAGATGGCATCTCACCATCTAACTTCGTATTTTTCTGTGCCTCAGGAAGACACTCGGTGGGGGGAGAGCGAGTTAAAAAAATTACGGCGCTTTCGCTGAGGTGCAGATGCTGGCTTGTTGTGCAGTCAGCAGCACATCGAAACCGGCGTGTTTCACGCTAGTGTCTACATTCATGTCTGGGTTCCCGCGTCGGGAGTAGGCTGCCTTCAATGCCGAGCGCCCTAGGCTGTTCTGTGGTTGGTGAGAAATGCAGCTGGCCATCAGGTGCAACGCCAAGCTTAGCCAGTTTTGACGTAACGTGCAGTATTTCTCAGTTTGCACTGCTGTGCATCGTTTGAAACAACCTTTCAGCGGCAGCTTCACAACTGTGTATTCTTCAGGAGCAGCACCCCCGGACTGCGTAGTATGAGGCTCTAAAATTGTCGCCTTAACTTGGTGCCTCTAAGCCGATAATTGATGAGAAAGTTTGAGGCTAGGAGCCCACCTAGTAGTCCACTGCCTGCGGCATTTGGGAGCGATTGCCTGAGGGTTCTGATGAATTCCTCATACCACAAGAAGAATGTCGGAAGTTGGCAGGGGAAATATCGTCTGTAGTAAGCAGTCGGGTTCCCTCTAGTGAGGTAGCAGCCACGCAACCTCTTCTAGCAAAGCACCTAGACTGGCAGAGGACAAAACCCGCAAATAGTTGCCTGTGTGCTTGTGTTGGTGCCCGTGTGCAGCCTGCTTGCTGTTTGCCTGGCACGCTGCTGGTGGAGCGGTGCATGTGAGTACTTCTTAGTTGGCTTCAGGCAAAATATGCCAGCTCTCATAGACTGCACAACAGCAAACCCATGGAATCTGATTTACAGCTACCTCCTGTTCTGTACAAATACTAGGGAGAAAATAGCAATCAATTTGTTTTAATTCCTTCAAGACAGTGTTTTTTTCTTTGCTTTGGCAAATATTTGGAAGTATAGTTGCTTCCTTTATTTGAAAATCACCTTTCTCAGTGAAATGGAACCAGCGGTGAATAAATTCTTCCTACACAATGTAAATGTGCCAGCTCCAAAAGAGGGGAAAAAAAAACCCAAACCCAACAACCTCACAATCGGAAACCTTTTATCGGGAAGTAATGTTAAAATAAAACAGATGTGAAATTTATTTCACGAATTGCTATTGAAACACTACAGCTTGAACTTATTTTTTAGTAGGGCATAGTTTGGGGTATGGGTACAGTTTGACTTTGTTCTGCTTTTGTTTTATATTTTGCGGTACAGTTTAAAAAATGCAACACAGTGAGTAAACCGGAGAATATTCTTTCTTCATTGTAAAGTGCTGCCATGCGTAATACATATTTAGTCAGTTTGTTATGAGCTTTTGCTATTCAGTAGTAATCCAGTGACTGGTGTGAGACTATTAAAGCAATATTTCAAAGATCAGTGCTTTTTAAATGTGGTCTGAGACTGCTGCTTTGAAAAAAATGAGCTATTGCAAATAGTGACAGAACTTCCATTGTTTGGTTTTGTTTTTTTTCTTTCTCCATTTCCCCTAATTGAGTGTAGTCATCAAATACATATCACAATTCTGAGCTAGTTTATACATGTGAATGCCAGTAGTTTCTCTGAAGTCGCTGAGCTATTCCAGTTTGTAAGTCTGCGTGCTTACAGTATTAGGGGTTGTGGTCTTGTTTTACAGTACGTATCTTTTCCCATATTTGATTTTGTCTGGTGGATATAGTCAAGCATTTTGAATGGTTAATGCTACTGGGACTTTGGGAAGCAATGACTGTTGGGACAGCTATTAAACTGAGTTACAATTTAACACAAACGAGGGAAAAAAAAAAAGAAAATAAAAGATTCAAATCCTTCATATTTTGCAGTCAAGCTAGTTTAATTAACCTCTTTCTTCTGGTGCCTGGTGTAATTTAAATACTAATGTTATCATTTTTTATGTTCTCAAGAACTGATGAATGGATCTTAATTTCCAGTAAAATTTCGACATGATTTAGGTCTTCCTTCAGTCACTACTACTGTTTTAGAGCTGTGGTGCGTTACCTGCATTGAATGGTATTGTTAGCAGCGTTAATCACAGTGATTTGTAATACGGGTCATTTATTGTTACGAATTCTCCATTTTCAATTCTATTGTGTGTACACTCAAATACTAGGTAAGCAATAATCTTATTTAATATATGGTACAGTGTGTGCACCTCCTCCATCAGAAAGGAAAAGAGGGAATTTGTAAGAAACTATCTAAACCTATGGGCATTTGGCTCCACCTTCAGAGATAAGGAAGAACAAATGACGAACATTTATTGACTAAGCTGCCCTGCCTGCCTTTCCTCAGAAGTGTAGGAGTAGGTTTGGTTTTTTTTCCTTAACGAACTGTAGAGAATACTTGTGTGGAGCTGATGCCTGGGCCTCTGTTTTGAGAGACCTGTGTGATCAACAGCAAAACCTGTGGTTAATGTTACGTGTATACTTTGCAGAAACCAGGCCTTAATGTAGTAGTATTTCTGCATATGGCATTTTAGGGAAAGTGTCCAAGTAAGTGGCAGCCCAAAGTCTGTGCAGAAGGGCTGTGGTAGAGTTATAATAATGCCTTTTTTCCTTCTTTCGTTACTCCCTTAAAGCATGGTTTTCTTTTTGTGGTTTCACAGGAGCGTTTGTTTTGTTTTCCTAAGTTGCATGTTGTAATTATTTTTTCTTTTGTTGTATATTAAGAAATAATTCTGAATGTGTCAATTTTAATTTTTCTTTATAGGTTCTGCCCAGTTGGTATTTAGTGTGACAGAGGTCGTTGAAAGAACTGTCTGTAATAAAACCGTCACTTTACCTTGCCATGTGACTAATCTGAAGGAGAACAATACATATGCCATGTTTGTTACATGGAAAAAACAAGGAAAAATAATTTTTTCTTTTGATGGAGCAACACAGGCCTTTTTCAAAGATCCAATGGTTCCATCAGCTGACTTAGTATCTCAGGCGGATTTACCCAAGGGTATTGCCTCTCTAAAGCTTAACAGTGCAGAAGCAGAAGATGGAAATTACAGTTGTAAAGTAACAGAATCAAGCAGAGAAGGAGAAACAAGAGTTGAACTTAGAAACCGCTCAGGTGAGTTGCCTGCCATTGTTTTGGAACCTGTTGGGAGAGAAAACAAGCAAAATTTTATGGGAAAGAGAAAAATAATGAACATGGCAATATATTACTTTAAATTGAAAATACAAAAAATGTTGCACCCAGGCCTTCAAACTTGAATGATACTATGAGTTGTTTTGGATTAAGTTACTGGGGAGTGCATCTGTGGGAAAGATCCGAACACATTTTTTTCATTCCGTGATAATGTCTCAAAATCATTTGTCTAATATAGTAAAACCTATGCTTTCCCATATGTTTTAGATTATATAGTTGGTGATAATTTCAGCACCCTCATGTTATTACATTACGTACTGAAATGTACTCCTGATATCCTTGTGATACTGAGCTGTATGCATCCGTCACAGTGGCTGCAGAAGTCTTTTCTTTCAAGAACTGCAACTTCCAATCTTTAGCTATGCTGGAAAAATTACAGATAGAACTAACAGAAATTCTGTATAAGAGCTCAAAAACTTGATCTGAAGGTATGCAGATTTCCAGTGCTGCTACTAGATGGTAACTTGTTACGGTTTTCTAGCATTAATTATTGTCTTCAGAAGATGAGGTTAAACTAACATAATGGTGACTAAGTGATAAATTTCTTGTTTAGTGAGCCATTTTACCTTGTCTTGTCAGATGCAGCCCATGTGTTCTAGCGCCTCAGCTACTGAGTGATGAGATTTGTACATGTGCAGCCTGTCTGGTATTCTGCAGAAGTGACAGTTACACTGAACGTATGTGTGTATAGTTTATCTCTTCTGCACAGGAGACTTGCGTCTTGCTTCTGGAAAGCTGCTCAGAAGCACTGAACGTGTTATATATGCATAGCACATGGAGTCTTACCTGTGCACTGTAGAATTGTCCTAGGATGTTTTTGCTATTATATTTTGCGTTTGTCATTAAAATGTTTATGAAGCTCAAACAGATGTTACTTGTGTCCTGCTGGAAACATCTGTGTAATTCACAGTGGAGTCTAATTATTGACTTAACCATATGCACTGCAAAGCAAATGTGATTCTGAAATGAATTGAAAGGGGTACAGCCACTGAAAGAGTGAGGATGCTACAATATCATTCAGTTCTTAGAATGCTGCAAAACCAGGGGAAGAGGTATAGGCAGTTTCCTTCTCTTACACCTTCTTCCTTACTCAGCCTTTTTGGACTGTTTTTGCCATACAGTGTTAAGCTCTAGAACAGGAAACAAGGCTTGAGAATGTAGTAGAATCAAGTCCAATTTGCAAGTTTTATTGTTTTGTTATTACTTTCTCTGTTTTTAGAGTTTTGAAAGTGGTATGAAGACTACAAAGCAGGAAACTGATGTATTTTTTCTAATTTCATTTTCTAGTTGTCAGTTGCGACGAGGAAAGTACTTCAACACCAAAGGAAAAATGTGGTTAGTGAAGAATTTATAGTTGCGAGGTCACGTTAGGTTTGAGAGAGTATGCTATAAAATGTAAAACTTAGTCTTGTGTTTGAGAGTTTGGCTGAAGTTGAAACAGTCGCTTGTTCTCTCTTTAAGTTCTTTTGCATAATTTTTTGGTGTTTGTTCCTCAGTGTTCTAGAGAGACTCTTAAGATGATAAGCTAATAGAAGAAAGCGTAGCAAGTGAGTTTTGAAAAGGGCTAGTGAATAATGGATATCCTGTATCAGTCTTCACTCTGTCATTTCTGAGCAATGATTTCATGCTATCGCTAGTAATATGTTCCAATTGATGCTTTTACAAAGAAACAAGAGCCAACTAGTCTCCATCTTGCTTTACAGAATTCCCGGATTCACATAGGAAATGGGTGGCAGAGTGAGCAAGATTTCTTTGCCAATGCCCTTATATTTGGGCACACTCTTTCCTGATCAGTTACCTTCACAGGAGGGCGACAGCAAAGTTTCCCATTTATCTTTTCTGCTTCTTTCTTCTCTTTTTACTTCCTCTTCTCTTCCCCCTTCCCTCCTCCCCTCTGAAGTCTCTTTTGCTTATTTGGAATTGATTTCCTTATATTAGCTCTCAGAATAATACTTTTCGCCCAGAGTTTATTTTATTGCTATGAAGCACCAGAGTAAGGGAAATGTATTACCAGGAAAATATGTTCAGCTATTTCTCGTACTTGCATGTTGCATGTACCAGCAGTATTGCAAGCATTTCCACACAATAAGTGCTTTTAGACTCTTTTAAGACTGGCCATATGTGGTTCCACATTGCGTGCTGAAGTCCTAGCAGATACCAGGCTTCATGGCTGCTTTTTTTTTTTTCTATTTGTAATACCTGGTAGTGTCATCTGGCAGTGCTACAGAGGAAATGAAGCTGCTTTAGAATCTCTGCTTGCAGTTAGTTTCAATTCATTAATAATTCTCAGTTACAGTGAACAGAATTACTGGGATTTGCCTGTAGGATTTGGCTTATCTAGAGAATGGCAACTGCATCGAAGTCATTGTTCAATATTAGTTGCTTTTCTGAAAATGCAAATGAAGCAAAAAGCCTTTCTTTAAACAGTTCTTTAAATTAGACTTCTTTTGGTGATAAAGAAGTTGCCAAATATTCCTTCGTTTCTCTGTCTTTAGTATGTTTTGTGGTTGCCTTGTATTTATGTTGTAACCGCAGTGTCTTCTTCTGTGACCCCCTTGTTGGTGGAGGGGAGTTTGTGAATTTAAAACTGTCCTCAAGGTATGTACTTGGCATTGAAAGTTGTGAAGTATTGCTACTTATTTCCATGTTTCTGGAGCTGCAGATACAGCTTTTAAATACGGAGCGTAAGTGCAAGGAGTATGCATCTAAATGGAGATTAGAAATATTTTTGGAAGCAAGTGTGCAGACAGAGGAGTGGTGGCAAGTATAATGCAAGAAATTGAGACTTTGGATTGCACTGAGGGAGTCTAAACAAAGTTATGAGCAGAGATGGAAGAATCCATTTTCTAGTTCAGTGGAGATACTTTCAGAACTTTGTGTTGGAAGGTGACTTACATGGTCTTACAGCATGAGTGACTGAACAGTCTAAGGCATCCAAGATGCAGGGGGAAAAAGACTAAACAGAAGATTTCTGAAATTAACAAAGCAGTGTTTCCTTCTCACTTAGGTTAGCTCCTGTATTCCTTATCACACATCTGGATTTCTTCAGGAGTTACCACAGTTGGGGGTAGAATAGAATAGCTAGGGAAGCACCAAACTGGACTCTTTAGATCTTTCCCAGCTTCCCTGCTTAGCCTAAATACGCCGTTTTTCTGATCTTACTGTGCCGTTTGTCGTTCTGCAAGCTAACAAGCTTGTACTGCCACATGATAGCATAAATGTATCCTCTGCTGCAGTGGAGGTTAAGACCTCCAGTTTGTAAAACTTTAGCGTAACTAGAAGTACTGAAAAAATAGGTTGTCACACAAAAGATCAGAGTGAAAAATACACAGGTAGAAGTCATAGCTTTCTTAGCCTGTTATAACTTTTAATGCTAACTATTACATACAGTATTGAGAAATCTAGAGAATAGCCTAAAAGAGGCAATAAATGTGTGTAAAGCTAATAACGTCAGTTTTTGTTTTATTCCTACCATATTTTTTTTGTTTATTCTCTAGGATCATGGTTTCTTCTACTGCATAGGGCTATCATCATAGCGTTGCTGTTCTTAGTTCTTGTTTTGTGTTCGGCTCAGTTAAGTGTTATTGGTAAGTATTGCTCTTTAATTCTTTGCAGTTACTGATTTGTCATAAAATTGCTTGCATAAAGGCATCCATGTAAGGTGGAAGATGAAAGAATTCTGCGTTGCATAGCCTTCCATTTCCTTGTCAGTGAGCCTTGCACTCTTTCAGGACATGTGACATACATTTTCGGCATCAAGCTACGAAAACACTAGTCTAGCATAGCATTTGCAGTTTGGGGCCTTTGAACTGAAAAATCCCCATGACCTCGTCCAGATGATGTGTGTTTTGGGGCTTCGGCATGCCACATGGTGCCCCAGTCATGCAGTGTGGACACAGGCACTGTGTTGTAGGGGATCTAGCTGTAAGCAGTGGGATCTGGGCCAATCTGCTCCATTTGCTTGGAGGCCAGGGTTTGGTCCCTGGGGTTGGTATTTTTAGCATCTTGATGTCTTTGTAGATAAAGGTATGATGTGCAGCCTAAAAGGTCTGTGTTCAGAGCTAGTCTGCCATGCGGTGATGTTTTTGCTGCCAATACTGTTGCAGACGATGAGGTTTTTTGCAAGTGTGCAATTTTTGTGGGGTGAAATTGGAAATGTCTACTGTCATTGGTTAGAACAAGGAAGCTTTTCTTCGCTGTTGGTTCACCGTGACATTGAATCGTTAGAAGCAGAAACATGTTTCATTTTATGGTCGTAAAGTTAATCATAGAGAAAAGTGGTGCTCACTTCTTAATGTAAAATTGTTCATTAGTCTTTTTAGCACTGGCTGAGTTATAATTTAACACTGACATCAGTGATTTTGTTAAATGTTTTCAGAGGCAGTACTTTCACCAGTGTCACACATCCTTAGATGTTCTTTATACACTGGTGTCCAACACGTGTGCAATGTAGAGTGTGCTATATGTCCTAGTCTTTCAGATGGTTCCCTGTGGTGCAGTTTGTTACAGTAGTCTTGGACGTTTTTTCGGCCTTTTTCTATTTGTAGACTTCTGAAAAATAAAAAATTTCTGTTTAGAGTTGAGTCTATAAGAAACGGAAAGAAATCACACTCGGAGTGATTTATAGTAATAACATATTCAGCTATCTATATATAATTTCATTTATTACCTTTTCATGAACCTCTGAAAGTGGTATGTGACTTTTCAAAGGTCCATCCGTGGTCAGAGGTTGACAACTAATACATATTTTTAAAATTACTGCATTTCCATAGTGTTAGATTCCAGATTGTTATTATTTATAATGGTTTAGGAGTCTCTGATTGGTTCTAATATGTTCAGGAATTGTCATTGCCTTCCATTTGTAGCAGAACTTCCACATTTTTAGCATTTTGATAGCAAAGTAATAGTTGTCCTGAAATAAGCATGAATTGCATCCATGGAGAAGCACTGTCATTTTACAGGAGTAAGTTGAGCCTGCTTGGATTTTATTGCATCTGTGCACTTTATTGCGAGGTCTGTGACCTCTGTGGGGAAAAGCAATTGTGCTACCTCTAACTTAATAAATGTGGGTGTACTTACTGTTTGTTTTTGTTGTTTGTTTTTTTGTTTGTTTGATTTGCACTATGTTAGTTAACCTGTGAATCCAGCAATACTACAATATACCTTTAAATAGTTTGTTAAACTGGGCTTGGTTATTCTGTGTAACACTTGGGAATATATGTTTTCTTGTTTTTGTGTTTTATGGGGGGGTTTGGTTTTTGGGGTTTTCTTAGTCAGTTAGTTTGGGATGGGGTGGGTTTTTTTTTTTTTGCTTAGAGGATTGGCTTTTAGGATTTAAGTATAGCATATCCATTGCTTATTTTTGCTGTTGTGTCTTGCTTTCCTTATGTAGCATATTTATAATACAAAAAAATGTGAATTTCCAGTACAGATATGCAGCAAGATTTTACTATTACTACTATTCCATAGAAGTTTTTGGTTTAAACGACAGTAGTACTTGGGGGTATGACTGGGGTCCTGTTGTGTTAGACCATGTGGGTATAATGAAAGATAGTTTTAATTACAAGAGAGAATATTCTGTAATCCTTCTGTAGGTAAGATACTATTAAAGATTTTGTCATATGTACCCTCTAGAATATTTACTGTATCCTTGTGATTTTTTTTGTGCTAACACAGTGCCTGTTAATGGGATGTTAATTCTGTACGTGCTACTTGTTTTTCTTTTTGAAGTTAGTTACAGTATTTGTTTGTTCTCTGTCTGTGATTACGGGTTTCAGCATGTACCAAGATTGTTGGTATATTAATTTTCAAGCTTGGAGCAAGAGCTGTATTTTTTTGTGTCTTAGTTTTAGCAGTGTATAAGGCAGAAACAAACACAGCTTATTATGATGTTGATGTTGTATTTGTACTGTTTCTTCTTTTCCAAAGACTGTGAAAGTGCTGCTGCATTGAAACCCTCCACTGGAATCCACCATTTCTGAGATGGCAGCTATTTAGCAGTGCAGTTACGCTGAAAATTTGTCTTGTCTGTGGCATCTGAGCATGTAGATCGTCCCGTATCTATTCATCCTCAAAGCATTCTGAGGAAGGGCTGAGGGAGCTGAGATTGTTTAGCCTGAAAAACAGAAGGCTGAGAGGGAACCTTATAAATGCTTATAAATATCTTAAGGGTGGGTGTCAGGAGGATGGGGCCAAACTCTTTTCAGTGGTGCCCAGCGACGGGACAAGGGGCAGCGGGCACAAACTGGAGGATAACAATTTCCATTTGAACACGAGGAAGAACTTCTTCACTCTGAGGGTGACGGAGCCCTGGAACAAGCTGCCCATGGAGGTTGTGGAGTCTCCTTTTCTGGAGATACTCAAACCCCGCCTGGATGAGGTCCTGTGCAGCCTGCTCTAGGTGACCCTGCTTCGGCAGGGCCCTTGGACTAGATGGTCCCCAGAGGTCCCTTCCAACCCCTAACATTCTGTGATTCTGTGAGATGGGAACATCACTCTGTTCCCTAGGGGATAGAGGTGATATGTCTGAGCTCACACAGTGTCATGGGGAAGAGAATTAAACCTGGAATTTTTAAATCCCTGTCTGACACTCACCTGAGTAACAAATTCACTGTGACATTTTTTAAATGTCAGTTGTTCATCTACTTGAATTAACTTGTACCGTGTCCCAGAGTTATTTTGATAACGTATCACCTGAATTGTATAGAAGGTGGAATTAAGAATTTGGCTGAAACACCAGCGCCAGGTTTCATTTATCCGAGTAAGCCATATTAACCGTATCAGACAATGAGAACAAGTGAATTCTTGGTAATATTAATAGTTCTAAATTTTTAGGCATTTTTTTCTTTTAGGACAACAATCCTAATTATAAAATCTGTGTATTTTAGTGAGAGAATTTGTTTGATTGTTTTCCTCTCTTTCTCTCTTTGTTTTGTCTTTAAGCATTAAAATATGAGATTGTACCTCAGAAGAAAATGGGCATCATTGTAGCAGGTATCATCTTCACAGTTGCTGCTGTTGTAGGCACCGTTCTTTTTGTCCAAGGTAGGTGTATTCTAATTGCCTTCTTAAGCAAATAAGACCACAAATGAATCTCTTCCATGCAGTACTATGGAGGTTAGTAGATTGTGATTAATAGGTGGTACTAAGTTAAAAAAAAAAGTACAGAATACAACTAAAAGAGCATTGTGGTTGTCAGGCCCTCAGATGATCATAGGGAGATACAGACTCCAAATTTATTCCTATTTTCTGTCCTGCTACCTTGGGTGAATATTAGGGTCTAGGGAGTGACTTCTGGTGCCTCAGTGGGATTTATTTCTGGACCCTAAAACTTGGTGATACTAACAATTTGCTTTTGTTGCTTTGTGCTTTTTTCCAATCAAGGATTTCTGTTTTACTAATTTCCATGCAAATGTTTGCAGATGGCTATACCGCACAGAATCAAGCTGGTCTTGGCCTAATTGTAGTCCCTGCTGTGATTTTGGTACCGTTGCAATACTTCATGTTTGGAATAGGTGAGTATTTATTTATTCACTAGCTCAAGAACACACTGATAGAAAAACTGAGCTCCCCCTCCCAGTAATCTACATGCTATTTTCATTCTTAGAAATTGGTACTGTGATAGCATGCTGGGTTCCTGACCTTCCTCGTATCTCAAAACAAAATGTTTAACCTGTGTTTGTTTGGCTAAGTTGCTTCAGGGAAGAAGTATAAGTTACTGGCTTGAAAAATGAGATTTAGGATAGGACATCTGAGTGATACCTGCTCTTCCTGCTTGGGTCTTGGGACTGGGATGAATGACTAACTCTCAGAATGTATGTGTTTAATTTTTTCTACTTATGGTTTGTTGATAATTTGATTTATATATACATATATTTGTGTGTGTGTGTATACATACAAGAGTGCTGAGTGACTTGCAGTGACTTGAGAGTTTTGTTATCATACTGGCTCACTGAGCTTAGAATTTAGGAGAATCTGATTTTTAGTTTTATGTGAATGACCTACCTTTTGTATCTCCTTAGTTAATCTTTAAAAATTAAAATTCTTTTTCTCTTTCTGTATTTCCCAGTTTTTGATAGTCTACCACAAGCAACATTTGCTCTGATAGGTTTGAAAATTCTTGGTTACATAATTGCTGTGGTTGGTTTTGCCCTGTCTGTCTCAGGTAAGCAATTTATATTCTGTAAAAGTGTCTGTTTACTTTTGTCTATACCTGATGTTTGTTTATTTGTAACAGTAAAATGCTGTGGAAGTGGCTTCACTACATTGAGTGTTAGCAAGTAGCTTCTGTGAATGTACTTTACGACTACTGTGTTAATGCTCAAAAAAAAAAAGTTAATTGTTTTAATTTTACAACAGTTGGTGCCCTAAAGAATCACCTAAACCCAACATTGACTTTTATTACTGTTACTCTTACTGGAACCTAGGGTATTTAAGAAACTAAACTAGTGTCATAATATTTTCCTCATGTTCAATGAATAAATCAGAAATTACTTGTTAATCTCCACTTCTAAGCAACTGATAACTTAGTTGCTGCAAAATGAATACCATTGAAACTGCCTAAGAAGGCAAACACAGGGCCAGTAAACTTGGAAGTGTTCTTGGACTGTTGTAAGTCTGGTTGTGGCTGGCACTGTGCTTCAGCACAGAAAAGCAGTCCCTGTTGTGAAGGAACACCAGCTGAACACTCCACTCAGCGGTACCCGGCATCCCTGCCTCTGACCCTCCCTTTGTCCCCTCCTGCCATCCTCTCCCCACAGCAGAAGACCCCACAGCAGAGAGAAGGGTGAATTGAGGACGAGGCGTCCTTGGCAGCATCTTTAGTAGTAAAATACATACTTGTGTTCATTGGAAGCACTTCATACCCCCGATGTGTTGTTTCTTAGAGATATTCTTCATTTTAGTGGTTCATTTGGTTGGGTATTGAAGAAAGACTGTTTCTCCTTGAAGTGGTTTCTGAAGGTTTGTCTACTCTGGGTGAAATGATAGACCTTTCAGTGGAGTTGTGCTTTGAATTTTATGCTTGTTGTTTAGGATTTACAGAAGTATTTGTAAGGGGTGCCTAAGTGTTGTCAAATGTAATAGTGAAATAAAGTGATGGGAGATTTCTGGTAAAGCCTTAATGCTCTAGACTAATCCAAAATGGAGGATGTTTTTGTTATGCTCTGAAATGGAAAGTCTTCCTAGTTTTAGAGGGTGACCTTTTCACAGGTCATGTAAGATAGATGTTGTCTGTATCTCTGGAAGTTTAGCTCAATGACCCATAAATGTTGGTAGAAATTGCTCATCCTAGGTTGAACTCACAGGTGGCTGCAATGACTTGATGCTGGAAACAAGGAGCAGAGACTAAGGGGTTTCTGTTGTGAACAGTGGTAGGTTGTAATAGTCAATTCCTGTGCTGTGATACCCCTGTAAACATGGGGCGTTCCTGTTATCTGTGGTGGACTTGCCTCAGAACTACACTGACACTGTTCTCCCTTTGCGTTTTTTTTTTACCCTGTTTTATCAGTGACAGTACTGTCTTATCTAATGCAGTTATAGTTCAGACAGTTGGGATTGAAAATGTGAGTTTAAATTTAAAATAATTTAAAATACAGTTAATCATAGAATCATAGAAAGTTTTGGGTCTGAAGGGACCCCTAGAGCTCATCTAGTCCAACCCCCCCACAGTGAGCAGGGACACCGCTAACTAGATCAGGTTGCTCAGAGCCCTGTCCAGCCTGGTCTTGAATGTTTCCAGGGATGGGGCCCTCTCTGGGCAGCCCGTTCCAGTGTTTTACCACCCTCATTGTAAAGAATTTCTTCCTTATGTCTAGCCTAAACCTACCCTGTTTTAGTTTAAAACCATTACCCCTTGTCCTGTCACTGATGTCTCTACTAAAAAGATTGTCCCCATCTATCCTATAGGCTCCCTTTAAGTACTGAAAGGCTGCAATCAGGTCTCTGCGCAGCCTTCTCTTCTCCAGGCTGAACAAGCCCAACTCTCTCAGCCTGTCCTCATAGGAGAGGTGCTCCAGCCCTCGGATCATTTTTGTAGCCCTCCTTTGGACCCGCTCCAACAGTTCCGTGTCCTTCT
>Ga0065711_1044964_pt1 | contig 13770 bp, 24 predicted proteins | sample Hoacrofraction12_FD_59098 | JGI IMG/M metagenome (GOLD analysis project Ga0065711, IMG submission 59098) | Hoatzin crop microbial communities from Cojedes, Venezuela - Epithelial fraction 12 v2 (version 2) | ecosystem: Host-associated > Birds > Digestive system > Esophagus > Crop | place... | reverse complement strand
CAAGACCCGCCTGGACAAGGTCCTGTGCAGCCTGCTGTAGGTGACCCTGCTTCGGCAGAGGGGTTGGACTAGATGACCCACAGAGGTCCCTTCCAACCCCTAACATTCTGTGATTCTGTGAGAGGGGGAGCCCTGGGTGCCAGAAGTGATGGGGCTGCCCTTTCCCGTTGCTGACTCAGGCCTTGGAGGGTTTTGCTGCAGTCTGGCCTTTCACACCATCCACATCTACCTGCCCTCTGCTATATTTTCGTTCTTCCTTCCTTCTAGGTTAAGCGAACTCTCTTCATCAATGGGATCTCAAAATATGCTGAGCCAGAGAAGATCAAGAAGCATTTTGAGTGAGTCTCACTGTGTCCCTAATTAAAGATTGCTCTGTGATGGGGGTGTTTTCACTGGGATAGTGCTAGAGTCACCTGGAAGGACAATAATACATTGAGAGCAGAAAGGTAGTCAAAATCGGTGAATGCTTGTATTTTGGGCATCTGTTATTTTTCTGCACAAATTTCTATTTGAATGTGCGGTGTCCTCGGTTTTGTGTCATGGGATATGGGCAGCCATCTCTTGCAGAGCCACAGGGGCTCAGTGTGGTAGGTAGTGGAAAGGGCATGGCCTGAGACGCATTCAAATTCAGAGGTGAGATGCGGGAAGGAGTCACTCGAGCAGTGACTACAGGATGTTGTGCTGCTGCTTCTACTCTGATCACGTTCCTTGTAGAAAAGTAGATTTTTCTTTTTAATAAAAAAATTAAATTCCTCTTCCGTCAGGACCTCAGTGAACACACTGTCAGGGCCATGTTTAGAAGCACCATGGGGAGAGGAGAAATGCGTTGTACCCTTTTGGAACCCTGCTGCCTCTTTCCGACCCCAAGCCCTGCAGCCTGTGAAGGCAGAGAGGGGGTATGGGTTCAGAGTGGTGCCTTGCAGCCGCAGGGCGAAAGCCCAAAGAGGCTCCACGTGCCAGAGCCTGAAGCGTGTAGTGTTTGTCCCACGTGTTGCTTCTGTTGTAAGGGACAGAGCCTGCAGGCTCCCCTGATGTCCCCAGCGAGCTCTTGCTCTGCACCCTGACGCTCAGCCTGGGGCAGGATGCGTGGGGTCTGCTTGAGGGTACAGTCTCTGCTGCCATGTGTGATGAACTGGTGCTTCCCATCCTCAGGGAGGCCTACGCCAACTGCACGGTCTTGGAGGCCCGTCCCTGCTATGATGTGGCCCGGCTGATGTTCCTGGATGCAGAGAGGTAACCCTTGGTTTGGGAGAGAAGGCATGGTGGGCAGGGGCTGCGGGGTCCCCTTCGAGTCTGGTGCCACAGGAGCTTTTCTGAGCCACCCTCTTTCTTTCCTTCCTTCCTTCTCTTCTGCTCTCCTGTTTCAGGAAGAAAGCTGAGCGTGGGCGAATCTACTTCACCAACCTGCAGAGCAAGGAGAACACCCCATCCATGATCAACCCCAAGCCCTGTGGCCACCTGTGCTGCTGTGTCATCAGGGGCTGTGAGGAGGTGGGGCAAGAGCTGGAGGTGTTGGGCAGTGGGGCTCATGGGGCCTTGTGTCCCCAGGTCTCAGCTCTGACCCCTATCCCTCTGCCCAGGTGGAGGCCATCGAGTACTATACCAAGCTGGAGGAGAAGCTCAAAGATGACTATAAGCGGGAGAAGGAGAAGGTGAATGAAAAGCCTCTGGGGATGGCATTTGTCACCTTCCACAATGAGACCATCACAGCCATGTGAGTGCAAAGAATCCTGTCCTCCCCAGGAAGGTGACTTGTCCCAGCTCTTGCCTTAAAGCAGAGGAATGCCAGCACTGAGGCGTCCTCCTCAGCTTGTCCCTGCCAGCCCACTGTGTCAGCATCTCCCTCTTTTTCTCCAGAATCCTCAAAGATTTCAACGCTTGTAAGTGCCAGGGCTGTGCATGCCATGGGGAGCCCAGGGCCTCCTCCTGCAGCGAGTCCCTCCACGTCTCCAACTGGACCGTCAGCTACGCCCCTGACCCACAGAACATCTACTGGTGAGCGGCTGTGTGGGGCTTAGCAGGCCCTGCCAGTGGGAAAGGGGTGCACCCTTCCCGTCTGCTCCTCTGGTAACTGAAGGAGTTGTTCTTGCTGAAGCCCAGCTGGGCTGAGCTAGAGGTCTGATCTGACTTGGAGGGGGAAGGCGTTGGGCTGGCGCCCAAAGCACTGGTCACGCAGGCTGGGCCATAGAGCATGTGTGAGGCCCTGGACCTGCCCTTCTCCCCAACTCAGCCATCCTGATGTCCTCCTTTCCCCCTTCCAGGGAACACCTCTCCATCCGGGGCTTCATCTGGTGGATCCGCTGCCTCGTGATCAACGTGGTCCTCTTCATCCTCCTCTTCTTCCTCACCACCCCTGCTATCATCATCACCACTATGGACAAGTTTAATGTCACCAAGCCTGTGGAGTACCTCAATGTAAGGCCTTTGGAGATGGCTGCAGGATGGGTAGCTGGGAACCACCCTGAGGCACAACAGCCCCTGCCGGGGAGGGTTAGGGAGAGGGACTGTCAGCGGTCCCCAGGTCCTGTCCACCTCACCGGGAGGGAGGTGCAGAGCCTGGCCAGGGCACAGTGGCAGCTGCAGTGCTGGGGACCCAGCGTCAGCAAAGGCAGCTGTACCTGTGGCAGGCGCAAGAGCTGCCGCACCGTGTGACACTTGGTCTCTTCTTTTCCTCGCTGCAGAACCCCATCATCACCCAGTTCTTCCCCACCCTGCTGCTGTGGTGCTTCTCTGCTCTGCTGCCCACCATCGTGTATTACTCTGCCTTCTTCGAAGCGCACTGGACCAGGTAAGGACAGCCAGCACCTGTTTAGTCATCCCAGCCTGCTGCCTGACCACTAGACGCTTCTCACTGACGTAAAACTCCTGGCTGGATCCTTCTGCTTGAACTTCTGTCTTCCACTCCAAGCGTGGTGTTATTTTGCACCTCTTGGACACCTGGGGTCTGCCATGGACAGCTGTTTTGCCAGTCTGTAGCTGTTGTTGCACAGCACGATTGTCTGAGCAGAACTTGACGTAGGTCTACAAGAAGAAGAAAGCTGGGAGGAGTTGGGGCTGGTCACTGTGAGAAGTGCTAGTAGCAAGGGAGGTCTTGGCTCAGGTGAGCGGGCAGGGGTGTGGTGTGCCTGTACCCATGTGTAAGTCGCAGCTTTTCCAAGGGAAAATCACCTTAGCTGCTATGGCTTATGGCCATAGGGAAGGTATTTGAAGTGCAGAGCACTAGGAGTGTGCTGCTTGTGAGGCACGTTCCCCACAGGACGTGTGATGTAGGCTTCATTTTCCGCTGTGTGTTGCGAAGAGTGGTGGCAATGTCACCGGCTCTGAGGATTGCAGGTCAAGAGAGATGATTGCAGAGAGTCCCCTAGAGGTAGGAGGGCTGGGAGGGCCTGTGAGACAAGCGGGCAGGAGCTGGAACTCACGAACATACCCCAGACACACTGGAGGGAAAGGGGACATATTCACATACCAGTAGTGGACAGGGTGGAATTCAGATTAGACACTGGGAAGCGCTTTCTGATGAGAGAGTGGTGGGGGCACTGCTCCTGGGGCTGGTGAGGCGACAGCAAAAGGTTGACAGCCTCCCCTCTGCCCTCAGGTCTGGAGAGAACAGGACGACCATGCACAAGTGTTACACCTTCCTCATCTTCATGGTCTTGCTGCTGCCATCGCTGGGCCTGAGCAGGTAACGGTGGTGGGAAGGCTAAGCAAGTGCAGAGACCTGGAGCGTGGGGAGGGTGGAGATGCACCTCTGGCTGTTCTACACTACATCTCTTCCCCACTGCACAAGTGCCCTGGCCACCATCACCTTGGGAAGGTGGCATTTAGTTCTGGTTGGGGGGCCAGGCCAGACCGTACCTGGCTGGGTCTCTAGGAGCTTATGGAATCAATCTGCGGACACGTTGATGTGTGCTGTGGTGTTACAGATGACGCAGCAGAAATTGGCACGGTTGATGGACACAAGTGAAAAGTCTGCTCGAGGTCTGCTGGTGGAGACACTCCCCACCACTGTGCACACTCTGAATTTTGCACAAAACTAGTGGATTCCCCATTTGAGCCAGAACTGAGTAGGTTGCACTGCTTGGCTGGGTGGGATAGTTATGCATAGGCTGATGCAGTGCTCATCTGTTGGGACGTGAGCCCCAAATCTTCCTGCGGGGTCTGTAGAAATGCCCTGTGGCAAGCAGTGGTACATCAGCTGCCAGCCATCAGCATGGGCTGCCGGCACTGAACAGTGGTCGAGTAGGGAAACGGCATAAGGAAGGAAAAACTGGGGGTGAGAGTGGGCTGGGGCATCCCCAGTGTGGTCAGGAGTTACTTACACATGGGAGGGCGGGGGATCTGCACCCCCCGAAACTCAGGATTCGGTGCATAGCCCCTCAGTGGTGAAGTGGGGCAGCTCCTGCGAGAAGATGAGCCCTCTGATAGAGGCAGAAGGATGAGTGACTACAGCAATGTTTCACAGCCAGATTAGAAACACCTTGTTGCGTATAACCGTACGACTTAGGCAGGTGGATGCTCTCCAAAGGTTTGCATTTCGACCAGAAACTGTTAAACAGACCATGCTGCCTTCTGAGGACTTGGTCCCCCTGCTGTCACTTCTGGAGCTCTGTGCTCCGCCAGCACCCAGGGTGCCAGGGGATTGGACGGCTTCATATCAAAAAACCAGAACCGAGGAAAATGTGATTTGATTTGTCTCTCCTAAGGGTTGTTTTTTTTTAATCTCTGAGCTGGAGAGTACCTTGCACCTAACCAGTTTTTTCTGTAGAGTCAGTCACCTGTTCCTTGCATGGATGTTGTGCCCAAACAGAGAGGAGAGGAAAATACTTTACTGATAAGATCAGGGCAAAGGGAGAACACACACGAGGGTGGGAAGCTTTACATCCCTTTTTAGGGGCTGCACTGGTTTTCCCAGTGTCTGAGGTACGTAATTGCTGGTGACGCCTCCCAAAAGGGAACAAAACAGTCTATGGTCAGAGCTTTGGGTGTGCGTATCTGTCTGTTGCTGCTTCTGACTGTTCCTCTTCTTGCCTCCTTCCCCCACAGCTTGGATGTGTTTTTCCGCTGGTTGTTTGACAAAAAATTCCTCGCCGAAGCCGCCGTGCGATTTGAGTAAGTGGAATTGGCCGGAAGGCCCCTTTTTGCAACGCGGGGAGGTTCTTTTTGGCATCCAAAGGTTTTGTGGGCTCCTGGCTGCTGTGCTGCAAGGGGGGAAGCACCTCCTGCAGCCTGTTCTCACCGCTTCTCCCCAGGTGTGTGTTCCTGCCGGACAACGGGGCCTTCTTTGTCAACTATGTCATCGCCTCTGCCTTCATCGGGAACGCCATGGACCTGCTGCGCATCCCGGGTTTGCTCATGTACATGATACGCCTCTGCCTGGCCCGCTCGGCCGCCGAGCGGAGGAACGTCAAACGAGTATGTAGCGGGGCTGATGGGGTGGGTTCTGGCCTCCACCCAGGGACGGGGTGCTGAGATGGGACTCGCCCGATGCTGTGTGTTGCACACACGCTCAGCTCCTGGCGTCGTGCTGACAAGTCTCTCTCCTCCTGCAGCACCAGGCCTACGAGTTCCAGTTCGGCGCTGCTTACGCCTGGATGATGTGCGTCTTCACTGTGGTCATGACATACAGCATCACCTGCCCCATCATCGTCCCCTTCGGTGAGTGGTACCCCTCTGCCTCCCCGTGTCGGAGGCTGGGGAGAGCTTGAGGAGGGGAGGCAAGAAGGGTAGCGTGGGGGAGATACTCCCTGTCAGTTAGAGCTGCTGGGAAAGACGCTGATTCCCGTCTCTGCTGGCATCCCTCCTCTCTCTCCCAGGGCTCATGTACATGCTGCTGAAGCACCTGGTGGACCGATACAACCTCTATTATGCTTACCTGCCTGCCAAGCTGGACAAGAAGATCCATTCAGGGGCGGTGAACCAGGTGGTGGCAGCCCCCATCCTCTGCCTCTTCTGGCTTCTCTTCTTCTCCACCATGCGCACAGGTGAGCGCCGGGCTGGGATGCCAGCCTCTGGCCTTCTGCAGAGCCGGTTGCTTGGCTGGGCTGTGGTCCTGGCAGCCCCCAGCCACAGGGCATGGTCAGGGTTCCTCTGACACCACCGCTTCGATTTTTGAATTTTTTTATTTATTTTTTTTTTTACCCCCAGGGTTCCTGGCCCCCACTTCAATGTTCACGTTCGTGGTCCTCGTGATCACCATTGTGATCTGCCTGTGTCACGTCTGCTTCGGGCACTTCAAATACCTCAGCGCTCACAACTACAAGGTGAGGCAGAGTGCTGGGTGGGAGATGGGACCCTTCCCCTTGGGAGCACAGCTCAGCAGCAAAGCAGTGGGGGCTCTGGGGGGGGCCCAGGCTGCTCCCTGGCAGAGCTGCTCAGCCCTGTTTCACGGCGGGGCACGGTTCCTGAGGCCATTTCTCCTCCCTGTATGCTACTCCTGTGGTGGGACAGAAGATGTCATCCCAGCCGTCTCAATTTCTCCTTTCTTGCACAGATTGACCACACAGAGGTGGACACCATAGAAAACAGGCAGAACGGGAGACCTGCCAGCAGCCTGTCAGCTCCGAAATCCGCTGTGAGTCCCCATCCTCACCTCTGTGCCCTGGCCCTGGCACGCTTCTTACTCCGGTTTGGGAAGGGGGAGGTAACTCCCTGTCCGAGTACCTTGCTCCTCACCTCTCTGAGGCAGCACCCGGAGATTCCCAGCAAGGGTGGGAGGCAAATGTTGGGCACAGCTCCCCCCAGCCAAGCTGGGTGATGAAGTGTAACCCACACACAGACGTGCGCACCCCTTTCCCACTGCTCCTCAGACTCTGTGCATCTGCTTTCTGCCTCTCCCTCAGCCAGGACAGTGAATCCAGCGGGGTCAGTCTCCCTTCTCCTCCTGCATCTTTGAGCACTTGCCCATCAGCAAAGGCTGTCGCCCACTGGGCTGGTCCTGGTGCCAACAGAGAGGTCTCCATGGGCATTGACTTAAAGGCTATGAAAGTGCTTTGGAGACTCTCACCAGCCCAGCTCTTTGGGATCCCAGATTCAGTTTTCTGAACTTCTCCTTGGCTCGCTGGCTCTGTTCCAGCCACTTCCTTCCACCATGAGATTTTTTTAGTTGGGTTCTGTGCCGAGCTGTTCAGGCAGTACACGCACATCCTCCTGCTTCCTTAGGAGAGCAGGGCTTGAGTAATCCGGGCTACTTCCCAGTCTCCATGTACCTAAGGACAGCGGCATCTCTCCAAAAGGAGATTTCCCCTTGGGAGGGTGGCACAGCCTCAGGAACACACATCCACCAGCAAAAAAGGGAGCACTGTCTTCCAGTCCACCTGAGCTCCGAAGTGCTGAGAAGCCCCATGCTCTCCCAGCCCTGGCTCCCTGGGTGTGCTGCCTGTCCTAGGATGCTGGGGTTTGGCACATCTACTGTTGCAGAGCCAAGCTAGCCCCACTTTTAGCCCCTCTCTTGGTACCCCCCGTGGAGTCTGGACCCTTCCTTCGCATGTTGTGCTCTGCTGCCACGAGCAGCCCCCCGGGCTCACATGTGTTTCTGCTCTCTCCCCGTGCCTGGCCCCGGCAGAAGTACATCGCCCAAGTGCTGCAGGACTCCTCGCCGGAGGGCGAAGCGACGGAGTCGGAGGAGCAGGGATCGCAGGACGAGGAGCTCATCAACGCGGATGGCATGAACGACACGGATTTCCAGTCGTGTGAGGACAGCCTGATAGAGAACGAGATCCACCAGTAGCGACCTCGGAGGGCGGGAGGGGAAGGAGGCCCGGGAGCGGGGCAGGCTGTGCACATGGAGACCGAGGGAGAGGCACCCGCGGGTGCTGGCCGCTGCCCTCGCCCACCCACCCCCGGGGCCGCTGCCTTCAGTGAGGGCAGGGGTCCTGCCGCAAGCTCTCCGTTCCCCTGCCCCGCCACCTCTGCGCCGGCCCGGCAGCTCGGCGCGCATGCTCTGTGCTAGCTACCTTGTTTCACGCACCCCCGGACCCCCAAACCCCGGGGGCTGGGGAGGAGGGGGACTGTGACCCCCTCGGTGCTGCTCTGGACCTGCAGGGTGGAGGAAGGCCAGGTGCTTTGTGGGGAGGGACACAAGGGACGCCATGGGGGTCTTCTCAGCAGGCCCCTTCTGTCCCCCGTCCTCCTGGTGAGAAACACTAATAATTTATTAGATTTACAGGAAGGTGATAAACGGACAGCTTTAGTCAGTGTAATGGGAGCCCCACCTAGGGAGGAGGGTGGCTTTTGTTGCACCTTCTCCCCATCTGTGCCCGTTCTCAACCCCTCGCAGCATCCCCTTGGTGTGACATGCCAGGAGCTGGGCCAGGCACGGCAGGGTGGTGACAGAGCCCCCCACTGCATGGGAAGGTGACAGCCTGGTCTGGTGGCCAGGGGTGGCATCATCCTGGGGAAGGGGCACGGGGCTGGCATGAGCTGGGCAGCCCCTCGCAGGGTGAGGGGTGCCGAGGGCGTTTCTCACCGGCAGCTTCTCCCTGAGGTCCTGTCCCCTCCTCCCCCAGGGGCAGAGGCAGGGGGTTGCAGCAGCATCATTTTAAGTGGCATTTTCTTTGCACATTTTACGCCCCTTTCAAACAAAAAATCAGCCTGACCTCTGCTTGGTATCATGATCCCCCTTTCCTGCACAGCAGGGTCAGGCCTGGTGGTGGGGGGGATGTGCTGGGGGTCTCCTGGGTGCTATGGAGAGGGGAGAGAGGGTCCTACGCTGCAGGCCCTTGGCACCTTGCGGGCTCAGCGCTGTCGGGCTGTGATGGAGCCCTTTGGGCTGCCTCCCCTGGGCTGCCGCAGGGTCTTCCCCTAGCTGAGGCCATCAAAGAGGGAGGGAGTCCTGGGAGAGTAGCCCCTGGGAGCCCTCTCCGAGCAAGCCCACCATCTTCAGGAGCACAAAAGCCTTGTGGGGCTGTGCTGGCTTTCTTCACCTGCCCTGAGTGGGTGTAGGCTCCCCCGGCATCACCCAGCCTCAGAGAGGGGCTGTTCCTCCCCTACCTCTGCCCTCGCCCCCTCCTTGGTGATGGCTGTGGTCCAGAGGCAGGGAGGGGACAGCATGGATGGGAGAGGTGGACTGGGGTCCCTGGCATCTGCAGGGAGGTCTGACCCTGTTTGAAGGCTCTTTGTGAGGAAGTTTCTGATCAGGATCAGTTGCCCTCAATTGCTTCCCCCCTCCCCTTGTGTAAAATGTAAAGGAAAATAATAAATCTCCCTGCTATTGAGCTATATTTATTTCCCTCACCCCCCTGCCGCCGTCCTGTTTGGTGCTCATTGCAGACACTACCACCCCCCCTTTGCCTGGCATCTGCCGGGGCTGGGGGGAAGGGAACAGTCATTTACCCTTTCGGTCACCCGTGCTGGCCCTGGAGCTCCAAGCACTTTAGCAGGCTCCAGCAGCGTCAGCCCTGCCCAGCTCGGCTCCGGGGAAGGGTGGTCACATCCCATGGCTTTTTCCTCCCTTGCCCCCCATCAGAGGAGGGGAGCCAGGGACAGGGAGCAGGTGGGAGGGTTGCTCTGGGGAGGACATGGCTGACTTTCCTGTACCCCTCCCTATAGGAATCCCAGGCCTGGAGGAAGGGGGGGACAGAGGGGAACAGATGGGGGTCTTTGATGCATGGGGAGGGCTCATGGCCACCCCAGCTCTCGGGGCCGGGGCTGGAGCACACGTGGGTGCAGAGGGGCACGAGGGGTGTCACTCGTCCCCTCCAGGGATGGGCTAGAAATGGACTGAGCGTCTGAGCCCAGAGCTCCTGGGCTGGGCTGGGGAGGGTGTTGACCCTGCTTCCCTGTCATTGCGCCCACTTTCCACCCTTGCCCTGGTCCAGCAGGCGGGCTGGGATGCTCCAGTCTCCGTAGGTACAGCCGTGGCCCAGACTGCCTCTGTGGCTGTCGGGGCTCTGCCCGTCGAGAGCTGTGTGTTCTGAGTGGCACTGTCTGTGTAGAGATGTGTATAATACCCTGTATATATTTGTGTACAAAAGAAAAAAGGAAAAAAAGGAGCTATTGTTCTTGCAGTCTTTTCTTTGTGGAGCAGGTTGGGGGCTGGGACCTGGGAGGAGAGGACCCCAGCTGCAGCAGGGATGCGGGAGCATGCGTGGTGCAAAAGGAGGAGTGGGGGGTTGCATGCTCCCCCCGTGCGAGCACAAGCCCTGCCCTGCTGCTGGGAACCCAGCTCTGGCTCACGGGCTCTCCAAGCACAAGCAGGCGCTCTCCCGGCTTGCAGAGGCAGGAGCAGCTTTGCTGCCAAAAGCTGGTGGACCAGGAGCTGCGAGCGCTGCGGCTGGGATGCGTTGGGCATGGTGGGGAGGGGAGCGTTCCCAGTAGCCTCAGTGGCAGATGTCAGCACAGCCTTACGGTTCTCATAGCAACGTACGTGGCCGCTCCTGCTGTCTCCACCCAGGAACCTGTCTCCCAGCCTGGTCTGGGTGGACAGCTAAAGGCGTTGGGAAGGGGTGAGGGGTGCCAGACCCCTGGAGCGCAGCTTGGCTGGGAGCGCCTTTTGGCCGCGCGATGCCGGCCGTAGCTCAGCCATCCCCTAAGCGCAGGTCCCCAGACACCGGGGCTGCTCCCTGCTGCTCTCTGGAGCAGGGGTGGTTCCTAGGCAGCTGCTGCCCTGGTCTGTAGCCAGGCACGCTCGCCGAAGTGTGTACGGTGGCCGTTGCTTGGAGGATGGCGCAACGGAGAGGCGAGGTGTGGGGCAGGCCCTGGAGTGACCCCAGGCTCCCAGCTCTGCTCCACCTCGCTGCGCTCGGGCTCTGCGGCTTCACGTGCCAACAGCGCAGCGTGAGCAGGGGACAAAAAGCTCTCCATCCCCTGGGGCAGCCCGCAGCCAAAGGACCGGGAAGAGGCGACGGCGCCTGGGCACACAGAGAACCAAAGACTGAAAGAAGAACGGTGCCTGCTGCCAAGTCCCTGCCCGCATCGCTGCGAAGGGAAGCTGGAGAGAAGGGAACAAGGAAATTGCGCAGGTACTTGTGCAGGTTTTTGACAGAAACTGCTCCCAAGCACAAGGGGCAGGACACGGGACAGCCTGCGTGACAGGATTAGACACGGAGCCATCTCGTACCCCAGGAGAATCAGCTGTGAAAGCGGCTTTAAAGGCCACCGAGGGGTAATGAGGCAAGAGATGAACAGGAGGAGAAGGGGGTCATGAGAAGGACGGGCACTGTCCCAGGTGGTTCTGGGTGGGCAGGGTGGTCAGGAGCAGGGAAGAAGCTGGCAGAGCCGTTCGGGGACAAGCCCTGCTGTCGCAGGTCTGCTTGCTCCTTGCCTGAACGCACGCTGCTGCCCGCAGCTCGGAGCAGAGCTGGAGGTGACCCCAGCGGGGACGGGGGACACCCCTGCGCGTCCAGCCTGCGGGCAGCGGCGGGCGCAGCCGCCTTCTGGCTGAGGGTACGATGCGAGCGGCCGCTGCAGCACCCAGAGCAGGACACCCCGCAGCCTCCTCCGTGCCGCGGTGGGCAGAACAAGCTGGCTGGGGCGGGCTCTCCCGGGTGGGGATGGGGACAGGGCAGCTCCGCCGGGTCCTGGCCAGGGCCGGAGCAGTCCCCTGTGGCTGCGGTGGCAGGACCGTGCTACGGCTGGTTCTGAATGCCCTGGTTGCCCTTCCCACAGGCAAGGGACACAGCTCCTGCCCACACGATCAGCCTGCTCCTTGCTTGGGAGGGATTTGCTGCCCTGGTGGGAGGGGAAGTGGGTTAGAAGGCAGGCACTCTGTGGAGCCTGGGCGAGCTGCTGGATGCCAGGTCCTGCAACGAGGAGCTCCACGGTTGGTGACAACCATTGGGATCACCATGCTCAGCCCCAGTACCAGAAGGATGGCAGCGCAGAGGTTCTTCCTGGTGCTGGGGTGGGCTGGTCATGCCAAGCCAAGCCATGCTGTGCTGGTCCACGCTGGGCCATGCCATGCCAGATAAAGCCATGTCATGCCATGCTGGGCTGCGCCGTGCCGAGCCTCGCCGTGGCCATGCCTGCCGGTAACGGCACCACCCGGCATAGCCGCACCGTGAGTCACGGAGGGCACGCACGGGCAGCCACGGGCAGCCCCGCTGCAGGAAGCCCGAGGGCAGGGGGACCAGCTGCAGCAAGGGGCAGCTGGTGGGGTGGGTGCCGGCCATGCACAGGGATTGCACAGATGCCGGGGAAGCTGGCATTGGGGTCGCTGGCCGTGACTGCCTGGGCTTGCAGGGATTCCAGCTCCTGGAGTGAGGTGGTGCAGGCACCAAGAACGAGGGAAGGAGAAGGGACCCTGTGGGCCATGACACCCCTCGGGACCACCGCGCTCAGCCCTGGCACCAGAAGACCAACAGCCCTGGGCCGAGGTGCGGCGCAGAGCTTCATGCCGGGGCTGGGGTGCCAGCAGTGTGCGGCACTTCCATGTCGCTCCAGAACCCTTTCCCAGAGGAAAGCTGCTTCCTCTTCCTCTTCCAGCCCCGGTTTCCATTTGCATCGAGCCCTTTGCTCGGAGCAAAGCTGGAAGGAGCGCGCCCAGCCCGGCGCTGCCCCTCCATCCCCAGGAGCTGGGAGAGGCTGGCAGCAGCCAGGACCGCACCAGCAGCCCCTGCCAGCCCCTCCCCGGCTGCTGCTCGAGGTCGCTGCGCCTTTAATTCCTCCTCCCACCGCCCCCCTGGCTCTGCTCGCACATCCTGCCCGCCGAAACCCCACCTTCCGCGGGGCCGGGCCCAGCCGGGCCGGGCCGAAGCGGGCAGGGCGGCGGCGACGGGAGCTTCCGTGAGTCCATCCCCCTCCCCATCCTCATCCTCACCCTTATCCGCCCCCCGGCATGGGCTTAGCACCGGGGGGGGGGGTCTCCCGGCTTCTTCCCCCGGGCTCTGAGCTGCTCCAGACTCTCCTGTCCCGCCCCATCCCTTTTTTACCCTTGGGGGATTTTTGCCTTAGATAAGGCGGCCGCAAAGACCCGGAGGCTTCCCAAAATCAGGGCGCCGAGTAAACTGGGTACGGCAGCGAGCCGGGGATGGGATGCCGACCCCGAGCCCCCGAGCCGAGGCCGCGTCTGGTCGAGGGGACGCGGGAACACAAAGGGGAGCTGGCGGGGAACGAGGATCTCTGTCCCTCGGAGGGCTTGCGCAGGGTGGGACCCCGCGGGCGGCCGCGGCGGCTCGCCCCGAGCTGAGGGTGCGGCGTCCGAGCTCGGGCGGGATGGTTTTCAGGAAGGGAGCTCCCCCTTCCTTCCATCTCCGAGGAACGCTGGCCAGCCCCGAGGTCTGCGGAGAATTTTTGGCTGGACTTCTGCAGTGATGCTGTCCAGGGGGTTTTCAGTGCCAAGGTGCGCGATGTATCGGGGACCCTGTGGGGACCAGCGTGGCTTTCTGCTCCCACCTGGGAGGGATCGGAGGTGCCCCCCGATACTGGAAAGCGTCATGTTCTGGTTGGACATTGCCTGGTGTGGAAAACAGCCCTGAGGGCTTGGCTTGTCCCTGCACACCCTTTCCGAGGAGGAGGAGGACCTGCAGTGTCCATCAGCATCAGACTGGGGGGGGTGTCAGCAGCTGACCCCACCGCTCAGGGCCCTGCGCGGTTCCCGTCCCCTCCTCGGGCCTGAAGCGTTTTTCCTCCCCCTGCGCCTGCGTGACCCCCGCCTGCCACCGAGCTCAGCCCTCCTGAGCATTCTGAGCCGCGGAGCTAAGAATAACTCGCTCGGTGCCCGTGTCGTGTCCGCGGCCATGGCCGGTGCCGGTAGGCAGGGTGGGAGAGGGCGCGGGGAGCCTGGCAGGGGCTGCGGGCAGCGGGAGTTCCCCGGCCCTCGGCAAGCTTCGGGGG
>Ga0065711_1044963_pt1 | contig 13770 bp, 13 predicted proteins | sample Hoacrofraction12_FD_59098 | JGI IMG/M metagenome (GOLD analysis project Ga0065711, IMG submission 59098) | Hoatzin crop microbial communities from Cojedes, Venezuela - Epithelial fraction 12 v2 (version 2) | ecosystem: Host-associated > Birds > Digestive system > Esophagus > Crop | place... | reverse complement strand
TTTTTTTTTTTTTTTTTTGCTTTATGGTGCTGTATTGTGGGCTTTACAAAGCTGCCTCAATCTCTTGCTTTCCTTAGCTGTGCTTGCTTTAATCTCATTAAAGATGAGAAATATTTCTGCATTGATGGGAGCAGAATTAGGCCAGTCCAAAAGACTTAGAAAATGTAATTATTATCTGGGTTTATCAGAGCTAGTGATGGATGATAGTTTTTCTTGTTTAATGCTATATGCTTTCAGCCTTGTCAGTAAGTGGAACAGTGTGTGGTTTTTTGGTGCTAGTCACACCTACAAAGTTGACAGTGAGTCATCATTAACAGTTAGGGCAAATGGAATTTACATTTGTTAGGCTTAACATCTGAAGTCTTTGACAGAAAAACAAATTGCTGTGAGACAAAAATTTGCTGGTCTCTTCTGCTCTATTTATGCCTGTCAGCTCACTTTGCAGCCAGGAAGAGTAAATGGGAGTTAGCTTATGATTTTTCCAGTGAGGAATTACCTTGAAGAGCTTCAATAACATCTTGCATATTTTCAGAATAAATTCTTCATCTCCATTATTGATTTGACTTTGAAAGAGTGAAATGGGTGTCTGACAAAGCAGTGTCTGAATGTTTTATTGTTTGTGTTTTTTAAGAGTGAGATGCCAGAGTTGATCTCTGAGATTAGATGTGAAGTTGAGCAAGAAGTGTTAATACTGTTATGGTGTCATTCCTGGTCAAGACTCAGAGCATTTTAGGCAGTCAAAATAGGCTTCCTATTTTGCTCTCACAAGTTGAGATACACGGGAAAATGTACCTGCTTCCTCCTGAACTTTGTTCAGTCCTTACCTTGCCCCTTGTGGTTTTTGTCATGTATTTCTCATGATATTTTCTCAAATAACAATGAACATAATATTTACATATATATTTATTATGAATGACAATTTCTGTAAAAATATTACAAAATTGAGGTTGCTAGTCAAAAGATCCTGGAATTTGAACAACTAAAATTGTTGGGATTATTTCGGAGTATTATTTTGGTGCATTTTTTTAATATAGGTGACAGCTATGTAATATTAAAGTGACACCTCTCTCTTTCTGTCCCCTGTCTTGCTCTGACTCTAGGAGGAAGTGGAGACTGTTGTTTCCATGCTCATAGAACAGGCTCGGGCCCTTTCTCGCACTGGAATGAAAAAGCACCTTCGTGTTCTTCCCATGTATGCTGGACTGCCTTCTCCTGAGCAAATGAAAGTGTTTGAGAGAGTTTCTCGCAGTGTCAGGAAGGTAAGGCTGTTGTGTAGGTCTCAATTTCTATCGCCCAGACGGGCATCTGCATTACCCAGATCGTATATATCAGGTCACATCATGAGAATATTGCAAACGCTTACCGAGGGAGACTCTCTGCCCCTCCTAACACTGCCTGTCAGTTTTCAAACTGTGAACCAAGAATATGTTCTCTGGCTTCCCTTTTCGTCTTTGATCAGTCCTAGACGTGTCAGTTCTAACTTTCCTGTCTACTTCATCAGTCTGTCAATTTTGAGGAGCCTTCGTACAACCTTGTCTTTATCTACATCCAGTTGCAGCTGCTTACACTCTGAAGTCCTCTACTTTTACCAGTTTTTATTTCTTTTTGTGCTGTAAGTGTCTATGGATATTTTCTACCTGTAATGGAAAAATTAGTGACAGAGTGGGTAAGTGCTCTCTTTTCATCTAAGAAACAAGTTAAAACTTGCTTTGTTTTAGTAGGAGAGCGCTTTCTTTTGACTTACGCAAGTCTGGTTTGGATATTTAATGCCACAGAAGTATATAATTGGTCATGATTAGTGCTTTCTGCTTAAGCAAAGCCTGTGTTGGGGCTGAGATAAGCTGACAGAATTACATGGGGGTGACTTGTTATAATGCTTGTGACTGCTGGAGACTGTAATAAGTAAAATTGTTCATCTGGTGTTGGAGAACGTTGAGGATAAATGCTTCTTTTCTCTCTAGGATATGACATTAGTTAATTAACATTCAAGATTTACTTTTTTGATTTCAGATGACATAAGGATTGAATTTCCCACTTGTCATCTGGGAACAATTATTTTTTTAATATTTTAGAACATATATACAAGTGTATCTCTGCGGGAATAGTGAACATAGAACATGTAATCTACTCTGTTTGCCTCCTATCCCCTGCCTCACTCCCGTGTTACAAGTAACAGTTCAGTGTAACTGAGAAGCAGGAAGAAAATAGTTTGCTACATAAGGACACTTGATTTACAGTCATTTAATGATTTTCTCTGCAAACACTGCCAATGATTTTCTCTGCAAACGCAGCCAAGTTATTCTTTTGTGAAGAGAGAATAAATTTAGGAGAGTGATTGTGAAGCTGTAAAAACTGGGCTTATTTCAAGCTGACAGCTCTTTCTGCTGCATGTTACTGTATCCTTTTTTACTCTAGAACGTGTTTACTGGAAATGTCATATCTGAGATCTCTCATGTGGCTTGTATTTGAGTGCTGGTGCACTGATGCTAGGGCTTGATAGTGTAACTGAGATTGGGGAGTTCACAGTGTCCTTGTTACATCTGTATCTGTAGGTGATAGTAGCCACCAACATTGCTGAGACCTCCATCACAGTTCATGGAATTGCATTTGTAATTGATTGTGGTTTTGTGAAGCTTCGGGCCTATAACCCCAAAACAGCCATCGAATGTCTTGTGGTGGTACCAGTATCTAAAGCTTCAGCTAATCAGAGAGCAGGGCGTGCGGGACGGAATCGCTCTGGAAAATGTTACAGACTTTATACAGGTCAGTAATTTGATGTGTAGGAAAGGTGAACTTGCTGGTGTGACTTCAGTTTTGTTTTACGGTGTTTTTAGTGGTAGATTAAGGAGAACAAAACTGTGTTTTTTCTTTCAGTGAGAGATAGCAATTTCCCTTCGTTATTCCTCTGGTTTATTTAGAAATACATTGTTCATATGTGCTAAGCGTTGGAAACTGAATCCTTTTATGAATCAGAAACACAGACTGAGCAGGGTAGGTACCATGAGATTGTCAGCAATTGCAAACCTGTAATGTTAATGCAGCTCTTAGAGTGGCAAGTTTACGAAGAAGTTTATTTTTTAATGATTTTGGTTTCTGAGCAGTCGCATCAATTTATAATACCCACCTACAATGCTCCCTTCTGTGACTAAAGTCTCCTTAAGGCTGTATATCTAACAAAGGACTCTGGAAATCCTTCAGGAAACTGAGATGACTTCAGAAAGCTATTCCCTTTTTCATAGGAATAGGTGCAAACCCCAAATCCACCTCATGAATCGATGATCCTGGCACTGCACAAAAATTACTGTTACAAATAAATCTGTTGGTCACATAGCAGTGTTGAGAAAACTGCAGTCTAACTCTCTTGATTAACAGCTGATTAATGAGAAAAGGTTCTGCAGCTGAGTACTGCCATTGCCTATGTGCCTCAGGTTCCCTCGAGTTTTTCTAGAGTTTTGAAACTTAGACAGATGAAGCATTTCTTTTACAAATGTGTGTGTGCTTGCCAGGAGTCACCACGTTAAACAAAGTCATGATTTATTCTCTAAACGTCTGTGTCCATTGAAGGATCAAGAGTGAATGTCTGCTGCATAATATACCAAGCTTACACAGGTTTTAAAGTATTTTGCTGGAGAAACCGTGACTACACTGAAGTTATTTTTGTGTGCCCAAGAGCTGGCCCGATGGGTGCTTAAGAAACAGTTTAAAGTCCCTTTTGAAGTGCACTGAATGGACGAAAGTAGAGAAAAGATGCACTGTCTTTGTCTTAGTGAAGATCTGAGACAGAAAACGTAAAGAGGGTTTTGTCTAGAAATTAAAATAATTCAAGGAAAGATTATACATTTCTTGTCTTGATTTGGAGTTTTAGATCAACGGCGGGGGGGGTGTCTTTTTGTTTACTGCAGAAAACTTGGTTAATGACAGGTACAGCAGTTTTGACCTCGCATGAAGTAAGTTTCTAGACTTAGACTTAATAATGATTGTGCTTTATAAAAGGCATTGCCAGATAAATTGGTTTTCAATCCTTAGTCATTATTTTAAATATGCTTTTTTAAACCTCATTTAGTTTGAATGGTTACTAAAAATAGTATTTTATATTGAAAGCATCCTGATTTTGAATTTTTCCTTGTTCCTTCTTTGAAAAATACACTTTTTTGTAGTATTGCACACTACCTTTTATTTTCTGACTTGAGATATTAAACAGAAGAGAAAGAAAGCATCTCTAGATTTCTGTGAAGAACTTTTCAAATAGAAATGTGGGTGGGTCAACTACAGAATCAGTAATGTTGCCAAAAACATTTAATTCTCTATTTAAATTAAAGTATCTTAAAATACAGTAACTGGAGGAAGATCATCTTTGAGTTAGAGTTCTTTTAACACCTCTGAAGTGTTAATACTCGGTAATTTTAACTTGAAATGGGTACGATTCTATCATGTTGACTGCATACAGTAGGAGATGAGACTCAGTCCCAAATTGCTTTCTTTTCTCCTGCAACAGAGGAGGACTTTGAGAAGCTGCCGAAGTCCACTGTTCCAGAGATGCAGCGCAGCAATCTTGCGCCTGTCATCTTGCAGCTGAAGGCTTTGGGAATTGACAATGTGCTCAGGTTCCCCTTTCTTTCGGTGAGTCCTAGGCTGTAAGGTCTGTCATCTTTCCTCAGGGTGAGGAAAGATCACGAGATGACTTGTTGATAACCGCCAGAACCAGTAACCGCTGCCCTCTTGATTTGGAAAGCCTACCTTGTTGCCCACTGTCGGGCAGCAGAGTATGATTTTGGGAGTCAACTAGCGCAAGTACTGTGTGTAACAACTTGGAAGTGACGACTGTTCGTATTCCAGAGTTTGCTGTTAGAAGTGTTGAGAAGTCGAGAAAGGCCTAGAAAGAGAAACTGAGATTCTGCAAAACTGTAACTGTAGTCCCTTTGCACTGAATTTATGAAGAAAAAGGAAAAAAATGTCTGCAGAACTAAGCCTATGCTTGTCTGTTATGTTAAAAGGAGCAGTACTAGTTTTTAATTTGCTTTCTGTAAAGTCGCTAGCTACCCTTGTAATGATGTGAAAAACTTATATGGTAGCGTTAGAAGAGAAAGTTAAGAAATAATCGCTTCTGGCATCACTGTTGGACCCAGTGGTATGGCTTTTCTAGCTCGGGTCTTGAGAGCATCATAGTGGTGACGCTGAGCCTGGTGAGAGGGTTTGGACTCGCCGCACTGGTGGTCAGTGGAAGGTCGATAGAAAGAGTCCGAGGGCTCTTCCGTCATTTTGTGTAAGTTAAAAAGTAGGTGGTTAGAACTTAAGGATTTTGCAAAAGAGGGAGATGTAAGAATTTTTGTGAAAACTCATGTGTTCTGTGATGATCACTTTAAACAATTTTTTTCTTCACAGCCACCTCCTGCACAGTCAATGGTGCAAGCTTTAGAATTGCTGTATGCTTTAGGAGGTGAGAATATTATGCTTTGATTTATTTACAGTTATGTTACAGGATTTCTAAAAACTGTTGACTTGGATTTGGTGGTTGGATGGACATTAATCAAACTCGCATTTGAGAACTGTGCTTAGAGAAAAATGCAGCCTTGACTGGTGGAAGCTTTTTGCTGATGTATTTTAAAGTGTACCTCAGTCTCCTGTGAATTTACTTTCTTTTCCTTGGGTTATTTCAGACAGGTAAATAAGCAAAAAGCAGCAATAACTTTCTGGGAAGAACTAGAAATCCTAGCATGGAAAATAAACTATAATTTAACTGTTTAGACTGGGCAAACGTACTTTATAGCTGTTTTCTGTTCGTTTCTGTGGACCTTCATGGAAGGAACCAGCTATTTGTCCTTGCTAGGAACAGAGCTCTGAACTGGTGAGGGTGGTGGCTTGATTCTTTTGGGCAGATCCTCTGTTTGTGTTTCTTGAGTCATTACAGAGTGGTATAAAGACACAAACGGAGTTTGGACACTAATTAGGCCAGTGCACTGGTGAGACGCTAAATTTACCTGCATCCAATTAGATAGGTTGTTAGATACTCAAGCTCTTAGTGTGGTGATCTTTCACTTAGTGTTACTGTGCCAATGATGGAAACATGTAGCGCTTGCAAGTATTAACAAAAAAAGTTGAAAGTAAAGGTTTCGCACCCCTTTCAAGATTAGGCTGAGTGTGATAACCCAGAATTTAGCAAGCTGAGTGTAATAGTGACTTTGTTTATTCCTTGATCATACTTAAAGAACATAGTGTATCATTTAAATTTTTCTGATGGCATGTTACACTCATTATACTATCTCTATGTGTGCGCAAGAGCTCTGCCCAAACACTTTAAGTAAAATCTGATGCTTGAATTTGGGAAAGACCAGACACTGGACACTAGAATTCAACCCAATAGAGTGTGCTTCCCGATGGCTAAGCAAAGCAAGTGTCACATGTTAGTTTTCAGACCTCATTGTACAGTTTTGAAGGTATGACTGGCAAAAGTTAAGAGCTAATCTAGTTATAATTCTAAAAATGAATACTTGTCTGTGTCTCTGCTCCGAGTGTAGTATGGCTTGTGGCTAAAAGACTACACCTGACGGAGCGTAGTGCTGTTGATAGTAGTGTTGTTGGTCCTGCCGCTGAGGCAAAGTTCAAAGCTGTAGCACGTCAAACCATTCCAATTCTGTTGGCTGTGAAGAATGCACGATGCAACCACTAACCCCCCCGATCATTGCTAAAGGCAGCACGTGTCCTCCTGGGTGAACTGGACCTACATTGCTCACACTCAGTGTCTGTGTTTCAGTGCACAGCCTGCCTGCTTTTCATGCTTTTAAACGCACAGGGGCTCGTTTGCATGCAGCTTGCAGAGAGGCTGCTGTAGTTTTAGTATTGAACTTTCTGGTTATGGGCAAATGAACAGATACACACAAACTTCTAATGAAAAGAAGAAAAAGCTAGTCTAGCAGAGCCCGAGAGCATAATTCAAAGTACTTTTCTACTATTTAGCTCCTTAATAGAATTTTTTTTATATTATGTTCTCTGAATGACTGATCACAGCTTGTTCTCAAATTCCATAGAGTCTGAACAACGCTCTTAGTCATATGGTTTAGTTTTAGGTAGTCCTGTGAAGAGCAGGGAGTTGGATTCGATGATCCTTATGGGTCCCTTCCAACTGGAGATGTGCTGTGATTCTAAAAGTGTTCATTTTGGTTTTATTCATCATGCCACTGTTGGATGTCTAACACTCAAATCACACTGTAGTAATATTTTTTACACAGTTTTCAATTCCTTTTTGTTGTGGTGAGTGGGGTGTATGCTGTTTAATTTTGTTTATAGGAAGAACTGTTACATTGTTGGTTTTTTTGACAGCTGTTTAATCGTTTTGAATGCAACAAACTTAAAACAGAAACTTGACACAAGAACAAGTAATCAAAACAAAACTCTGTTTGCCTTTAACTCAGTGTTTGTAGTTAATTCAAAGTTAACGATATTTGCTCTATAATATAAACAGGAGAAAAAGAGTAGTGTAAAGTAGATTGTGTAAGTTTTGGAAGCTTCCAGAGGTTTGTTTTTACATCAGTCACAAATGCAGTGCTGTAACTTGTGGCAGTCTGCTCTCTTCTTATTCCTGTGAAGCTGTAACTCTCTGCCTGGCTGTGATTTTGCTCTCTGCTGATTCAGGTCCATCTTGTAAAGGAGGGTTTCACTTAAGGCACTTGGTCCTTGGCAACCTTTTCAAGCTCGGAACAAGGACCTTCACAGTGGCTCAGAAGCATGTTGCAGGGGTGGATTTACAGCCAAAACCACCTTAGGGAAATGGAGAGGAAAGGTCAATAAACTCACCGATTACCTGTTTGAGGTTTTGGCGAAAGTGTTATGCTCACGGTAGCTTCACAGAGAAGTACAGAGTTGTTACTCTCTTGGCTGCCCAGCTTTTGTAGCAAAGCAGAGGAGTGCTGATGTTGGCGTTGAAGATGGAAACAAATGTGTGTGCATGCATGTGATCTATGGATTCGCTCTCCGATTTTTGCTGAAGTTTAAGGTTTTGGGTGCTTTACTATGGAGATTTTATATAAGTTGCAGAGGTGAAGCTGCCCACGCATTTGCAGGTGCAGTAAGGACTACATTTCTCTTATGCAAGTATCAACATGTATTTCGTCATCTGCATTGTGATAGCATGCAAAAGTGCAGTTTAGGGTCAGGACTCTATTGTGCCAGTGCAGTGCCAGGAAAGAAACTTGTGCAGAGCAGATGCTCTTAAGGTTGAGATAGTTCTGTTGAATAAACACATCACTGGTTTTAGACTGACTAATTTTAGAGTGAGTCAAACTGATTACGTCAGGAGTATCTCTTCTCAGCCTTCTCCTTTGATGCCCCTTTGAAAGTCTGAGTTGTCAGTTGGAGTTTATTGTTTTTAAGCATAATTTAAGCAAGTAAAAATTGGCATTATTTTTAGCTTTTTCAGATCCAAGATTGTGTTGAAGATTTGTTTGCAAGTTGTCGCCTATAAGAAACAACCACTACACCTGCATTTAAGACAGAGTGTTTTAATCCCTCAGCCCGTCACATACTAGCGGTTGTTAACCTGGAAAGTTTTAGTGTCACAGTACTTGAATAATCTGTTCTGAGCATGTTCAAGAAAAACCTTTGCAGTGTCTTTTTCTAAGCAGAGCTTCAAATCTACGATTTCCTATATGTAGGTATATGTGTATGGATACAGTGATTGCTTCCAAGATTATTTCAAGCAAACTTTTACGTGTTCCAAGCCTGTATCCATTGCAGGCGTTTTGTGTATGTTCAGGGTTACTGCTACAAAGACATCTGTGCACGAGCTATATATATCCATGCAAAATCACGCCGAGGTTTGTAGGATTCAGCAGAAGCCAAAGGGTTATGGCTTGATGCACCTGCAGAAAGTTATAAAAAGATGACAGTTTCTCCTTTTTCCTGCTTAGGAACCCAGTCATCTTTCTGTAGATGAGAGACAGCATATTCTAAGCTATTCATGCTGGTAGCGCTTAAACGCCTTATATTGCAGTGGTCAAATGAAAGCTATCATACCTTAATTTTTGCAGTTTCTGTGACTTTGTCCTTAAATGTGTTACTTTATCATTTCACATAAACTGCCGTTTGTACCTGTTTCTGAGGAAAATGTTTTGACATTATGTGAAATGGCTGTTAGGTTTTGTTGAACAGTATAGGGGTGTGGTGAGTGAATTACTACACTGTCATAAATAAAAAGTGAGATGATAGCATATCAAATAATAAAGGAGATTAAACACTTGCTAGAGGTATCTGTGGTTTTGGATACGCTGACATGAGTTATAGGAGATCTCATTTCATGACCTTGATTTGTGGTTTTGCTTTTCTCTTTGAAACATAGCTGAAGTACAGCTGTGGTTTTTTGCCACCCCACAGTTTGACAAATAATATGTTTATATAATGCGTGGGCCACAGTTGTGTTTCCTCAGTCCACTCTGCTGTGGCTATTTATGCAATCTACAGTGCCCCAAAGTCCTGTTATTGGGTGACTGTGTCCCTCCTTGTGTAGCTTCTCTTGTGCTCTGCCTTCTTGTCACACCTTGTACAACTTGGCTTACGTGCAGTTTTCTTTTTCAGTTCTCACTCCTTGCTGCCTGCCTTAGTGAGCTCTTTTCTTCTTATAACTTTCTGTGTCTGTGTTTTTTATTTTTTTATTCTATTTCCTGTGTCCTCTTGCAATGGAAATTCTCTTCCATTGAAATCATTCGCTGAAATTTCAGCATAGTGGTCTGGATTAGGATATGGCCTGGTGACTTGCATGAGTCAATCTTACTGCAGGTGTTTGACTGTAGGAAGCCATGCAACTAAACTGGTGAAGATGCAGGGTTGATCAGTGATAACAGGGAATCGAAAAGCAAGTTGTCATACCGCCGTCCTGTGCATCTCCAGTAAAAAGACTGTAGTTGGAACGTGGCTGACAGTTTACTTATTGCTGCACAGGCAGTATAAACTGCAGAGAGTCTTCATGAGCTGTACATCTGTAGTTCAGATTATATTAAATTATTTTTCTCCATGACCGAAGCAGATGTGACTTATAAAAATAACACCCTACCCATGCCTCTGCCCCCAGTAGTGCTTCCTGTATCTACAGTTATGCCTGTTCCATAATTATGCCCTTTTTTAATTCTCATCAGGACTTCTGCTTCCCATCACCATGAACAAAGTTCTTGATAAATACCTAAAAAGGAGATGCATGAGTCTAACAACTAGTAGGCACTCTGGCCATTGCATTGACTTTGACTGTGAGTTTTCTAAATCAGTGGCAGTAGCAATGGAACTTGGTCAAAATGAAGAAATTTGTGTGTTCAAGTGTGTTTTGAAAAAATAATACTAGTGATCCATAGGAGAGTAAGTGGATATTAAGGAGCACCTTTAAGCTTAGTTTAATATATATTCAGCAATTCTTAGGTGTATTTGCTGTATTTTAGCTCTTAATTTGGTTCTTTAGTACGCATTAAATCCCCAGACAAGACTTTCTGTGCTACTTTTGCCTGTATCACAGCTACATTTATTAATATGCTGTAGGTTTGGATATGCACTGCCGTTTAACAGAGCCTCTTGGAATGAGAATAGCAGAGTTTCCTTTGAATCCTATGTTTGCAAAGATGCTTCTGGAATCAGGTAGGAGAAAAAAAAAATCAGAATTTTTTCAGTCTTGTGCTGAGTGGAGGATATGGCCTCTAGTGATTATAGTGTAGTATTAGATATTTGCTCAACTTGAAGCAAACTGTATGCTTCATCTTGGTATGGTGTTTAGTGAAAAGACTTGGTTAAACTCATGGACCTCTCTAATAATAAATCTAACGCATTTGTCTTTTTTAAGGTTTGCATTAAAAACATTCACTTTCTCAAAAAAAATCCAGGAGTGTCGGTATTTTTGTTTTATATACTATAAAAATACATTCTGCTTCTTTTCCCCTTTATTCTGTATGAGGATGCGTTGAATGGAAGAAGTATTTCGTTTATTGAATTTCTTCACTTACTCCTCAGGAAATTTTGGCTGCTCCCAGGAGATTTTGACAATTGCTGCCATGATGCAGATTCAAAACATCTTTGTGATCCCTCCAAATCAAAAAGCTCAGGCTGTAAGTTCAGTTGTGTCTCATTTTCTTCTTGTTAGTTCCATGTTTCTGTATTTCTGCCAAGTATTTTATTGCTAGCCGTTACAGACTGCAGTTTGGTATGAATATGAAGCAAGGTCTTGAACTGTACCTACTGGTTATAGGTGAAAGCAGAAACTGAGTAACAGTGGGAACTGTGTAGATGTGGCACTTCAGGATATGGTTTAGTAGGAATGGTGGTGTTGGGTGGATGGTTGGACTCGATGATCTTAAAGGTCTTTTCCAACCTATGATTCTATGAACCTTGGAGTCCGTTACTACTGTTAAAAGCTTCCTTCTGAGAACCAGAAATGTGAAGGGTTGTAAACCAATACTGGTCACCATAAGAGTTGGGGGAGAGGGAAACCCCAAACAAAAAAAATAAACCTCCCCAAACACCACTTCCTTCCAAGAGGAACAGAAAAGAAAGTATTAGGATGTAACAAATTCTTAATAGGTAGCAGGAGCCTAATTTTAATGCATTCTGCTCTTGGATTTTGGGGGCTTGTTTTCAGTTTGTTTTTCTAATTTCAGTTTTAAAAGTGCTCCTGAATATAGGTGGGTTAGCAAAATATTGCTTTTGCCTAGAGGAACTACCCTAGGGGGCAGGAGTTTTGATAGTCGCCAGGAAATATGCAGATGATGGGAACTGAGTGTACTGGGCATGAGTATTGCGAAAATCAATCTGCCTGTAAAAATGTTTCTTCTTCTCTAGGCCAGGCAACACAGAAAGTTTGCTGTGGAAGAAGGTGATCATCTTACTATGCTTAATGTTTATGAAGCCTTTGTCAAAGTAAGTCAGTGCAATTGTATGTGGATTTGCAGGAATGGGAAGAACCTGAGGTCCTCAGTTCCAATTCTGGAAGTTCTGGATATGGCATCCTCAAAGCTGAGGACTTACTAAGTCTGTTAAGTGGTAATTCTGCTTTAAAAGATGTTCTGGTCGTATTTTGCCAGAGACCTTCTGCAGTTCCTCTGCACAGAGAATAGAAAGAATTTGGTTTGGGTACAACGTGGAAGTTTTATAGGTAGGGAACTATATTTTCAAGGAGACTGGCATTTTTTAAAGGGCCTGGGAAAAACAGATATGTAAATTCCAAATGAAATTCATATTCTGTCATCTTTTCTATAGATGTATCTGAGTTTTACTGATGATAAATTGCATCTAAACCAAGCAGGCTTTTTTTTTTTTTTTAAATTACCTCGTTGATCATCATATCCTCTTTTTCATTGACCTGATGTATTTACCCTAAGGCTTAACATCAATTGTAATACTTCTCTGTAAGCTGAGGTTTTACTTAACAGTTTTGAAGTGCTATACCTATTTGGGAGTAGTGTATTTTGCTCATATAAAGCACTTCTGTAATAATACACTTACAGCAGTGTTGAGTTGAAGCAGTATAACCACTCAAGTGTTTAAAAGCTGACTTCCATCTCCCCAGCCCCAAAGCAATCAGTCAGGCACCAGCTGAAATGTTCCCATTTAAATTTCGTATCCCCCTAATTCTGAGAAACAGCCAAACGCAGAGGCTCTTGGAGTAAGTACTGGCTTCTGGTGAGGTAGTTCTTTGCATAGAAAAGACCAGTGAAAACGGTTTACGGAGAAGGTTGTATACATTTTGAGATGGAAACCAGACTACTTTATGATACGATGCATTTGTGTGTGAGAATGGAATGACTGATGCTATTCTCTTTCACCACATATGAAGAAATGAAGCACATCTGTTTGAAAATACCCGTGGCATTTGGTATGCTGCTATTTAGATGCTGTTTGAAACATGTTTTGTAGTTACTGGTGTTATGTATCCTTGTTAGTTGCTATGTAAATAGGTAATTTTCAGGGGAAACTACAATACATATATTGTAGGAGACAGAAGATTTGCTGATGGTATTTCTTTGTAATTTTTTCTGTTCTTCTCACTGTACAGCACAGCAAGAGCTCTCAGTGGTGTCAGGAACACTTTCTGAACTACAAAGGGCTTGTTAGAGCTTCTGTAGTAAGAGAACAGCTGAAAAAGCTTCTCGTCCGCTTTAAAGTGCCAAAGAAGTCCAGTGAAGGTGAAAAGTTTTTTTTTTTTTTTTTTAAAACTGTCCAATACATATTAAATGTAGTCTTCTAATTGCCGGTCTGCTTCCTGCTTTTCTTGTGACCTTTAAAGTATTTTCTCCCTAGCCTAAAATAATGTTAACTAAACCAAATTTTTTCTCCTGAAAATGACTGTAGAAGAGCATTTTAGCCCATTTTTACAACTGATGTTTAGTCTAGTCTTCATAAGTTAAGTTTTCCAGCAAGAGATTATCACCATTGATTGCACATTTAATGGACAGATTTACCAAAAGAGTCATAAATAGGTCAGCTCTTCCTTCTTTTTGCTTTTCAAAAAACCTTTTTTATAGTATGTTCAAAATGATGTAGTCATTGGGACTGGATTTCCAGCAGTGCTGTGCATACATGGATGCCATGACTAGTTCTTGGCACTTACCTCTAACTGCTCTGCAGTCTGATTTTTCAGACTTAAATGCTTAGCTGTCACACAAGGTTGCTCTAAGAGTCACAGAATCACAGAATGTTCGGGGTTGGAAGGGACCTCTGTGGGTCATCTAGTCCAACCCTCCTGCCAAAGCAGGGTCACCCAGAGCAGGCTGCACAGGACCTTGTCCAGCCGAGTTTTCAATATCT
>Ga0065711_1044962_pt1 | contig 13771 bp, 9 predicted proteins | sample Hoacrofraction12_FD_59098 | JGI IMG/M metagenome (GOLD analysis project Ga0065711, IMG submission 59098) | Hoatzin crop microbial communities from Cojedes, Venezuela - Epithelial fraction 12 v2 (version 2) | ecosystem: Host-associated > Birds > Digestive system > Esophagus > Crop | place... | reverse complement strand
CTGCCCAGCTTTCCAGCCTATCCAGGTCACGCTGAATGGCAGCACAGCCTTCTGGTGTATCTACCACACCTCCCAGTTTGGTGTCGTCAGCAAACTTGCTGAGGGTACATTCTAATTCTTCATCCAGGTCGTTGATGAAGAAACCTATGATTTTACCTATCTATCTACATGTGCAGGGGAATAGTACGAGGTGGCAAGTAATTTGAAATAGAAATCACACCCCCCACACCCCCCACTCTTGGCAAGCTTTTAGCACGTAATTTCATTTTTTAAAAAATGTTCTCATTTTGCCACATGTGCCTCTGCAGTTACTTAGGTTTTCCCTTTAAAGTAATCCATATAGCCAAAAAGATGAAATGTGAAGACATTTTAAGAGTGAATTTGAAAGAAAAAACCCATTGCATCTGTCTTCCCAAACCAAAAGCCCCATGCCCTTATGTGTTATAAATAAGCATAATACCTTGGTACCTTGGAGCTAACTTAGTTTGTACTATCTGGGGAATTCATTTGTAGTCGCACCATTGTGGACCTTTTGAGCCTTTGTGTGCAAATGCCTGTGAACAGATGCCTCCTTTCCACGAATGTAGATGGTAAGGAAAATCCCCGTCCTTTTCACCAGCTGCGTGTTGATAAATGAAAAGTGTCAGAATTGTAAATGAACTGTCTAAGTGTGTTGATAGGCTTTCGAAACTGGAACCATTTGCTCAGGAGTCCTGCCAACACTGCCAGACAGAAGGTCTCTCCTTGTTCCTATGAGTTCCTGTAGTCTCTCTTCTCATTGTGTCTCCATCCGCAGTAACCTGCTGCTCACTGGTGTTAGGAAACAAGGCTTGAGACTGAAACACGGGATTTTCTTGGTTAGCTGTTCAGGCAAAATTAGATGCTTTTGATGTCCGTCCCTGTATGTGTATGCGTTAGCCTGGTCACGTTCAGCACGTCCATAACACTTAAAAGGACAACCCTATCGGGCAACAGCTGTTCTCAGCCACTGGTCTCAAAACAACATCTGCTAGGAGAAGGCAGTTCCTCTTCATGCTGTCATGATAATATGAATGAATTGCAGTTGTTCATTCATTTGGTGGGAGAGTCATTATTTTAAATGTCACTAACAAGCCCAGACTTAATTATACTTAGTATTCCCAAAATGGTCATCTGTTATCACAGAATCACAGAATGTTAGGGGTTGGAAGGGACCTCTGTGGGTCATCTAGTCCAACCCCCCTGCCGAAGCAGGGTCACCTGGAGCAGGCTGCACAGGAGGTTGTCCAGGCGGGAGGCTGTTATGAGGCCACTTGCTGCCTACCTTATAATGCTGCAGCTGCTGGCTGTATGTATAAGTGCTGGTTACAAGGAACTTCATGCTCAAAGAGGGTATTGCCATGCTCCAGTGTTGCTACATAACTAATCAGTGATGCCACTCAGAATTCAACTCTGAATGTGGTTCATCCAGATGTCACATTTGCAGCCACCATGCCTCTCCACTGGTGGCCTGGCCAATGAAGCTGAAACAGTGCTGTGAGTGCTGAGGTGCTATAAGCCAGCTGTCTCGTTTGACCCAGAGCTATCTGCTCCATTGTCTCTGCTCTTGGCATCTCTGTGCACATAGACTCCTGCATAGAGGCAGCTCTGTCCTTCCGCCACAGGACCACAGAGGTGGTCATTCCCACTAGCACCACAAGGGGAGCAAGAATGTGTGTATCTGTCCCTCCTTTCAATGCTTTCCTTTTTCCTCACTCGTGGCTAGTCTGAAGGAGACAGTGCAGATGCTGCTTCTGCTTTACATGGGAGAAACGCTTGCTGTCCCAGAGAGGACCCATAGGAGTGGCAGTCCTGCTGTGCAACAAACAGGGATTGCATAGGAGAATGGGGGCATTTTAGACAGTTGCTTAAATTCATTAGAAAGGTTTTTTCCTTCCTGCCTTTGACTTGGGATGCTACCTCCTAGAGTGCAGTCTCATTACTGAGCTCATTAATCCTCATCTACAGTTTCTCAGCTATCCCCTTTCCCCTGCAAGACACAGGCCATTCCTGGCTTTGCTCAATGTGTGCTGCATGCAGCTTCACGGCCCGGAGCCACCTTATTGATTCTGTTGATCCCCACAGGCTCGTTATATTCCCTAGAGTAGATTTTGCACAGTAACTGTAAAATAAATCTGCTTCAAGCAATTGATCCTGGCATACCAACTCCACCATGGTGAGACTGTGCTTTCAGGTGTGTTGTGAAGCCTGTATGTCACTTCTCTTTCAGGAATGTTATTTTCAGCATATACACCATGTGCATCAGCCGATCAGGAGTGTAGAGCTAGAGGTATGTTCCTCACTGATGTACTCAGACTCCTTTATCTCTGCCAGCGCTGGGCAGTTACACTACCAGTTTAGTTTTTTCGAGGTGGTAAAAAAGATGTCCCTGTGCATTGGGTTAACGGTTTATTCCAGAAGTCTCCAAATACTAATATCATCATGTTGCTATGCTTCTCTTTCTATGTATATTTTCCAGCTGCCCTAGCAAAGCCAGCAAGCTTTGCCTGGGCAGATGTGGTGGTTTGTGTCTAATGGCCTCATTCTGAAGTTCTGATAAGCATCACCTACACTATATTGTCTAGGCCTTGTAGGAGCCAACTCATGCAAACACGGGAAGGACTCCCGTTGGACTCTAAAGGCTTTGCTCTTAAAGTGCTCTGGGGTGTTCAGCTCCTCAGGCACCAATAAAAGCCCTTTGCATTCTCTAAGACGCACCAAGGGGAATACTTCTCAGATGGGTACGTGCCCCGTGTGGACACCACCTCATTTTTAGCAAGGCTGCTAAGTGGTAGTTCAGCAGATGTTCAGTGCTGAACTCTCTGAGACTCAGTTTGAAGACAAGAATTGAAGTAATTAGCATGTATTGTTTGTGGAATGTAATGTTGCCTCTGCTTATCTTGATTTTCATGGATTGGAGCACTACCTGGTGCCTTTGGGAAGGCTCACTTCAAAAAAATTCCTAAGTGCCTCAAGTTTTACATCTGTGCATGGCTGAATTGCCCCGATTGCATCATCCAGCACAGTGTTGTACCCATTGCATTCAAGAGGTTTCTCTTAGGATCTACAACTAATCAGCCTTTCACCTCAGTCTAACAGGCTGAGTGCCTTTCAAAATATCTCAGACAATGTCTAGCATATGCCCATGGACCCAAAGCACTCACAAAATAGCAGCACATTGATAGCGTTGTCCTCTAGAAGGCAGAAGGCTCAGCTGCTTCTGCTGTGGCCTTCCCTTTAAACCCATGTTTCCCGGCTGCTCCCCTGTCCACGGTAAAACTTTACAGGGAAGGTTTAGGCCTTGCTGAGCAACGAAACCTAGATCTTGGGGCACTTTTAGGGGAGGGAAGCATGATGGAGTGGAGTCCTTATCCCAGGGCAGTTTCCACATTTTAACCAGTGACCATTTAGTGCAAAACAACATAGCTTCAGATGCTCAGAGGATCTTTTTGTATCCCAAATTAGTTGTTTCTTGATGAGTTGAAATCCTGGTGTGGATTTGACAGCTGCCCAGAAATAGCACCCAAACTGTCATGTCTCATTTCTCCCTCACGTTTGGCTTCAGCCATGGATGTCTGAACTGCTGTTTCCACTTGACTCTGCAGATGCCAGCTGGGTCATTCACAGGTCTTAGGCAGAGTCCCCAGAAGAAGCTGCAGCTGTGGGAGACTTGGCTCTCTATCACGAGGTGCCTCTCAGTGGAAGCTGCAAGTATATGCAGCCCCCACCAAAGTTTCTGCCTGCAATGGGGACAGGTCTCTTGGTGGGTAATCACAAGCTGTGCTCGCTAACCAAAATGCTGGATTTCAGTCTGTGGCAGGGACCGGCTGCCTCTGAGAGTACCTCACACCTTCAGGGACCAGACAGTGATGGAAAGATGAGGAAGAGCTATGCTCAGCAATGACAGCTGACACTGCTCACAGGAGGTTTGCAAAGATTAGGGAAGTCCTGCATGGGGCTGAGGTGTTCCAGGCTTTGCTGCTAGTAGTCCAGCCTCTCACGTACTCCGCAGGGTTTCCCATCCCAAACAATTTTGTGCCTCAGAGAAGCTGTAACTAAACCCTGAGCTACCTCTCTGACTTTCATCTCACATGGGCTTAGCCCTCCTGTAACTCTGTTAATTTCTTTAAAGTTCCTTCTCCAGTCACTTGAAGAGGCTCAGCTGCTTTCTTGTGAAATGTCAAGCTCAGGTTCCAATACAGGTATGTTAAGTTTCCTAAAGGGATGGTAGCAGGACAACTTGATATGATGGTCAGGACCAGCAATTTCTGACCCACAATAGTTTATCGGCTGAGTCTGACGGGACAAGTACAGAACCCATCACAGAGAAGTTTACCCCCTTCAAAAAAGAAAACCCCACTTGTCTGGCAAACAAGAAAAGAATCCCTAAAATCCTAAACTCTAAAAGCTTCTTAAAAAGAGTTCTGCTTGTGGAAACAATGGATGGTAACAGGCTTCTGTGAGTTTATTGTTCCAGCGTGTGGTTTTCAGTTGAGAATTGCCCTGAAGAGCTGCAGTAGGTAGATGTTTCTTTGTCTGCATATGCAGCTGGAAAACACACGCTTCATCTTGCTTATGTTGTTCTATTTAAACTCAGTTGGCCTAGTCCCCATTGCAGTCAGGTTTATTCGATGTTTCTCCATTAGCTAAGTACTGCTGGATGCTCCAGCACAATATGCTTTATGGCAAGGAGTGGAAAAAACACACTGGAGCATGCTGTAGTGTAAGTGGCATTCCCTGAGATTGCCATTTTGCTCTTGTTGAGCATTACGTTTTGCTGTGGAATAGTAATGAGGCTTCACTGACAAGAGACGACGACAAGCATGACTGAGGAAAGGGAAACCACTTTGACTTCATCACTATCCTTAAGCTCCACAAACTGCCCTTTGCTGATAAACGGCCTGATGCCTACACATGTCTGTTCTTTTTCTGGCTCTTCCTTGCCTCAGTGATTCATTCTGGGTGAAGAGGATCCCTTAAACAAAAGGCAAACATCTCAGCATTGCTTCCACATCAGGAAGTGATATTTCAGTTTCTAGGGGATCTGATTAGATCCATTCCAGGCAGTCTTACCTTGTGCTGTTCTGTTGTTTCTGCTAATTTTCCAAAGAATCAGATCCTGGTTTTGTTTTCCTATTAATATCTGGGGAGAATTCTTTATTAAGACTTATGACTGCTTGAAAACTAAACTCACATGCATACATAGATCACAAGAAGCCTAAACTGAGTCACTTTCTACACTGCCTGAGTTCCTGGAGAGGAAGAGAGGGAAATGCTACAAAATCTAGAGGCAATTGTGCTGCATTTTTTGGCTTCAACTCCGGTTCAATGTCCGAGTACAACATATTGAATACAATTTTAAAAATTCAGCAGTATTCTTGTGACAATGATCAGATATGCCTGATGAGAAAATCAAATGGATCACCAAATTTTCTAAGAATGAGTCCTAAATGCAGATGGAGAGGTCATCTGCTTATCGGCTCAGGCAATAACTCTAGAAATGGAAACCAGGGATTTGGATGGATATAAAGAATTGCTAATAAAATAATTGTCCCCAGATTAAAAATTTCAAAAGTACCAATTCATATAGCTGTATCTGAGGTTAAGTAGAACATCACACTGGTAAGAACTGAAATAAAAGTCCTTGGGGTGTATTAAGTAAAGAACAGTCTATGCTTACAAGAAATTTTAGTGACTAAATGGGTGTGCTCATTCTCTGATACCTAATGATAATGTCTTCAGTTTCACACATTGATTTTTAAACAATGCATGGCAAGATAAAATGAGTTCTGTAGTCAAATTAGCAGGTTTGCCGCCTTCTCCACACCTCATTGGAAACTTGCTGTTGGAGCAAGTTAATTCCCTTATCCTCAAGGTGACTGTTGGAGTGGGGCTTAGATTGTTCTGCCCAGGCCATACACTTGAATAACCAGCTGGTTGTCAACCCTAACAATTATAATGTGGCACAGCCCATCTTCTAGCAACTGTTCCAGTTGTGCTCCCTGAAAATCTCTTGAAGCCTCTAAGCGCTGCATTTCCATTGTCAATAACAGACATCTCACCAGATAATCTCCTTAGTGGATTACAGACAAACACCCTCTTAGTTTTTGCAGTAATTAGCATTAAATTAAGTGTAGTTTTAGATGGGAAGAGGGTGGGAGGAAAAGCAAAGGAATTTAGTATTGGCTGAAGGTGTGGTATGGACAACCCTGGAGCCACTAATCCGCTAAAACTGTGGGACAAGGTCTCCAGGGTGCAGTTTCCTCCCTGCCTGTCTTGTTCCATGGGAGACAACACCGGCAGGGAAGGGAAATTCAGGTATTAGGACTACTGCAACTGCTACAGACTTCAGGCTCTAATATACTGGTGTGGGTGCACACAAGCATCATACTTACTAAAGACAGGCTCTCGAGGCACCCTGGCTGATCAGTTGCACAAGACTCTTGTGTCTGGTCGGGGAAATGGTAAAATGTAAAGGGAAATTTTCCTTACATGGCTGAAGCCAGATACAGCTACCCAAATCTGGCACGTGGTCAAATGCTACAGAAGAAAGGGTCTGCCATATGCAGCAAGCTGTTTCATTGTGCTGAATATTAGATGACCTTGGAAAACAGTCTCTGTGCTAGCAGAGCATAACCCAAATCAGTGCCAGAAGCATCTATGATGACAGATAGGCTTAGTGAGAAGCTAGCATTTTTCTGTTTGTTGCTTTCTTTCCCACATTTAGGAAATACCATATGAGGAGAAATTAATGGGTGATGTGCTGGGATAGGAAAAGGACCCCCGGACACTGTAACCTGACTGACCCGATGTGTGAGTCCAAGGAAGAAAAGTGAGCAGCAAGAACAGCTTCTCAGGCATCTCTATCCACCTAGTCAGGGTCAGCCTTTTAAAAAAATTTTTGAGCTACTTGGAAAATGAGTGTGTCGTTGCCTGGTTGAGAAGCACCAGCAGGCCTATCCTTTGATCCGTGGATTGCCTGGAAAACAGTGGCCAAAGCCATTGAGGGCCACAGACTGTTTTCCCCGGTCTCTGCTATGATGACAACAAGGCCTATGGCTGGCAGGGCTCTCTGTGCGCGTTGAGCAGTCGTGCAGTCTCATTTATAGCTGTTTCTGACTGCAGAAGATGCTCCCTACATTTCAAACATCTTTCTTCTGAACATTAGGGAATTCACCCTGCTGAGGTGGTGGTGCCGCCACACACGTGTCTTGATGCTATTAACCACGCTGCTTTTTGGTTTGCTTCACAGATCCTATGTGGGAAAGAGATCCCCCGCTGGGTGAACCGCCTGGCCTACTTCAGCTCGTGCATCCCCTTCCTCCAGAGCTGCCTCCCTAAGGAGTGGCTGACCCCAGCAGCCCTGCAGAGCCACATCAGCCTCGGCCTCCACAAGGAGGAGCAGGGGGACACAACGGATGATGAGTCCCCCTCCACCTCTGCAGCCCCCTCAGCCTCAGGCACATCTCGAACCTGTAGACATACCCGGGTCTAAACTCTGCCCAGGACACCCTCGAATAACAGCCCCCTTCTCTTGTTTGTTCTCACACCTTTTCACACACCTTGATTTCTATCTTCTCTTCTTCAACGGACAACACAGGGGAGAGAAGACCCTTTCAGCTGAGGGGGTGAAGCTTCAGTCCCTTTTCCGAGGGCTGCTGCTACAGTTGCTCGGCAAGATGACTGTGAACCCCAACGCTGAACTGAGGAATGTGGCGACTAAACTGGATTCTCCTCCCAGGTCCCCCATGCTCCTTCATCCACAGAGAACTGCTGGCTCTCTCGGGCATGAAAGCATGCGTACGGGCAGGGGGGCACCATACTGTGATTTTCCTTCTCTGGAACTGTTTTATCTTTTTATCTCTTCCCCCACCCATGTGAGCCCAGCAGCCTCCTCTCTATTTTGGCTGGGTTTGCCGTTCCCCTATGACAAATCTCGTGCCCACACCCAGTGAAGGAAGCAGAGCCAGAACTCAACCTTCTCATCTCTTAGACCAGCAACAAGTTCCACTTAGCCCCATCCCTTTTGTAATTATCAGGTTTCTAACTCGTGTGAAGGACAAATGAAAGGTGCTGCCGTTCTACAACCACCAGTTTTCAGTACTCAAATTTCAGAGCTTGAATGACTGTCCTGCTCTTGAAAATAATAACAAAGAACCTAGAAAAGGAATGTGTTACCATGGCTTTTCTTTGGGGTCAAAAAGAGGATGGGGCTAGTGCTTAGAGGCAGCTACTGAGTAGATGCAGAGATGACTGTTGACCATATTGGTGCTTTTTGGCACAGACCCCTCCCAGTTCCCCTACTTCTAGGCAGTGTTCCTGGTTTCCCTTTTTTCCCCAGATTCCCTGGGGAATCTCTCTCCTAGCTGACATTTTCTGGCTGTCTTTGGCGGAATGGCCCTCCTGAGCATGAGGAGGAGAGAGAATCTGTTGGGAAGATCAGGATTTCCTTCAGCTTTTCCTCCTGCACTCACAGACCTAAAACATGGCTCCTAAGCTACCCTTCCTCAGCCTATTTTTGAGCCAAGCCAAGAAGGTAAAAAATAAGTGGTGAACCCAAAGAATGTCAACATGTTTCCTTCTCCTCCCTTTTTGGAGGTGGAGGGGGAAACCTAGGGCCACATCAGGAAAGCATGGATGACCCTTCCCACACATGGGCCACCATGGTGCCTTCCTTTGTGTGCACTATTTCAGTGGCATTAAAAATGGGCACAGATGGCTCACTGGCCTCTCCAGGCTGGCTCTTGACAAGAATCTGGTCCTTGGATGTATTTATGCTCATTCTGACAGCTAACAAGAAAGCAGAGGAGGAGAAAAGGACAGGTACACCAACTCTTCCACTCAATTACCTCACTAGGATTTCCAGGCAGAACATGTAAGAGAGAATTAAAGGGGAAATCCAGGCCCCCTCTCTCCCTTGCAACTCATCTTGGCTACACAAACGAGGATGAAAATGGATGAGGCACAGTGTTGAAAGGAGTTTGCCATTTTATAAATGCTGTTCTCAACAGCTACTACCAAGGCATGACTTCCACCCTCCACCCAGGAAGAACTGTAAGCCCTTAAGATGGGTGGTTGTTTCCTTTCATTGGTTGCAATAGCATGCTAAGTCCAACCAGCTGTTTCTTTAGCTCAGGTATACAGAAGTGTGGGCTTTCAGGGCTGAAGGTCTTGGCTATTATGTACATCATGCCTGCACAGACAGCGCTTAATGGTTTGTTACATGTGCACACTGTTAGTGAGGCAGGAGGCTTTGGAGAGGTGTGTTGGATGGAAATATAACTCGCAGGATGGCCTCACTCCACTGCCTCCTGAAGCGATGCATGTTTGGGCAACAAAACCTTTACAACACGCCTCTCGTTTTCATCCTCTGAGCAGATTGCTGCAAGTTCTGTGCTGAATGAAAGTCATGTTCCTTATTAGCCTTGGCTACTCACAGCCAATACTGCATTTTGAGCAATTCTGCAGCTCCTGGTATCCAATCCAGCACCGATCTTGATTACCCTGGCTTGCCCAGGGATGTTTAATAAGATTTCCATCCTGTTCTCCATCCTGCTGCCCAGAAACAATGTTACACAATGTACTGTTGCACTCTCTATTCCCCTGCAGTCATGGTCATTGCAGCCTAAACCAGCAGTGCAAGCTCCATTTGTCTGGAGTTCCCAGGGTGCCTGCCAATAGCCAGCAGCACGTTATGTGCAGTGAATTTTAAAATCTGTTTTCAGGTCCTTCTCTGGAGGAAAGTGAGAAGAGGCTTTCCCAGAGCTTTTGTCTAGGCCAGGGAAACTGCAGTCAGAAACACCTAGCTCCTGATGTGACAAAAGCCAGCCAGCCACCACCCTCGTGCTTCCGCTCTGCACCTGAGCTCCAGATGAAGCACCAAGTATACATCTAGGAGAGAACCAGGGCTCCAGAGGGCACGTTTCACATGGAAAACCCTCTCACAGTATTTTGCCAAGTAAAATGCTTAACTGGCTGTATAGTAACCTGGACAAGAAAGCTACATTCAGCCTCCTTGGGGACATGAATATGTGCTATAAGTACTGGGAACAACACTTGGGGTGAGCTGTCAGTGTCATAAAAAAAAATGGATGTTTGTTTATCTACTTTTATATTTGTCCATCTGTTTATGGCAGTAGGGGTCACATCAAGGAGGCTTGAAACCTCTGTTGTAAATCACACCCAGAATATATTCCAAACTTCAAAAGCATTTCTCCCCACCCCTCTCTGTTCAAGGTGACCAACCAACAAGGACAACAACAAAGGGACACTGTGGAAATAAATATATATTGATGATAGCTTTATCTCTGTAATTGAACAGCATTTTAGATTATTAAACATGAAGACATTTAGAAAGTCTAATTTACTGTTCATCTCGGGCATAGCATGTTTGGTTTAGGTGCTTTTCTTATTCAAATACTAAATTATTGCTATTGTCATATATTCCTTGTATTTAGTTTTACATTTGCTTTCTCTTGCTGTTTTAGATCATAGCACCATGGGATAATTTTAGCTACCAACTTTTATCCACAAAAACAAAAGAGCAGCTTATGAGCACCCACTAGCACAACCTCTTAACCTTTCATTTTATTGCCAGGACTTTTTGTTCCCTTTTAAAAGGTGGAATGAGAGGGCACCAACTCTGCACATGGGCATCAGCAGCTGTGGGTTATTTCTCTAACAAAGAGCTAACAGTCCTCAGGTGAGACAGACAGACTGAATATGAGGTTCACCTGATGCTGGAATATTAGTTACAAGACAAACTGTTTTTAGAGAAAGGTAGAGTGAGAGGAAAGAGGTAAGTAGCAACCTCTCTTCTCAGTATTTTTGTAACTGTAAACTGTTAATTAACCTCTTAATTTCAGGAGAATATTTCAGGAGAATGTGCTTCGTATTTTTTTTTTTTTGTCAGTTGTGAGTCTGAGTATGTGGTTTGAGGTTTATATCCCTAAAATGTTTACAAAGTTTAACAGGGAACAGTTGTGCTTTCAGAGGCCCTAGGTGAATTGGTCCACCACCACTGAGCCTGTGCTCTGTGATGAGTTCATCCCAGTCTCAGCACAGTGCAGGGACGAACACAGTACTGTTACCTTGCTCTCATGGCTCCCAGCTAAGAGTTTGTATTTTTGGAATTCAGATCCATGTTGGCTTTGTGTTACTGAGGTACTCAAGAAGCAGTCATCTCCTGTTATGTTATTTTTTTATTCTTCAGTTCTGTTTATTTGTCTCTAGGCTGGAGAGGCTCCCAGAACAGGTTAGTGGCCGCTGAATTGCAGTAATGTTTGCTTATCTCGTTATTATACGTGCTTGACTTTCTTCTCATTTTAGTTTGTACATATATGGTGGCTTATTGACATGCTCAGAAAACTTAAGTACCTCCACCAGTTCCTTGATACGATTAATGGAGAAGACCAAAGGAAGTAATCATCAGTGTTTCATTTTCCAAAATGTTTTAAAATTACTCTTTCATTTGAGGCAGCAGGTGCCCTCTTTCACTTTGTCCCTGCTGTGCTCGCCATCAGGCAACAACATGGGTTGTGGAAAGGCTGTGTAGTGACTCAGGAAGTATTTAAAAGAGGAACTTTCATTCTGCTAGCTCCACTCTACCATTGCCACAAGCTGCCAGAACATGGCAGAGCCTCTGGCTGCAGTAACAGGTGAGAACATCACAGCCTGTGCCTGGGATATCTCCAACACGTCAGCACTCTGCTGTTGTGCATGTGGCTGTAGCTGAGAGGTGTTTGAGTGGATGGCAGGGCATGTTTAATTACTACTAGCAACAAATTACTAATGGCTCTAAATCTCAGAGTAAGACTGTTCATCAGTGCTGTTGTAGCCACCCATGTTATGAAAAGGCTATAAAAGTTTCTGGGGGCCCCATGCGGTTGGGATAAGGGATACCAAGTCAGGAAAACAGACAGTATGATCACGGCAATCTTCTTTCCTTAGAAAACCAGGCTACTGAATGAAAGACATGGCTAGTGGCTCGGCCTTCACAACTGCTTTTATTAGTGAGCGTTGACGGAAAGTTCAAAATTACAGAAAGCAGCCCTTGGTAAAGATTTGTGTTCACCTACAAACACCAGTGGGGACTGCATGTGTGGCTTAACAGTGTTGAGCTGGCTTGTCTCTTGTTACAAGTAAAGATTCGTCTGGCTAAGTTCTGGTTATCCACTGGGTGAATACTAACGCAGCCTCCAGCTCTCACTGGAGATGGCAGAAACTGCGTATGTTTCTCTCATGCAGTGCCCTCCATGCTTACCAACCCTGAACACCAATGTTTCCGGCTGTTCTAGCCCTGCTCTCTCTCCGATCCTGCCAAGGTATCCCAGCGGTAAGCTGCAGAAACTCTTAGTTTCTCCATGCAACTTGCTTTCCTGAAATGTCCCCTAGTTCTGCAGGCTGGGCTTTCTGATGTGTGTGGGGAGGTGAAATCCCTAGGCCTGTTGAGATTCAGCGAAGAAGTCGTCATATGATCAGGATTTTGCAGGGTGGTAGATTTTTGTCTTTGAGGTCCACTTTACCCAAGCCAAGAACTTTTACCAATTATTCCACAGAAGCACAAAAGAAAGTTTGGAATACAGAAAAATGTCACGAATCTCAGCCAAGTCCACTCACTTGAAAGTCTTTTTGCATGTTCAACACAAAACAGATAGGTATGCTTAGTGAGGCTAGTAACCCTACGTATGTGAGCTACATCTCTGTCACTGGAAGTCCTTAAAAAGTAGGTTTATGCAGTTCTAAATCTTCTCTAGGCTCCAGACTGCAGTACCTAGAGCTCCTCAAGCAAGAAAAGGCAATCCTTGCCTTGCTGACAGGTGGAATACCACTCTCTTCACTGCTGGGAACACTGTGGCAGTTATCGATGCTTGCATGGATTTTTCTTCATTATGCACAGCACGAGCTTTCATTTCTTCCCAAATTATTTGCTGCAAGCTTTTCCTCTGCCTGCTGGAATGGACTTGTCTGGGGAAACATGTTTGTTCTTTTGCCTTTGAGGTTCTTGAAGGAAGTTTCTCCGGAGGGGCTACCTCTGGCAAACCACCCGGCCACATGGTAGCGCTGAGCTCCTCATCAGCCTCAGGATTGTCTTGAGAGTTGTCTTCTCTGTAGTCTTTTGGTGTTTCCTCATTCCTGTGACTTCAGAGGTGACCTTACGGAAGGTGAACTCCTCTTGTCCATATGCATGCAAAAGGAATTTTTTTTAGTAGGATAATTCAGAGTCAGGCCTGGGTTACTGCAGTTTTGTGGACGGTGCTTTCATCTCGCCATCGGGGACTACACTGTAGTGACTAACTGAGTTTTTCAGTCCTGGCATACAGACAGACTGAACTGCCACTCGTGGCTGTAATTACCTTAGCGGTAACAGGACAGTAACGGCACAGTCTGCTCCTACAATGTTTTGTGGTTTAGTTAATGAGCATTCACAGACACCAAAAGTAATCAACACTGCAAAGTAACAGCACAAGGTGTAGCAGCCCCAATCCAAAAATGAGAATGCCGCTGTGCCAGGGGCTGTGCAACCACCTAACAAAAAAAGCACTTTTGCACAGAAAAGTTTCCAGGAGGAATAACCATAGAATCCTTATAAATGCCTATAAATATCTGAAGGGTGGGTGCCAAGAGGATGGGGCCAAACTCTTTTCAGTGGTGCCCAGTGACAGGACAAGGGGCAATGGGCACAAACTGAAGCACAGGAAGTTCCGTCTGAACATGAGGAAGAACTTCTTCCCTCTGAGGGTGACGGAGCACT
>Ga0065711_1044961_pt1 | contig 13771 bp, 11 predicted proteins | sample Hoacrofraction12_FD_59098 | JGI IMG/M metagenome (GOLD analysis project Ga0065711, IMG submission 59098) | Hoatzin crop microbial communities from Cojedes, Venezuela - Epithelial fraction 12 v2 (version 2) | ecosystem: Host-associated > Birds > Digestive system > Esophagus > Crop | place... | reverse complement strand
CATGAGGAAGAACTTCTTCCCTCTGAGGGTGACGGAGCACTGGAACAGGCTGCCCAGGGAGGTTGTGGAGCCTCCTTCTCTGGAGATATTCAAGACCCGCCTGGACAAGGCCCTGTGCAGCCTGGCTGTAGGTGACCCTGCTTTGACAGGAGGGTTGGACTAGATGACCCACAGAGGTCCCTTCCAACTCCTACCATTCTGTGATTCTGTGATTCTGTGTAATTTTCAGAATGTATGTTGGTTAAGGTCCTCATTGTCAGCATCGTTGAACAATATCCTTTCGATTAATAGTTCATTTTCCAAGAAATTAAATTTCTTTTATCCTAAGAATCATCAGAAATCTCAGTAAAATTCTGTAGATAGTTTTGTTTGAAAAAAGATGTAATTTTAGAGATATTCCGGTATTCAGGACATTTTTAAAATAACAGCTAGAAAAGGCTGTATTATAAAGGTGAACTAGATATACACTGGAGTTTTGGTACTGTTAATGAACAGATCTGTAGTGATAGTTACAGCGTATATCTGAAGTACAGAAGGAATTCATCTTCAGGAATAGAATAGAATAGAATAGAATAGAATAGAATAGAATAGAATAGAATAGAATAGAATAGAATAGAATAGAATAGAATAATTTCAGTTGGACGGCACCTACAACAGTCAGCTAGTCCGACTACCTGACCATTTCAGGGCTGACCAAAAGTTAAAGCACATTATTAAGGGGATTGTCCAAATGCCTTTTAAACACTAAATACACTTGAATAATCCAATTTTCCAACATAAAGTTGGGTTTTTTTTCCTGTACCCTTACTGCTACACTGTATTATCAGATTTAGTTTGACCGAATGGGAATTGGAATATTTTCTTTAAAGCAGGACATCTTTGGCAGTAAGGACCAAAAAAAGTCCTACTTCAGGGTGCTCTATAGTCTAGTGGCTAGCACACTCACTGGTTTGAGAAAAAGCAAAAATGAAGTGGTTTAAATCTTTGTTTTTAGTAAAAGAAGTGGGTGATTTTAATCCATGTTCCTTAGCTTCCAGGAGAATATCTGAATCATATAGCTAGACATGGCAGCCTCAGCTGCCCTCTCTTCCTGATTTGGGTAGCTCGTTCTAAAACACTCACATCTTTCCCTACCCACACTGCATTAAAACCATGTGATCGCTTTTAAACACAAGCTATTAGCTGCTGGCCAAACAAACTGTATATTTTGAAAAAGAAATATGATTTCCATGTATAAAAAATGTGATTTACATTATTTACCACAAAAGTTCCATAGTCCTTAGTCAAGTAATTTTGTTATTACATATGTATGTAAGCATAAATCTTGTTACTAAAATAAAAACTAAAAAAAGAAATTCCACAGTTATTTGCATGGTGCTAATGCCAGTTATCCAGACACCTGAAGATATATGCCTTCTGTCCGTAAACATCAGTGAAATGCAGAACACTGTTTACTTCGGTATCTTTTCCTTAAAACCCAAAATATACTATGCAACAAACATGTAACCCCCACTGCATTTTAATAAATATTGTAATTTCCTTTTTCAAAAGTTTTTTTTATAACAGAGTTGATACATCAACTAGAGCTGGCATTTCTAACAGGGAAATAGTTTGTATCTTGGGTCTGTTGAATATTTTGCAGTGACAGATCCCCAGTCACCACAGATGTGGTTGATATCTTGGAGAACTTTCAGATGAATGTACTGGAGAAACAAAGGAACAAGTTGCTGCGAAATGCTGCAGTTAGTTCCTTTTTGTCAATAGCTATAGTCATATGGCATTTCATGGAGAGAAGGAGTTACTTAAAAGATTTTTGGCAGATTACAAAAAATATTTGTTTGGTTTTAAAAATTTGCACAGTATATATATGACTTCAGAAAATGTGCTATCATTTAAAGGTAGCAAAAATCTTCTACTGCAAGCAAATTTGGAAACAAGCAAAAATTCATATCACAAAATCTTTATTTTTGTAGTGTTGAGGTCACTACATGTTAGGCAATGTGAACAAGTATAGATTTGAATTTGTCCAGAGATGTGGTGGGTTATTAGCCTTGGTTAACAGCCAAACTGCCACCAAGCTGCTCCCTCCCTCCCTCTTTCCCTCAGTGAGATGAGGGGTAAACACAGGAAAATACCTGCAGGAACGGTAAAGCTCATGGGTCGAAATGATGACAGGGAAATTGGTTGCCAATTAGTGTTGCAGGCACAGTAGACTCAACTTGGGGAAAATTGACTTAATTAGTTGCCAATTATAACGGCTAGTTAATTGTAGAATTGGATAGTGAGAAACAAAAAGAGAAATATTAAAAAAAACCCCACTTTTCCTTCCCCTTTTCCCAGGCTCAACTTCACTCCTTCATTCCAGTCTCTTTGCCCCATCAAGCTGCACAGGGCGTGTGGGTTGTCGGATTACAGTCAGTACATAGCTATTTCTCTCCGCTTCTCCTTCATCCTCTCATTTTCCTATGCTCCAGCACAGGCTTTTCCATGGGCTGCAGTCCTGTCACGGAAAATCAGCTCGAGTGTGGGTTTTCCTTTGGGAATATCCATCTGCTCCAGTATGGAGTCCTCTGTGTGCTTCAGGAAACACCTGCTTCAGCAAGTGGAGTACGTCCTTTGACCTTGACGTTCCCTCTGCTGTTCCTCACTCTTTTTTTTTCCTTCTTCTCTGCTTGTCCATCATTTTTTTCCCTTTCTTAAAAAACATAGGCACTGCCCACTTTGCTGGTGGGCTCAGTTGTGTCCTGGGGTCGGTCGGGCTGTGTCTGGCACCGGTCAGCTGCTGGACCTCTTCTCACAGAGAGAATCCCTGCCTTCTCCCTGCTACCAGAACCTTACCATGGACACCCAATATGAGAAAATGTGAAAGAAAGTATGCAATCCTGCTAGGAATCGAAAAAGTTAGCACTTTCTTGCCAACATTTCAAAATAGCTTCCGGTTAGGTACTCATTAAAGTACTTAGGAGTCCAAGCCCTAGCAACTAAATTTCTCTCTCTTCTCCCATGCTGCTTAACCGAACGAAATTCTCACCTTCCACCTTAGTTATCTGCAGACTCAGAATTGTACTTGTGTAGACATACACCATCTTGAGTAAACATGGTGCATACTTTTTACAGTCCATGATGTCCACAGTTACTTCTCAACATACATTCCACTTGTAAGCATTTTCTCACTGAGGAAAAGTGTTGGTTCTTTGGTTCCGCCATGTGATGGGCTCAGAGTATCTTACACATATATATTCCATCTGCTGGAACTTGCTCAGAAACCTTTGTTAGCAGTTCTCATGCATGAGGATGAAAATATTAGACATAATTTTCTTCAGGCAAATTTTTGTAACGCATGTCATCATTGCTTTCAGTTCTGTTTCTTTTGGTTTATAAAGCTCTATGTGTGAAGAGATCTAGACAATTGAAACTGAATCTTAAAATCCAGTAGCCATTGTCATCTTTCTACACTTACTCATTGTTATACAGAGTTCTGCAGAGAATATTTAATTCTTCCTTTTTTTTTTCCTGGTGTTGTGTTTTTCGTCCATTTATTGATATTCTCTGGGGCTTCCTTTATGTAGCACCTCCCTATGGGTATTCCCAAAGTACTCTGAATAAGCAGTCACCATTTTTTGAAATGTCCTTTCTAATAATTGTTTCAACTTTTAGCCTTTCACAGGATTCCCAAATGATGTGATATCTGTCCTCATTCTAGGAAGGCTGTAGTATGTGTTTCAGGACATAAAATATACTTCTTAACCCGCTCTATTCAAACAACACCATCACTCTCTTTATGTACTGACAGGCTTGAAAAGTTAGGGTTCTTATGGAGCCATAGAGAATGCATATATTTAATCTGAATATCTGAATTTGAAAGACCAGTAATATTGTCATTGTTCCTATGCTTACATTTAGCAGGTTCAGTGCACATAGAAATCTTGCATTAATTTGCTCAGATCATCTATAATATCAGACCTATGCACATTGGTGCAAACTTGTTCCAGGGTTTAGCTTTAAGTTACCTTCAGGCCATTGTACCCTGACTCCCCATTTTCTGAGATGGTTAATAATTCATTTATTTCCTTTTCTTGCCTAAGTTTTTCCTCATTTTCTGACCAATGATAATTGATTAAATTGTGTAAAGAAATGCCATTTTTTTCTGAGTGTGAAGAGCAGAACAAAGCCTCCTGGTTCACCGCACAACAGCACTGTCATGATTCCTGTAAAGCTTCAAAAAAAGTGCTGCCACGCTTCCCTACTGCCACACCACCGCCACCAAAAGAGAGTGTGACAGGTACAGCATGGTGTGCTAAGAATTGAGTTCCGAATGTAATCCTGAATTATTTATTGACTCTTGTAGCAGAATATATACCCTGAATATTGACGTCACTACTTTTTGCAGTCTCAGACTTCTTTGATATCACCACACAAGAGAAAGGAGAGTAGAAAGTTTATTTCACATTAGTGTTGGATACTCTTGTATTAGAATTCTGATATTTCTCTATGACCAAAGGAAGTGACCAACTCATGGAAAAACTCGAGTTTCATATGCCAAAGACATCTTCAGATCAATTATTTATATTGTATTCTAGACTCCATCTGTCCTCTTGCAGAATAAGCACAGGAATTACAGGCTGTCAGAAGATGCTTTCACATAGACATTTCTATTCTGCCTGCTCCTGCTTAATCCCCTCTGGCCAGTACCTTACAGTGTTCCTTGGGTGATTTCTTAATAAGTAAAATACAAGAGGGGCCATAGAAGGAGACTGATGCTGGTGAGAGCCAGTGAGGTAACAGTACGGCACTAAGAATGGAATCATCTCAGCCAAGATTCTTGTTTTATGGCAGAAGCAGGATCGTGTTGAATATGTGCAGAAAGACTTCTGCAAAATCAAAAGTAGGGAGAAACAGCCCACTGCACAGCTCAACATGTGGCCTTTCCTGACATTTGTCATAAGCCCAAACTACTAGAGGCAAAGTGTGATGCAGGGCCTGATTCTTTCAGGCCTGACTAGGATTGAGAGGTATATGGAATAATGTTATTTGTCTAATTGTTTTTATCAATCATCTGAGCTGATATAGGAATTTTTTTAGTGTATAAACCAAGAAGCAGTTCTTCATGTAATTTCTTACATTAATTAAAGCACATTGAGTAAGACTACTTTCTCAAATTGCAGTCAGTATGCAGCTACAGGGAAGACAAGGTGGACTTAACTGCCCTTTGTATTCTGTTGTTTTCTGTCTTTTGCAAAGAACAGAGTGAATTGTAGCAGAATTTAGACTTTCTGGCTCGCACGAATCCCTTGCCCTGCAGAATCCTGAATTCATCTATAATTCCCAGAACTTTCACAAGGATTTATGTTGTAAATATCATCATGCACCAGACCTTCTTGGGAGTCTGAGAAAAAGAAATTACTGTTTTTCCCTTAATTTTCTCATGGGAGGATTTTCCCAGGGTTAAGACACACTTTCTAAGGACCCATATCTATCAATCCAGGAGTTAAACAGGAACTCGTCAGTCTTCTTTCCAAATCACAAGTGAAAATAATGTCAGTTCAGTATGAAAATTTCTGAAAGTCTGATATGGGGACATACTGCATTTTATTTTCATCTAGTTATTTTTCTTCTTTGCATTCCTTATGTAAAATCTGTTCAAGGTCACTTATATTTGGTAATCTCAGTGAACAGTTCATTAAATTCACCTGTTACAGAATCCAGCAATAAAGGGGGATTATTTTGCACTACAGGGTAGCTTTGTTAGGAGAATGACCTGAACTATTTTAGGTCGAGGTTGAAAGTATCAGCAAACTATGGTGGATAGAATTATTAGGTATTCTGGTCACTGGTACTCTTCCGGTTTTGATGACCTCAAAAAGCTCGCTACTTACACCTAAACACATTCGGTGAAGGAAAAAATACATGCTGCTTTACGGAACATTTTTTTCCCCTTGGGCCTAGCAGGCCATATATATATCTCATGTTTCTACTGAAGCTTATTTTTTACAACTACTTTATAAACCACTCAAAGTCATATTTTATTTTGTATGAAAATACTGATATATTTCTAGCAATGTGGAACTGTAACATGTTCCCGCAGTCAAAACTTACACTCAAAAGGGACATTCGAAAGCAAAGACACAGAAAGAAAGAAAAATAATAATTAGGGAGGAGTGCTTAAATTTAGGTACCTGAGTTACTTCTAAACAGGGATTTAAGTGTCATAATAGCAAGGATTCAAATGACTACTGTTTCCGTATGAGCTGTCTGAAATGCAGAGCCCTGTGTTGGAATCACAGGATCCATGCACAATACAGAGAAAAGGTTATAGGTGACAGAACAGCCTCTAGAGAAATCAGACTGCTGAAAGAGGATCTACTCATAGCATCCAGCAGGGACACACTGAGGACACAATGCAGTTTCTACTGTAGTCCGTCTTGGTGGCTTGCTTGTCTAATGGTTGCATCTCCTTAGGATCCCTCTTTCAAAGGAACACAGCTGAGCCTTTTCTTTTTTATGAAAGCCCAGAGGGAACTGCTCTTCTAAAACACAGCAGGCAGTGAGTGGCAGTGATAGTTTTGCAGAGCTTGTACATTATACCTTACCAGTTGAAATACTACCCCGAAACAGGTGAGATCCAAGTTCATTTCCCCCTTCTGTTTGAAAGAATTGAAACGAACACTCCCCAGTGCCCTCCCCAGCAGGCTGCCCACTCCCCCAGCATGGTGAGGCAGCAGCTGTCTTCAGAGCTATTGAGGTCTACAGAAAAGAATGCACACCTTGCCCAGTAAAAGAGGGAAATTAAAAATAGTGATGACTTTGTTCACAGATTGTAGAAGACATGGAGGTAAAAATAGTCCTGGATCCAGATGCTGCTGTTATCAGCTGTTTGTTTCACATTTTAACCAGTGATTGTTTCAAATAACTTCTATGAGGTTAATGAGTGAATGTTAGCTGGAGTGATAATTTCATCGCTAGATGCTCAGGGAAGATAATTTTGATTTTGGTGATAGCTGTTATAAATGTCAACAAATAAATGATTAAATACTTGTGTGAGAAATGAAACAAATAACTTCGGTGTTTTTTCTGCAGGCGTCTGCACAGCCTTACTTTGGATCTGTGTGTGTCTGTCTGGCAAGATGCACTACTGCCTCTTTCACGATCCTTTGAAAAGTTCATGAAATTCTGATATTATAGAACTTGCTTTGAGAGACAAGTACAGTATCTCAGCGATATTGTAGCATGTAGCATAGGCAAAGTAAACAAAAAATCAAGGATATATTCTTATGTTTCTTTTAAAAAGACTTTTTTCTTATCCTTTCTATTCAAGAAGTGCAATAGCACTGCAGATATTTATGTAGTGTAGGAAGAACAGAAATCCCAAAGCACATTCCAATTATGAACATGTGATTTATATTTTATGGGCAAAAAGTGTTATTTCCCCGAGCACATTGTTTTCTTTTATCTGTGTGCTTCCTTTAATCCTGTCAATAACCCAGCATGCAGCTGCTTTCTCTTGATAGATTTTTGGGAAGATAATAGAAATAAGCATGCATGGTAGATAGAACTATTTGTAGGTAACATAAAAATACCTGCTGTTCATCAAGATTTCTGCTTGCTAATTAACTGGAAAAATTTGGTGCGATAATTTTTCTGGTTTTTAACAGAAATAGTGGAACATATTAGCATGAAAAATAAAAAGAACTTCTTAGTTAAAGGTATAATGAAAAGCTAGATTTACTTTTATGTTCTAAGGTGGATAAAAGGTTTACTTATTATTCATGGCTTGAAGGAGCATTTTAATATCTACATAATTTTAAGTATTAAATTGTTGAGCAAGTTGCAACATACATCACGATGTTATCTGAATTAAAATCATTTGATGCAGAAAAAAAATCATACCTAAACTTATACAGGTAATTAATGAGGAAAGAGTTGAACTAATTTGACACACTTCAATTTCCATACACATTATATGGTAATTTGTCAATAATCATAGAACCATAGAATCATAGGTTGGAAAAGACCTCTAAGATCATCAAATCCAATCATCCACCCAACACCACCATTCCTACTAAACCATATCCTGAAGTGCCACATCAACACCTCCAGGGATGATGACTCCACCACCTCCCTGGGCAGCCTGTTCCAATGTCTGACCACTCTTTCAGTAAAGAAATTTTTCCTAATATCCAATCTAAATCTTCCCTGACACATCTTGAGGCCATTACGTCTTGTCCTATCTAGGTACCTGGGAGAACAGACTGACACCTGCCTCACTATCACCTCCTTTCAGATAGCTGTAGAGAGCAATAAGGTCCCCCCTCAGCCTTCTCTTCTCCAGATTCAACAACCCAAGTTCCTTCAGTCACTCCTCATAAGACTTGTTCTCTAGACACTTTACCAGCCTCATTGCCCTTCTCTGGACACGCTCCAGCCCCTCAATGTCTTTCTTGTAGTGAGGGACCCAAAACCGAACACAGTACTCAAGGTGCGGCCTCACCAGAACTGAGTACAGGGGCACGATCACCTCCCTACTCCTGCTGGCCACACTATGGCTGATACAAGACAGGATGCCTTTGGCCTTATATATAATAATATTAATGTCCCCTTCCTTCCTATAAAGTGAATAATCACTTTATGGGGTGAGAAACTTGGTAAGATTTGAAAGGAAGATGACAAGTTTCTTTATTTATCAACAAGAAAACTCCTCAGGTATAATAAAAATTACTGTGGATATTTTTGCACTCTACAGGTCAAGACAGAATGATATGCCAATATCGTTTCCCTGGTTTCCTGTGAAATTATTGGACAATTACACCTCTGTCTTTGTGGATTTAGATCCCTTTCCCTGAAGAATACCAGAAGAAGGATCCCATTACAAATGGGCAGGAGATAAATCTGCTTAATTATATGTCTGGCTGCTTTCCATCCATACAGCTTCTCAAATGTCTGAAGTAGTAAATAGCGGGCTGGGATGCATACAAAGTTATCTAATGATTGGTTTTATAGTAGTTGTATATACTGAAATCCCATTCAAAAGAATGTGTGTGGCTAGAGACTGCACAGATGGCCTCTTCGGGATTCAAATTGACCTCTTTGTTGCCTCTGTTTTTTTAGCATTATACACTAGAAAATCTGGGACGTTTTGCTCAAGGAAAATTTTCCCTTACAAATTAGAATACTTCATGAAGTCACAATACCCTCTAATTCCTACTTCCTGTCAAATATTCTCCTATCTTCGCAGACATTGAAAAGCTTTACAGTGAGTGATTCTGTTTTATTACAATTTCTGAGGATAACAGGTTTCAGAGCAGAGTACTGGCAGTGTCTCAAGAGTAAACACCCTGACATGAAATCTAGTATGCTTACAAAAAAACATTATATGAATAACAGAAAACTGGCCGGAGAAACGAGCAGCCCCTACCAACTCCTTGCTCCATCATGTGAGAAACTTTGAATAGAGAGCTACCTTTTGTCATGGTGAATACAAAGCAGGTGATCAGAAGCTGCCCTTGGAAATCGACAATGTAATGATGTCTTGTTCTCTGAAAGCTTAACCACTAGAATTCTATTTGCTTGCTGTGATTTTAAATGAGCTATTAACAATATGTAAAGTGGTTTTTTTTCTAAGTTATAGGGTAGTAAATATGTCATTTTAATGTAATTCAATAAAATTTAATTGTGACATGTGTCTATTCTTTGGAAAACCATAATAAAATTTTTGGTATAGTAAAGCTTAGAGCAGAAACCAAAGCTAGATACTAGCTGTATTGGTTCTCTGCTATGTGGAGAAAAAGGAAACGCAAGATCATGTCATTAAACACAGAGAAAGCTGACAGTTTTAAGTATTGTTAAAGTCCAGAGTGAAGTTTTAATAACACAGAATGGAACCAATTCAGCAAAATCCAAACTCGAAACTGAAGTTTGCAACCATATTTAGACAGACTGATCCAGCTCCACCCCATCCCGCCAAAAAAAAGAAGATGGTGATGTGTGTGCGTGGGCATCTGTTCCTAATGTGAAGATTCTTTGGATTAGTTAGGTTTGAAAAGCACAGCAATATACTTAGTAAACTTAGAAAAGACTAAGTACACATTGTAGTGACTATACTGAATGATTTGTTGGTATATAAATATCAGCCTGAATTTCTGCACCCGTTTATGCAGAAATACATTCCGATTTGTAATATCGCAGCAACATTCTTTGCACGGAATTGGTCATTTGCCAGAGAACTTTGCTTTTGAATCCTGACTGGCATTCCACGTATGTGATACAGGGGATGAAACATTTGCTTATGAGAAGTATTACTCCAAAGATGCCTACTATCACAGAAGTCAGATGGGTTTGTCTAGATTTCTACTTCTTATCAAATGTCAAAAATATAGCCTAATTTGTAAATCCTGTGTTACTGAAAACAGTTTATATGTGTCTGCTTTTTTTTGTTTCTTATCTTACAGAAGTGATGACTTTGCTTAAGGACAGTAAGATTTTTACATATTTCAAAAAAACTTTCAAACCTCTAATGGAAATAATTTTCACCAAACAATAATTAAGTCTGGAAATGCAACACGTTGTGAAGTTATTCAACCTCAAATTTTGACACACATACTATTCCTCAGATTATTTCGATGGAAAAAAGATATATTTTCAGTACAAGTTTTATTATTTTTATTTTATTACTATTTTTTAATCTGATTTGAAAACAGTAATTTGAATCACAGAAAACTATTTGTGTGAATCGATAAGGGAATATTCTGTATTCTCTATGAATATGGAAACTCTTTCCTTTACATTTCACTGTAGGCGTATAGGAGTTTGTTTTAATATGAAGTTCTTAACAATATATTAGAAAAATTAACAAAACCAGGTTGGTAAACATGTTATGTTAAAAAAAAAAGTGATTTTCTTTTTTAACTTTGAAGATGGAAAGGAAAAAAACCAAACCAAACCAAAACAAAATCTTAGACAAAATTTTAATGGGTGAATCATAAAAGACTTTCAGTTGTGGACAAAGAAAATATCTCCTACAGTTGTGACTCCACTTGCCAGCTAAATGGACTTTCACATACTTTTTGTAAATAAGGAAATATTATCAGTTCAGAATTTCTATTTTAATATCAGAAATGTTTGTTAACTTCTCAGGCAAAAAGCACAAATTATTTCAATTCAGATTATGTCTAAATTCTCAAATTACAGACAGTGAGAACAAAATTAAAATATCTGGCAACACAGACTCTATTTATAAGCTACACCAAGCTTTTAGGTCAGATCCTCTACATACATACTCACAGGTAATATTTTATGCAATCATTTCTCCAGGAATGAGGATTATTGGTTGTGTTAGGAAAAAGCTTTAATATCAAAGGCAACCAAACCAGTTCTAAGAAGTTTTATTTTCTTTCCTTTCTTAAATTCAGTTTTAAAACGACATATTCAAAAACAACCAGAAGCAGAATTTTTATGACTGGTTTATAAACATCTGAAATTATAGAGTTATTACAGGATAAAGAGCAATCTATCTCATATTTCTGTATCATGAGCAGAGTTATTACAATAAAAAACTGAAAATTAGAAACTGGCATTGCTACTGCTTGGAACAGGATTTTCATTATTTTGTAACTTATTGTATTCTTTCTGCATATTAATTGTTATAAAAAGGGTTACAATATGTGTTCTAATAACAAAACACTTCTGCTGAATGACATTGCAGTTTAATAAAAACCAGTTCCTTATATGCTGTCAGAAATACATCCATTTCAACTCTTTCACAGAATTATAAAATGGCCTTGCCATATACACAGCATTGTAAAATTTTCCTAGGGCAAAAAATCTTTCAGTTTCTTCAGGCATCGTTCTGAAAAACTGGAGTTTCTAAGATGCATGGGAAGTACATTACAAACAAAGTTCCTAGAGTACAGTATCAATGTGTTTATGTATTTTAAAGAATGTTCATCACATGCTTTCCTCATACATTTTAACAAAGCTGCCTAGTTCTGGGAGTAGCTTTAATCTGCAAAGATCCTTAAATTTGATGACTGGAATCCCTATTAGACTGAATTTGCTCTGAATTTGATATCTAATCTATATTTAGGCTATTTATAAATCTTTTTTTCTTAAAGTGCATGATGATGTAGTCTTCCAGGATGCATTCATAACTATCCTTTCTGAGTGACTTCCTCTCATGAGGTGCTGGCAAAGACCAGTGCAGTAGATGGAGGCAGAGGTACAGTGTTTTTCTTTGTGGTAGGTAAGGACATTGTAGTACAGTTTAGAGCATATATTTGAAATGCATGGAATACCATGTCTTACCTGCTCAAAGGTCTTACAAGAAACAGGCTTTTGCTATTTCATAGAATCATAGAATCATTAGGGTTGAAAAGACCTCTAAGAGCATCAAGTTCAACCGTCAACCCAACACCACCATGCCTAATAAACAATGTCCCAAAGTGCCATATCTACACTTTTTTTGAACACCTCCAGCGATGGTGACTCCACCACCTCCCTGGGAAGCCTGCTCCAAAGCTTGATCACTCTTTCAGTAAAGAAATTTTTCCAAATATCTAATCTAAATCTCCCCTGATGGAACTTGAGGCCATTGCCTCTCATCCTACTGCTAGTCACCTGGGAGAAGAGACCAACATCTGCCTCACTACAACCTCCTTTCAGGTAGTTGTAGAGAGCAATAAGGTCCCCACTCACCTTCTTCTCCAGACTAAACAACCCAAGTTCCCTCAGCTGCTTGTGATAAGACTTGTTCTCTAGACCCTTTATGAGCTTCATTGGTCTTCTCTGGACATGCTCCAGCAACTCCATGTCTTTCTTGTAGTGAGGGGCCCAAAACTGAACATAGTACTCCAGGTGTGGCCTCACCAGTGCCAAGTACAGGGGCAGGATCACTTCCCTACTCCTGCTGGCCACACTATTGCTGATACAAGTCAGGATGCCGTTGGCCTTCTTGGCCATCTGGGCACACTGTTGGCTCACCTTCATTTGTATTTTGACCAACAGCCCCAGGTCCCTTTCTGTCAGGCAGATCTCCAGTCACTCCTCCCCAAGCCTGTAGCGTTGCATGGGGTTATTGTGACCCAAGGGCAGGACCCGGCATTTGACTTTGTTGAACCTCATACAATTGGCCCCAGCCCATCGATCCAGTCTGTCCAGATCCCTCTGCAGACCTTTCCTACCCTCCAGCAGATCAACACTCCTGCCCAACTTGGTGTCATCTGTAGACTTACTGAGGGAGCACTCACTGCCGTCATCCAGGTCATTGATAAAGATATTGAACAAGACTAGCCTCAAAACTGAGCCCTGGGGAACACCACTTGTGACCGGATGCCAACTGGATTTAACTCCCTTCACCACCTCTCTCTGGGCTTGGCCATCCAGACAGGTTTTTACCCAGTGAAGAATACACCTGACTAAGCCTTGAGCAGCTAGTTTCTCTAGGAGAAAGCTGTGGGAGACAGTGTGAAAGACTTAGATAACATCCAGGCAGATAACATCCACAGCCTTTCCCTCATCCAACAGGTGGGTCATCTGGTCTTAGAAGGAGATCAGGTTGGTTAAGCAGGACCTGCCTTTCATGAACCCATGCTGGCTGGCCATGATCCCCTGGTTATCCTGCACACACATGGTGAGAGCACTCACGACGAATTGCTCCGTTATCTTCCCCAGCACCGAGGTCAGGCTGACAGGCCTGTAGTTCCCAGGATCCTCCTTCTGGCCCAGCTTGTAGATTGGCGTCATATTGGCACGCCTCCAGTTGGCTGGGACCTCCCCTGTT
>Ga0065711_1044960_pt1 | contig 13771 bp, 5 predicted proteins | sample Hoacrofraction12_FD_59098 | JGI IMG/M metagenome (GOLD analysis project Ga0065711, IMG submission 59098) | Hoatzin crop microbial communities from Cojedes, Venezuela - Epithelial fraction 12 v2 (version 2) | ecosystem: Host-associated > Birds > Digestive system > Esophagus > Crop | place... | reverse complement strand
TGATTTCTGAGCTTTGAGAGGTAAAGTGTGCTCATTTAAACTCTGGCCTTATATTAAAGAAGTATAGTTGTGAAATTCTATTATAATATAATGAAATCAAGATGCATCAAATCCTTGTTTGTAGGGATGACATTTTTAGAAAGATAAAGCTGTCATATTGAAGGTTTATGAAGGTGCTTAGAGAACACTAGATATTTAAAAAAGATATGGAAAGAGGTGAATTCTAGTGGCTGAAAAGAACTATTCTCGGATTCTTGCCTTCTTATTTCTCCATCTATCAGCAGTAGAGTCACTGTGAGTGCAGTACTTGAACATTGAGAAAAGGCTTTTTCCAGCCAACAGGTTAAGGAAGAGAATTTAAGGTCTATGTCTCCAGCTGCTGAATTATATTCTCCAGTCAGCAAAGGAAGAAATAAATGAAAATGGAAGACAGGAGGGCTCTCACTGAATATTACTGACTGGGTAGGCAATGAAGAAGGGGTGGATAAAAAGAATCATTTTGATTAAAAAATGCTTTAGGGAAAGGTGATAAAAAGGGTCTGTTTGAATAGTATATGGACTGGATTTTCTTCATCCCAGAAGTTAAAAATGGCTGGCCTGTGAAATTGACAATTAGTAGCAGAGATTTGTAATGAACCTGTCAAGTTAGAGTGGCATCAGGACAGGAAAATATAGTATCTAGCTTATAAGAAAGAAAAGAATGCAACTGCAAGCTGATTAGCCTATCCTCAACAATATTCAAGACTTATGAATAAATACTGAAGGTAAGTATTCAAGTCATGACTGTAAATGAAAAACTGTTGGAAAATACTGTATCATTTTATCAAAACTAGATTGTGTCAGACTAAACTTGTATCTGTCTTTGATAAGACAACTAATTGGTTGTCTAGACATGGAAATTCAATAGAGTTAATCTAACTTCAGTAAAACATTTGATATAATTCTGTACAGAGAAAGACAGTAATGCAAAATGGTTAAGGAGTTTGTGTTGGTGACACAATTGTTAGATTTATAGAAGGCTCATAGTGAAAATCAAAGATAAGTAATGGGACAAATTTTAATACTTTTCACTGATGTACTCTAATGCCTGGGCAATGGAAATTTGCTGATGTAATGAATCTGACGGTCAGTACAAAGAAGGACAAGTACAGTAAGAATTAGATTTCTCATAAATTGAAGTAAGAGAAGTAGAAAAAAATACACTTATTAAAAGTTCAAAATGTACTTCTAGCAACTGTTTGGGTTATACAATGGAAATGTTACAAGTGGAAATGAAGAAAACAATTGGGATCTCCAAGCTAGTTATGGATCAGTCAGGTTGGATGGGGCTTCGAGCAACCTGATCTACTGAAAGATGTCCCTACCCAAGACAGGGGTGTTGGACCTAGATGATCTTTAAAGGTCCCTTACAACCTAAATCATTCTATAATTACTTGTAATCACAAAACCAACACTTTAAAAAATATGGTTATGCAGCCTTAGGAAGCATCACTCAAATACAGAAGAAGGGATTAGGGTTGTTGTGCAAAAAGCTGGTGAGCCTTCCTCTGGAATACTATGTACAAGGAAGCAATATCTTTATTTTCAGGATGAACATGGAAATGGAAATGTATTTACTGAGAGGAAACCAGAAAAGTTTGGCTGAATTAGTACAATAAAACAAAATGTGAGTGATCTATAAATATATCACGGTGAAAAAAAGTGAAGATGGTTAACAGCTATGAGGGGCAAAACACCTAAAGGTAGACAGACACCAGAACAGAAGAATATAAATCTCCCACTAATTGTTAGTGTGGAAAAGAGAAGACAGTTTCTAATCGGAATAAGAGGAATGGGACAAAGATGTCGTCTGCTTTTAGAACAGATTTTATTTGTTTTAGAAAGGGTTATGTAGCATTGGTGACCAATTCAAGAGGTTCCTTCAGGTCTGTGTTCCTTGAAGAATCTTTCTGTTCCTTAAATAAATTAATCTTTGCGTTAACTTTGTTTTGGTCTAAACTCAGAAATTTTTATACAGGCCTGCATGTGGAAACAAGGAAAAGTAAGGTAAAGGATCAGTATTAAAATAAACTGAGCAGAAAAATTAGTACATTCTTTCAGGATCAGCCTATGTGGTTTTCATTATGAAATTTTATGTCTTCCTGCTGCATCTTCACCTTTTTTGAAATGATGGCAATTATTACCGTTATGTATTCTTTATTTAATGTCAAACGAGTTCCAAGTATTTTACTGATAATTAAAAGAACAAGGAGATTATTATGAATGTTCTAAGCAGGGCTAAGATTTATGAAGGCTTACCTATGAGCAACTTTGAAGGCATTTGGGGATCTGCATGTAAAGATGGTTATAGCTGTGAAAAAAACTGTTTGCAGGACCCCACACTGGTTTGAGGTGTTGCTTAGTGTCAATAATTATAATCAGCATATAGGTCTCAATACTTAGTTAACTATCTTGAAAACTTCTGGTGAGTCATCCGTAATTTACAGGTTTTTGAGACTGAGACAGAAATAAGGCTGGAGTCAGAGGCAACATTCTGTATAAAATGAGAAACTAAAGTAGAATGACAAACCTTGTTGGATTGTAGACTTAATTATAACTTGTATTCTTCAGCCAATCAGCTCTTTTCAGACCCTCTTGTATTGCGCCAGACAAAATATTTATTTTGGAATTTCATGAAAGATGAGGGAAAAGTCTTGAATTTAGAGGGGGTATGAATTTGTATTTTAAATCTGCAGTAAGATTAGCAAGGTCTATTGCTGGTTGTCACTTCCCTGGAAGGTCCTGTTTTTGTTTTAAACTCTACTCAAAGACTAGATTTAAGTTTCTTTTTTCTATTCAGTTACAGTGTTAACCTGTTTAAATCTTTTGCTTTTAGAGCACCAGAGTTCCTCTCAGAAACTGTTAAATCTAGTGCAGATAATAGAATGATAGAAAATTTCTGTAGATAGCTAACTAGGTTTATATGTCATTTAGTTCATCAGGTATGGGGAAAAAATTGATCAGAAATGGAGAAGGAAAATGATGGTAAGAAAGGGTCAAAAAATGTTCACATCAGAAAAATGTAAAATAAGAAGTCAAGAGATCGCCATCTTGGTGTAGTTGAAGAGGGTTATTTGAAAGACTGTGACAATACTGAACTCAAACACACAAATTTGGATGACATCTCTTACAAACTTTGGCGTCTACTTTAAAATTTTTTTTAAAGGCTGTATGGGGCTATAATTATGTCTTTGAGTTTGCCTATATTGAAAGGAAAAAATGCTGTCTGTTAATGTACAATCAGTGGTAGAAATCATCAGAATGTTCACAATTACTGAAAAGAAAAGCCAAGAATAATACATAGGTTTTCTGTCAGTTTTGTGGCTTACTTCTTCGATCTCCAGTGCATACCCTAGCCCATTTCATACGGTTATGTGTGACCATGAAGTCGTATCTTATTATAGAATAAAGCTAAAAAACCCCATCTTTATTACAAATAAAAAAGAAAATAATAATTAAGAAACAGTTTGTGATTTCAAGGAGGTTAAATATGGCGCAAATTCCCTTCTTGTGCATAGTGTAAATTGTTGTCAAGCTATCAGAACTGTCAGCTGAGCACAGAGGTAAAGTATAGTCACTTCTTCCAATGTAGAAATAAAAATCTTTTGCTAAAGCTCAACGTGGTTCCAAACTTTTATGTACAGTATAGGACTCCTTTGTCTAACTACAGGAGATATCAAATTGAGATTCGTATACCCTGTCCAATTGTTTACAATTTTTTCTCCAGATATCTACTGGGTTGTGAGCTTTGCGAATTTCTATTTCAACACTTCAGAAATGCAAGATTGGCTTAGCGTTAGTATTTCTTGTTTATAGTTGCTTTTTTTGTGCAATGTGCTCCAGAAGTTGCCAACAGTCAAGTAGAAAAAAAAATCCTTAAAATCACCATTGAGTCCTCTCTCACTCTGCTACAGATATCAAAGGAAAAACAAATCCATGCCATAGTTATCTTTATTCCATGTAAATATTGAAAACATTGTTTTATAATGATAACTAACACAATTATCAAAATCAGTATTACAAAACCAGAGACTGGTCCATATGAGTAGCTGAGTTTAACTTTCCTCAGCTGCTTGCATGATTGGAATGTATTACATTAATGAGAGTTGATCACTATGTGTTAAGTGCTAAAGGAAAATTGAGTTCTTCATATAGAATGCAGTTATTAATTGATCTAAACTTATACTTTCTCAATGATAATACTTATTAGATGTTTGTCATTGGGCGATTTTCTCTGTGGTCTAATATTATTCAAAAGTTACTCATTCATGGGAAATATGTAGGCCATTCTCCATCTAGAAAGAAATTCTGCCTGGTCTCTAAACGCTGAAGTTTTCCTGGTAAGAAGTCTTTCAGGAATAGGTTAATTCTGATTCTAGTCTACTTCATACTCTATTTCTTATAAGTAAAAAAGCCCAAAACTTAGCTTTTCAAAACTCCTGCAGCCAAAGGGAAGGTATTTCAGTGTCTCTGTATGAAGTATTCTATCACTGCTTTACAGGTGTCTAGCGTTCAACAGCATACACAAAGTTGTCTGCCCTCACAAGATATCAGAACAAAATCTTATTCTGTAGAGTCAGCCTCCTTTAAGATTACCACTTTGTCTAGGAGATGTAGTGGACTAAGTGACCTGGAATATGTGTGACCATAAAGTCCTGCTGTATTATAGAATTTCGGCTAAAAAATAATGTCTTTATTATGAGTGAAAAAGAAAGCGTAGTTTAAATCAGGAGGAATATCCCTTGGGAATTCTGTCTATATGGATCTCAGAACAGTATCTGATCATGCTTTCCTGAAATGCTATGATGCAAAAGCTATCCACAGTGAGGGTACAAAAATTGTTTTGGTCTGAGCTTTTCAGCCTGTTGAATTTGCCAAGGGCTTGGCTAGATAAGGGAACTGTTCTGTTGGTGTACCCCTATTCAGCAATCAAAAAGGGCTGAGTGCATTTCAGGGTTAATCCTTGTCAATTTGTGGGACAGAAGAATCAGAACAGTATTCTTAAATACTGACTGCAGAAGAACGGAATGACCTTCTGTTGAAATACAGCAGGAAAAAGAAATATCTGAATGTTTTCACCTGTCCATGTTTCTCAGGAGCTCAGCGGCATCTCTTGGAGGCTATTTTTGTGACAAAGAAAAAAATGGTGGCTTTCTGTGAGGCACACAAAAGTATCTCATGATAAATGATATAGGTTCTGATAAAGCATTCAAGCAGTATTACGTCTCCACTACATAACTGTGTGGTTTATCCTACTGTCAAAGCTGACAGAAAGGCTTCTCAAGAAAAACGACAGAAATAGTCCAAAAGTTGCAAAGACAGTTACAAGATCAAAGTGACTACACCCATAACCAGGGTAACTCCCCATGAAGTTTGTTTACCTAGTCAATAAAAGCAAATATGATAAAGGTCTTCAAGACAAACATTAAAGTTAAGTTGAATAATAGGATATAACATTCCCAATTCCTGACAGGCATGGTAACAAGGACTTGCATTTCACATAGCTTCTCTTATGAGACTGAAAACACCAGTATTTTGTTTTCTTGTGTTTCAGAGAGGTCTAAATTCAATGTGACAGAAAACTTTTGTAGGTCTTCTCTCAGGCACAGCTATACTGATAAGATGGAAAGGTAAGTCATGTCCCTTGCAAAGAATAATTACTTCTTTTGAATAAATGATAGAGAAGATTGAATAGACTGTCAACAACATCTTAATCTCCTTCAATTCTGCTGCCAGTAACTGTTCCCCACAGACTGTAAAAAAGATTCTGATTGACTTTTAGATGCCTGGCCATCTGTTTCCTGAACATCTTGTATTAATTGTCTGAAGGAGTAGAAATTTGGCAAGCATACGTAGCTTAACCTGACCATTCGTTCATGTGAGCCGCATCATTAGTAGTACACTATCTATAGTCCAAAGTCATCTCTCCCTTTTTCAAGTCCAAAGTAATTATGTATGTGTAACGTAGTCCGTCACACCAGGAAAGTCAATTGCTAATACTGTCTCATATTTATGTAATCTGTCTGTCAAATGATTACTGGTAACAAAAAGGGACAGAATTAATACATGTAGGGTCTCTCTTGCCAATTAATGAAACTAGGTGAAGCTCTCCTCCCCATCCCACAAAATCTTATGTGACATTTATGTTTTTCCATACATAGGTTACTGTTGACTCCAGTAAGGTGGCTTTTAATATTGAAGTAATACAGTTGTTACCACTGGTTCAGATAGCTGAGAGTTGTAGAGTCCCGGTCATGTTTCTAGGTGTTACTGCGACAGTAATTATCAGTAACAAGCCTTATTATCCTCTCTGACTATTTAAGGTGAGTTTGGTGCTGCAGGTAGATAGAAGACACAAAGCCACACTGAAACGAACTCGCTCAATTGTTTTTGTTGGGATTTTTCTCTTTTAAATAGAATTATTCACTTCTCTACATGTAGCTAAAATAAAACTTAAGGAAAAACATCAATCAGCTGTGTTTCACAGATGTGCCCTGAGAATTGAGGTGTAACAATAGAAGTGCAGATACTGAAAAGATTCTTTGAGAACATCAGATTGTTTGAATACTTCAGAACTAGCGGTTTGCTTCTATGCTTTCCTTATTGTCAACGAACATGCATATCAGATTTAAATGAGGATCACAGGAAAGAAAAAAAAAAAAACAAGCTAGAAAAAAATCAGCCAAGACCTGAATTTATACATTTCAAACATAGCCAGTAAAAGGCACTGCAGAAGAAAAACAGTGAAAATATAAGGTCTCTCTTTTTTATACATTTGCTTATTAGTAACTGTCTTAAAAAATATTTTCTACAATTTATTTGTTTTTTAGAGTTCGAGGACAAAGTTTTCTTAAAATTCCTTAAAAGGATGCATGTCATCATCTAATCTCATAGGTGGTGACGTACATATGTTACTTGACGCTGCATAAAAAAGTTTGTGAAAGTTCTGTATTCCCTACTAGCAGAATTGTGCATTAACAATAACACTATTCCTGTGTCCTTCTTGTCACGATGTGTGAGAAAATTGTGATTGACTTAATCTTGAGACCTGATTTTTAAAAGCATGGTGTGTGACACTCAGCATGAAAACCTATAATCACTACTAATAATTGTTATGAAGGCTATAGTGAGTGTTCAACATAGTTTTGACCTGAGAAAATGTGTGGCAATATATACATATTTTAAGAGACTTTTAAAAACTCTTATTTCAAATGTTTATTCGAACTAATATCTTCTCCCAGACATCATGTTTATCATTAAAATTTGATGTATATTTAGTACACCTACCTTAATACTATTTGTACACACCATATTATCTGTTAATTTTAATTTGTAGCTTTTTGGAAATGCTCAATGTTTTGAGATAAGGACTCAACACTGATCAAGTATCACTAAAATAATTTTTTGCCACTCTTTTATGAAGCTATTTATCATATTGGATAATTTCCCACCTTCCTCTGGTTTCATTTCCTCATCTTTATTCCTTGTGTGAGCTAGGATCACCTTCAAAGCAAAAGATTTCTGAAAGGCTGAACAAAATGGTACTATGGTACTACAGGTGTACCTGACCTCTTTTAATTCAGACAAAATAGCTTCATGGCAGTGCAGGAGGGGAAGGCAGGCTTGCTTTGAGCTGACCTTTCTCTTATATTTTCTTTGAAGTAACTTCTGTAGGCAGGAGCAATGAAGCTAAGGTAGCAAACTATGCTTCAAGGGTGAAATTAGTCTTGAAGACTTGGGCCAACAAATGCTGGCAGAATTTCACAGCAACTGAAGGCACTGTTCTAGAAATCCATGCTGTGTTTGCAAAACCACAGTGTGGCATCTACATGAGAGGTCTCTCCAGTGTGGCAGAGTGTGTGCTTCCTTTATGTAGTTACTCATCACCAGCTAAAAATAAAATCTTCAGACCAGTTTAAGAAAATTATATAAACACAAATCCAAATTTAAAGATGGAAGTTAAGGATAGGTATTCTAAATTTTCATACATTTAGAAAGTAATTATGGAGGAAAGCACATATCTTAATGAAATAGAACGTTTAATTTCCTTTCCACATCTTTTCATGGAAGTCTTAAAAAAAAACTTAATACATTTTAGTTAGGAGATAGTAGCAGACTATACCATACTAAAAGAGTTCACCGTGCTCACCAGGAATATCTACTCTTCAAAAACACAGCTATCTGAATTTTCTATCCTTTCCTTTCTCCTGTTTTCTTATTTTTGTCTCCTCTTCCACATGTATATAGGATTTTTAAAATTACATTGTCCTTTGCTTCTTACACAGATAAGCTGGCATTCACTGAATGATGACACCTCTGCGCTGATCTCAGCAACTGAGGTTTAGAAAGGAAAAAGAGAGCAAGAGAAGAAAAGAACAAACGGTTTTGATATGACTGCAGTCTCTATTCGAAGTGTTACACTTTTTGTTATTGATTTAGAGATTCCACTGCTGTATAGCTTTCAGTGTCTTGGATTAATTTAGAGGTAGTTTAGATAGATAAATGGAGAAGGATTAAAAGGAGACAGGGAACATGACTGTTGCCTATGTGCTCTGTTAGTGGCTGAGTTCCAGGAGTGTGCTCGTATCTGGCATGGCCTAACAGAAGCAAAGAATGACCATACTGAAACGTAAAAGTCTGAAAGCACCCAGAGTACTGGTAGGAGAATCTTGGCAGAAACACAGAGTTCTCTACAGGAATGCATCCATATGGAGTTCAATGTGGGAAAGCTCATTGCAAATCTCTGTGAAACTACTTTCACATTAGGGCCAGAAAATCATTTGCAAATGTCAAACGACTCACACAAACAGTTTTCCTGTGGATTAAGGGTACTCTGGCATAAAATAACTCAGGATGACCCTCGGCAAAATAGAAATATAAATAAAGTCCAAATACTTCAGAAATACTTGCTTTGAAAAGCACAAGCATATAATTATAAATTCAGAAAACATAGTCCTGCAGAGAATAAAAATAGCACCACATAACTCTATATCCTTTTTGTTTCTGTAACCACAAGGTTAGAGTTTTGCAGAAGCCCAGCAGGAACACTGGGATTGAAGCAAAGCATACATATATGTGTATGTTTTGAATTGGTATGTATTTTCTGATCTGGTCCCATCTTACAACTCTTACTTCACAAGGGTGATATAGACATTCATAATTTTTAAGAAGTAACGTGAAACCCCCAAATTTCCTATCATTTTAGAGCTGGAAGCTAGTCTCATTAGTTGTTAAAGTCTTTCACTGAAGCTGAGTATAGATACTTACTCAGCTTTTCCAAGGTGAACCTTGGAAAATCCCAAAGCACTTGCATGATTTGAGCCTGATATACAAGAATCATCATTAAAATCAAATAAAAGTAGTGTAATATAAAAAAATATCAAAATGCCCAACAGTTTCAGTAAGTGTTAAGAAGAAGATGCTTTTTCTCTTCTAGAAAAGTATAGCAAAAAATTTAAGATTATAATTTTAGGGACAAAATATGGAGAAACAAGAGTTTATATGGATTTTTTAAGAGGTTTCCTCTTTCCTTACTTGATTTTGGGTTTTTTTTGGAAAGAACATGGATTGCTCACTTTGTTCTTGAAAAGCATGAAGAACAGTTGTCAACTTCCTTATGGTTAGGTGAAGGAATGTATAAAAATTCTATCTCAAAGTAAAAGAAAGAAGCTAGAGGAAATAGGCTTAAAAATTCATATTTTCTTTCACTTCAGTACCATTTTCTTTCTCTTTCTTGTGCTGAACTTTGGGATTTAGATTAAATATATTAATTTTAAAATATTATTAATGTGAATTAACACTTATCCAGTTTTCTTTTTTTATTTTTTTTTCCAGGATGCTTTCCATGGTTAGTTACAAATAATATTGATGGACAAGTTTTTGAGATAATAAATCTGAAGTAAGTTCACATTCTTTTGTTCAGAAGCATGACATCTAGTCAAAAAGATATTTAGAATTGTATAGAGGGGGAAAATTCCTTGACATTAATTGCTTGCACACTGTGCTATCTGTGATACGGTATTTGTATCAAACTTTCTGTTGGTTACTGTAGCAAATTTAAAATGACAGTGATCTCAAGAAAGTTTTGCTGTGTTTGAGTTTGTTAAACAACCATTATTTTGTGAAATAATCCCATTAGACATGTCATTTTATTTCTACTTAAATGGATAGATTTAAAGTCTTGGAAGTCTCTAATACTTCTATTTACATAAGATATTAATGTATATAATTCCTTGTGTCACTAATTTGCTAATGTTTGTAACTACTGTCATCTTTTGTAACCTCTCCGTGTCTTATAGATAGCACAAATGAATCATGCAGAGGGAGTTTAGTTTTAAACCTCACCATACAATATGTAAACGAAATTAGTAAAAAATAATAAACATGCACTAAAATAGACTGCCTGCACGTCACTGACAAAAGAAAGTACACCTGACCAATGGCTGTTCAAAATAAACATAAACAGTAAGCAGTGATCAGAGAAGCAATAAAGAGGTGGGAGTCCCAGGCCCTCTGAATCAACAACTAAAACCAGCAAGGCTGATGTAGCTCAGCCTTTAATCCCAAACAGCTAAGCCTTTATCCCTGCTGCAAAGCCTGCCTACTACAGTGGTTCCACAGAGGGATGCTGCACAAACTAAAGGGGATGACTGCAAAAATGTGAACAAGACATATTAGGGGATACCTGAAGAAAAGTGGACAGGGACATTCTGGCTTTGAACAAGAATTTGGAGATTGCACAGAAATTATTATGGTATGTTTAAGCAGAGAAGAAAAATCTTGGAAGTGGAGGGACAGGTGTGAAATAGGATGGAACAAGTGCAGAGGAATGAAGAGAAAGGGGCATAAAAGAGGCCAGGGATGTATAAGCAGGCTCCTGGTCAGTGTGCTTGTCTCATCAACCCTGCAGCTGATCACCACTGCTCATCTTCCGGTTAAACTCCACTTTTAACCACTTTCTGTGTGAGTGTGCTCTCTATTCTGCGTATGTGACCCTGCAGAAAACTTCAAAGCAGACTAGCTGGCAAGCAGGAGAAGTCTGGGTGATGGTTAGTGGGGACACTAAGGGTCTGGGAGCTGGTTAGACAGGGACTTGGGATCTGAAAACCAGACCCTAGAGAGATGGAGATCTTGGGAGACACATTGGTGAGACCTAGGAAGGGGTTTGACCCTGAGAGTTCTGAGAAACAGGGCCGGGTGATTCATGCTGTCCCTGTTTAAAGTGGGTGGCTGCAAAGGTATTCTTCTTCTGCCTGTCTTAACCTGTTTCCAGGAAGCTGTGCCTGTGCAGACCTTGTGTGTGCCCATGGGGTTGGTGCTCTGCTTCACTCCCGGCACGGGCTGGAGACAGGGACAGGAGCAGAGAGTCCCAGAGGAGACGGGTCACTTGCGTTGTTCACTCCACTGGATTTGGCTATACATTATATGTAAATTAAGTATTCGAAGTTTACCTACTAATCTTAACACTTCAGAACTGTAGGGTCTGTGAGCTTTCCCAGGAGTTGGGTGGGTTGTTTTTTTTCAGGGGGGCGGGGGGAAAAGGGGTGGTAAGGTTGTGAGGTTAGTGTACTTTTGGGGAGCATTGTTGGGGTTTTTCCTACTTACTCTATCATTAGCTTGGTTCGTAGCTGATGTGGGAGTAAGAGAGGAAGAGTTATTAGAAGGCATTAGATGTGGATGTGGAACTATCTGTTTTGTTGTCTTTCTCAAGGAAAAATTTGTGTTGTAGCTGGACTCTGTACAAATTTTGAATGTCAGGGAGTGACCCGAGATGCTAGCCTGTCTTGTCTCACTGCAGGTCGTGTTTTGGCTGGCTTTGATGTTTAGGGCATCCAGCCTGCAAACCTCAACTGAAGTTTTGCCGTTGGAAAAGAGATTCTGTTTCAGAATTCCTTTACTTTTTCAGTAATTCATGTTTCGTGCATTATAGTGTCGTGTCTTATAGCACAAGTCTGCGATGCAGTTTTGCTACCATGAAAAGTTGCAGACCAAAGCACTTTCATTCAGGAGAGTGATAAAGATAAAATACTGCAAGGCAGGTTATCAAGGTATTGAAAGGATTAAATGAGGTTAGAGATAGCTTTTGGGTTTTACTTTGTGTGGGAAAAAAGACTTTTGTGAAGAAAGGGGACTAATAAGTTGTATCACCCGAAGAAAAGCATGGGTTTTTTTGGTCTGTTGAGGTTATTGTAGAACCCGACTGGGGCACAACAATAAAGAAATATAAAAAAAGACTATCGATTTAGATGTAAAGGGAAATATAAGACTTGAAAATGTTTTATACCAATTTTTTGAAAAAAAAAGTAACAAAAATTTTAAGACCTGGAAACGATTTTTTATCACACTGATATTTTTATTTGCTGTCTTTACCTGTTGATAATATTCTTTCTTCACTTAGTATTTGGCCAGAAAAACAAATGCTCATGTCTATTTACACTGTTTTTGTAAACATTTCTCTTTCAAGTGATTTGCGAACTAGAAACTTTATTTTCAAAATAGAATTAAATTTCTATCAATAAATTAAAACTAAATTACTCATTTTTTTATCAGTATTTCTGTTTAACTAGTTACTAACACAGTGAGAGTTTAGAAAATCTACTCTTCAAGTTTGTTTTGCCCGTGGAGCACAGCGTGACATGATACCTGATAATCTGAAGTGTCTTCCTGGGAAGAAGTCATGGATAAGAATAATGTTGCATGCCATTTTATGAAACAAATATAAAGCACTCCAAATTAATTTAGCTACTAATCCTCAGGTATAGGAATGTATCAGGCATAAAATGTTGACCTAACACGATGTACTGCCATCTGGTCTTGCAAGATTTACTTAGTATTTTTCCTACTTTTCATGTCCTGTTGTCTCAATATACTTTCTTTTAACCAACTACATTTCTAGAAAATCTCATTGTGTTTATATGTAATACCCCTCACAAGTCCCAAAAAACACCATTGTCCAACTTCGGCACATTCAAACATCATTATTGCCTATGAAAATGTATCATACTGAACAATTCTTTCTCATGGTCATATACTACCTTCTTCATTCTCTGCTCTATGCAGGTGAGACTGTATGGTTTGAGGCATGGACAATTGTTATCTACTGTCTGTTATGCTATTTAAGAAAAGATAAAACTTTACAGCTGATAGCATTTCTTTTTTATTGAATATCTCCCACTATGTCTTGTCTTAACCTGAGCTACACTGCAGCAGGGATTACCACATAGCATTGCTGATATTCCTTTAACTGCAAAATAATGGTCTTATTTAAAAGACAGATTGTAATTGCATGTGATTTTTAAATAAGCTTAGCTTAGCTCCTGCCAATTATGGTCTTTCCCACGGAAAATTCCTTACTTTTGTATACGAAGCTTTATAACTGCTTCCTCAACTGTTCATTATGAAATTAGTGAAGAAGATATTAAATCAAAATGGAAGTTGTTCACAAAATAGAAGTTGAATTTTGGTGGAGTCAACTGAACGGAAGGTAGAAGGCCATCTGTATAGGCATAATCAGACAATTACAATGAAATTTCATAGATGAATAATGCAAGTGACAACAAATATTGTAAATATGTTTAAATTTTAGATTAAGTTTAAGATTTAATAGAATCCTCTATTCTCTCCTTACTGCCTTCATTACCATTGCCTTGGACATAATATCACGTAACAGAAGGTCACAAATTTTTTGTGTAGTCCACCCTCAAACTCCTGGGTTTGACCAAGACAGGGTTAA
>Ga0065711_1044956_pt1 | contig 13772 bp, 16 predicted proteins | sample Hoacrofraction12_FD_59098 | JGI IMG/M metagenome (GOLD analysis project Ga0065711, IMG submission 59098) | Hoatzin crop microbial communities from Cojedes, Venezuela - Epithelial fraction 12 v2 (version 2) | ecosystem: Host-associated > Birds > Digestive system > Esophagus > Crop | place... | reverse complement strand
TCATGTTCAGACGGAACTTCCTGTGCCTCAGTTTGTGCCCATTGCCCCTTGTCCTGTCACTGGGCACCACTGAAAACAGCTTGGCCCCATCCTCCTGACACCCACCCTGCAGATATTTATAAGCATTTATAAGAAGAGAAGAGTTCTGCATTTCTCACTGTGTGCAGCACCAGCAGCAGGCTTAGCTGGAATATGTATCTTTACAGCCTGCCTCGGGGACAGAATTTTTCCATATAAGCCTCATTTTTGACTTGCAAAATGGGGCTGCAGAAAGTTAATGCAGCGAGTAGGTTGCAGCATGGCCGGGCACGGCGTGAGCCGAGGCTGGAGCCCTTGTACCGGGATGGAAACCAAAGGGTGGGGAGGTGGCATTGGGCGCGGGGAGGTGCTCGGGACTGGACTGGTGCTGCGGGCGCAGAGTGGGGAGGAAGGAGCCATCTCCCTTTACGGCGTGTCCCTCTTGTCACCACGGCCAGGGCCGGGACGCTGGGGACCAGCACATCGTGGATGTGGTCCTGAAGATGCTGCAAGGTGAGGGGGCGAGCGGGGCACACCGGCCGGGGGGCCGCCACCGCCATGTCCCGTCCCACACCGGCCTCTCTCCGCTCTACAGAGCAGCTGGCGGAGGTGGCAGTCAGCGCCAAGAGAGCTGCCCTGGGTGGGGTCGGTGCCATGGGACCCCCCGGACCACCCGGCCCCCCTGGGCCGCCGGGTGAGCAGGGGCCACACGGACCCATGGGACCTCGAGGCGTCCCCGGCATCCTGGGTGCTGCTGGGCAGATCGGCAACATAGGACCTAAGGGTAGGTGATGGGTGGCCATGCTTCCTCCTGCCACACTTGGCCCCTGCTCCGGTCCCCGAGCAGGGGCAGCCCCCTCCCCTGCTCTGCCGGGTCCGTGTTTCCCGCTGCGGCTCCAGCGAATCCCTCGCTCCCCGTTTCCTTCCCCACAGGGAAGCGAGGCGAGAAGGGTGAGCGGGGAGAAGCCGGCCATGGCCACCCGGGCATGCCGGGTCCCCCGGGGATCCCAGGTAAGCCCCTCTCCCCCATCTGACGACGTGCCCAGCAATGGCTGGGGACCTTCTGCCCCATCCCTGCAGCCCTGCATGGGTTCACCCCGCAAATTTCCAACCTCTAGCACTCCTCGCTGCTGGCAGCTCTGCCAGCCGCTTTCCTGGCCCCTCGGTATTGCCCACTCCCCGCACCGTTCTGCTAACACACCCCCAGCGTTCCCCATACCCGGCGCAGGCTGGGCTCAGCACCCACGGACGCAGCGCGCATGCACCCACTGATGGCCGCGCTCCCCTTGCAGGTCTCCCCGGCATCCCCGGCCACGCGCTCGATGGCAAAGCCGGGGAGCGGGGCTTGCCAGGCTCCCCGGGCGAGGCTGGCCGGCCGGGCTTGCCGGGTCCCGCTGGCCTGCCGGGGTTTTGCGAGCCGGCCGCCTGCCTGGGAGCCTCGGCGTACGCCGCCGCGCGCCTGACGGAGCCGGGAGCCGTCAAGGGACCCGTCTACTGAGGAGACATCGGCACCGCGGCGAACCCACGCCCGGGCTGGCATCAGAGAGACCAGAAAACTGCAAATCCGTAGGGAGCGACCGCTGCCCGTCCCGGCTGCGGCAGGGAGCGGGGCTCGGGCAGCCACCGGAGTGGAAACGCAACCTTGGGAATTTAATTTGGTGTCGGCTTCGCCCCCGTCCCACAGCCCGGGGGACGGCGGAGAATGAAGAGAGGTCGCCCCGAGTCTTGTCCTCGTTACTGGGGTTCGTTACCTGCCTCTTCTGCCCATCCTCCGCTCCCTGTGCCCCTTCACAAGGAAATAAATTGTCTTTTATACAAACCCTCTCACTCTGTTATGTCCTGCTTGGTGCTGAATCGGCCCGTTGCCGACTTCCTTTTTGTCCTTTTTTTTTTTTGTTAAAAAAAAAAACAACACAAAAATAGTGGTTTGATTATTTAAGAGACTCACCAGTCCAGCCTTTTTCACTGCTGGGCACTCACCGAGCTGTAAATCTTTGTAAAATAGGATTATTTTGTAACTATAAATAGTACAACACCAACTTTTTAAAAAAATGGACAATAAACCTGAGATGGATTGTTAACGAACGGAAGCGACGTGGTGATTTCTCTGACTCCAACAAGACCCTACCGGTGGGGGGGGTTACCTGAGGCCTGAAGTGACTTTTTCTGGTTTTTAGCCGGTATCTCCATTGCTCTTTCCCTTCCTTGGGGAAAACCTCAGCCTCTCAACAAGTTTCTTAGGCAGGAGCTCCTGCTTTTCTGCCTGTTGCACCACTGCGAATACGCAGAGGAATTTGCCGCCCCGAGCCCCCCACGCCAGAGACGGAGTAAATTTGCCAGAAACACATCGGGCGCCTGCAACTAAGACCCAGTCCCCCCAAGTCCCCCCGCAATCCAGCGGGCCAGCACACTATTAGCAGCGTTGCAGAGGGAATCGATCTCGGAACAGTTAAAGAGGAGGCCAGCGGCTCTAACAGGATCCGCAGGTGCCGTTCTCGTTATTGCCATCGACAGCGGCAAGGATTAAAGCTGTGCGGCTGGAGCAATGGGGCTTCACTTTGTAAGATAAATAAAAATCAATTTTTGTTTATTAGCGGAGCATGTTCGGCTTGGCAGCGTAACAAATCCCGGGGAGCGGTGGCCGGGTCCCTCCTGCAGCACAGAGCATCACTGCCACCGGCCAGGGGACAGCTGGCAAATCCCAGCTGGAACGGGGATGGATGGGGCTGAGCCCCACGCAGCCAAGCTGCAGCTGAAGGGGGCTAATCCTGGCCTGGAGCAGACCCAGGCCCAGGCAGACCCAGCACCACGCGCTCCTCGCTCCCCCAACACACCTCGCTATTTTCCCACAGGGATCCGTGTCTGTCCCCGTGTCCCCAAACCCTTCGGACATGTCCTACACTCCTCCATTTCAATTTCCTTCTCCGTGCCCTTCGCAAAGCGCTGCCTCACCACCCAGCTTGCAATCAGCAAACTTTCAGGGGATTGTCTTTTATTTTAAAATACCCTGGAAGTGAATTGCAAATGTTTTATTTGCAAGTTGGAATTTAATCAAGAAATTAAGAAGGCTGCATATTAACGAGGGGCCAGACTCTGGTTGTTTCCGAGTGGCAAACGCGTTCCAAATCTGCCTCTTCATCAGAGCCCTCATAAATATTCATCCAATAAACAGCAGATTGGATGCCATTACAGAGACAAGAGGGACTGAAACCCAAGTATCTGTGGAAAAGAAACAGCTGGAAAGCGCCCAAGCTCTGCCCCAAATAACAACAAATCATAATTAGGGGGAGGCAGCGAGCGAGCCTGGCCGAGCGCTGGTCCCCACTCCCGGACGAGCGGGGGGACCCGTCCCAGTTGTCTGCGGGGGGGAATTCTGGTTGTCCCCCCCCCGGGGACAGCCTGCTGCCCGGGGTTCCAGCTGCGCAGCACATCTGGGCCCCCCGCCCGCTCCTCTCCTCTCTTCCCACGAGAGGGCGCTGCCCGCCCGCCGAATGCCCGCACCCGGCCCCGCAGCCTTGGGGCCCGGAGGGGCTCGCTGCGGCCCCCCCCCGGAACGGCTGCACCTGGCGGGGACCCCTTCGCTTTGGGGAAGGGGGGGAGGGGAGGCTGAACCCCCCTTGCCTGGCCCCTTCCCACCGCTGGGGTTAACGGGGCACAGCTGGAAAACAGCTGGAGAAGGGGACCGGGAGCAGAGCTCTGCTGCGGGGTCCGAGGGGTGCGGGCAGAGCTGCAGTCCCGCTTCCCACGGTGGGCTCTGCAGAGGGTCCTAGGGTCCTTTCCAGGGAGCCCGGGGGGTCCTCACCCCGCAGAGCACGCATCCCCAGGCAGGGCTGGGCTGGAGCACGCGCTCCAGTGCGCAGAGTCAGGGACACTGGTCTCGCCGACCTCGCCGCTGTTCCCAGCCCCACACGGTCTCCCCAGGGGTCCTAACTGCGGTGGCAGCCGAGCTCCCGGTTAGCAAGAAGCAGCTCTGGCCTTCAGCAGGCAATGGTGGTCCCCAGCCACGGCCACATCCCGTGGGACACTGCAGGGCTGGCACAGCTACAGCCGGGTTCCCCCAGCCTCGCGAGCTGGAGGCCAACAAGGCCAGGGTCTGGGAAGGTTAAGGAGATCAGGTTTTAATTAAAGTGCCAAGGAAGCAGCTGTCTGGAGCTCTTGCTCTTTTCTCTCCCACCTGCTTGTGCCTGAATTTGACTTTGTGGATTCTCCTGCAGACGGGGCTGCCAGGAGCCAGCCCAGGTCCTCGTCCCTTCGCCTGTCCCATCAGCTGTCGGGCTCTGCAGCTCCTGCGATACACAGAGGCCAAGAGCAGCCCAATCTATCACTGTCCCCAGTCATTTCAACATCAGGGGTCGGGCCATGGCCAGTCATGACTTATTTCCAAAGCAAAAGTGTTTGGAATCTTTTAAAATCATCATCTTGTGGCTTTCGCACCATGTGAAAGACAAAAGGGAAGAAATGAAAGAAAATCAAGGCAGATCCCTTCAGGGTGGCACCAATCGCCCCGCCGGGGCTGCTGAGACCTCCTGCGAGAGCCCCAGCTTTCATTCTCTCCCCCTCTCCTTTGAAAGCTGTGGCGAAAAAGAAATGGAAGTCCAATTTCTGTAGCCTGGAGTAATTAGGGGGCCTCTGATTACTGCCATTCAAGGCTGATGGTGCCGGCGGTTGCTGGCTGCAGCCAGCGCTTGGACAAGCACCGCTTGTTCCACTCCAGGGCCACGTGCAGCATTGTTGCAGCTGAACGTGCTGTTGGTGCTCGGCACAGCCCAGGAGACAGCCGGCGGGCTCCCGTCCGTCCCGACGGACGCTCTGACCGCACGCTGCCGGGAGGAGGGACACCCAGCACACCCCGCAGCCACGGAGTCCCACCACCCCCCATCTCCCGGACCAGCCTTGTCCCTGCGGCATCCCTAGCAGGGCTTTGCCCACTGCGTGGTTGTCCACGGTCACCTATCAGCATCGTCCTCGCGTCCCGCCCCGGTGACATTGCCGTGGCACAGGGGCCTCGACACGTGCCAGTGGTGAAGGGCAGCGCTGCCGCATGAATAATTCAGGGCAAGGAGATAAAAGTTTCCTTGAGCAAGCTAATGCATTGATTAGACCAAATTGCCTCCCTCACCATCAAGGAGGTAAAAATGAGCTAATCACCGTTTGTTCTCTCTTGATAGATGATTAACCACAAATTAGAATATTAAACAGAGGACTTTGGGTACGTAAATTAACAGCTGAGAACTGAGTTAATTATTGGAGGAGCCATAAAACTGCTTATTTTTATTCTTGGATTATTGTTTGATGTTTTTGCCTCTTAAAAAGAGGGAGCTCTTCTCAAAATGGCTTGGTCTGCGGCTTGTGGCCAGAAGCGCCGTACGTAGCTGCACCAGCCAGGACACTCCGGGTAAATGACTCTCGTGCTCCATCAGCAAGAGACAGGGGAAATGAATCTCCCCTCTGCCACAAAAATGGTGCTGCCGGCCCCTTCCGTGCCCTGCGGGCAGGATGCCCCAAGCCAGGACAGGCAGGGTGCCCAGGGGACACGCGGGCAGCTGGAGGAGCTGACCCTGCTTCTGCAAGGAAAAGGTCAAAGTTGGAAACTGGCTCTACCCAAAAAAGTGACAAGGCTCTCGCAGGCTGGGGACACCGCAATACAGTGTCTCAGGGAATCAGGTTTGTTAATAGCCCGTTCATTTGCATGTAAGTGGTGAGCCTGGCTGGTATAATGATGCTGGGAAATCTTATTAGAGACCAGATTAAAAGACTCTGGGCCAATGAGCGCGTACAGGAGTGGGCCTGAGTGTGAGGCAGGGGCTTCCAGGGGGAGAAACGTGCCATGGGCATGGCTTTGTACCCAGGCAAAAAACAAAAGCTCTCGGCTGTGAAGCACAGGAGGGAAATGGGGATGTGGGGTTAGACCAGTGCTGGAGGCAGGACACGAGGGGTTAATCCCTGCCCTTACTCCGTGCCTGTCCCATGGCTGATGCCTGCAGCATCCCTGAGCAAATGGGGTAGGAAGGGGCTGGGGATTTGTGCCGCTGACCCCTTACGGGGAGAGCAACAGCCCTGGCACCTAACCGGGGCCATCGCATGGGAGCTCTGGTGCAGAGCAGTGCGAGGTCGCCGGCCCTTGGGAGGGGTGCACATCCCCCAAGCCCTCGCTGCGGGTTTTGGGGGCTGGCAATATCCCCCCTGAGCCACCAGCTCCTCGGCGCAGCTCTGTTCCTCCCCGATCGCAATTAGCGGTGCCACCAGCACGGCGAGCGCTCCCCGGGGCGCGTGCTCCTCCTTCGGAGGGTCCTGCCACCCCGCTCCCGCACCCAGCAAAGGGGGAAGGAGCCTGCCGACAAAAGGCTGGTTTAATTACTAGAATTGTTCTGATTACAGCCTGCAAACACTGTTATCTTGTAATTATTGCCAAGAACATGCCATTAGTACATGATTAAACACAACGTCTTGTGGGCTGCTGGCTGATTGTCTGATGCCTTATGAACTTAATTACTTCATGCTGATAGAAAGCAATGGAAGGATGGAGCAGGGCAAGGGCTCCAGAGGGGAGCTGGGTCTGGGGCTATGCTGGGGCACCTCATGATGAAGGAGCCCTCAAGCTCCCTTCCAAGATGCTCAGCCCACACCCACTCCTGTTCCCAGCCCCTTAACAGCCCCCACAAGTCTCAGCCAAGACACAAGCAGGCTCAGGATTAGTGCTTTTGTCCTTTTCTTGCTTTGTGAGATGCCACCTGGCCTGTATTTAAACTCATCCTGCTGAAGCAGCCAACAAACACAGGGCACCAGCTTTCTCCCCACATCCCCTAAGGTTCCAGAGTCTCCATTCAGAAGGGACAAGATGACAAATGGGTTTGATGCAGACAGTTGGCAAGCTGGCACTGGGGTCACCTGGAAACGCACTGCGGTTGGGGGTTGCACGCACGGCAGGGTGGGTGCAGGATGCTGATCTTCGCCCAAGCATCGCTGCCCTGCGACACTGGGCTCTGGGTGGGCAAAGCAAGAGGGGATCCTGCCACTGATGGGTGGTGGTCCTGCCTGCAGCCCTCGGCTCCCCCTCCTGTCGAGCTCAGCAGTGCCTCGCAGCCCACAACAGCACCGGCTGTGAGCAGCTTGGTTTCCTTCCAGGAAAAAAATCAAGTAGCTGCCTGCCTCAGGGACCCTTCAACACCTCTCACATGCTGTCACCCTGCCCTGGTGACAAGGACATACAAACTAACCCTGACGTCTCATTAGCAGGATTAATTCTCAACCTCATTCTCCTCTTCGCTGAGAAATTGGCACTTCCACTTGCTGCTGCACCAAGCCCTGCTCCCCTGCCCAGGGACGAGGCCAAGCTGCGACCAAGTAAATGGCAGAGACCAGGAAAACACACTTCTCCCCTGCTTTCCCTCTCCCTCCTGCCCTGGCACCAGCGCTCAGGTGGTCTCCACGCTGTGTTACCTGCTTCCAGAAGAGTCTCCATCTCCCCGCAGGAGCCGCATCCCCTCAGCAGCCGGGACACCCCAGCCTCAGACTTCCCAGGCACCAAACTCCCATGACTTCTAAAGAAAGACGCTGTGGGTCCTCAGTGCAGGCTCTGCTGGCCACAGGACAGACCCCCAGCCTGCCAGAGGGCTGGGACCCCCCAACTGGGTGCTTTTATAGCAGAGCAGGGCACGCAGCTGGGACGGGGAGGCTGCGGGAGCAGGTGCCGCAGGGAAACTCGTCAGCCCCGGTAATTGCTCTCAGGCTGCTCGTCTGTGGAACAACTTCATGCCTGCTTTCTGAGAGGGGAGCGTGTCCTCCCATCAAAGGGAAAGTCAAGGAGAAGATCCAAAGGCCCTCTTCTCTGGAAGAGGTTTTCTCCATGTTTCCTCGTCCTCTGCCTGTGGCACCGGAGCTGTACGGATGCACCGTGCTCTGCACGTTGCGTGGCGTCAGAGAGACTCCACACGCGGCGTGACAAACCCCTATGAAAGGTGAAGGAAAACGGGGAAACACACTGGAAATGGGTCTATTAGCCTGAGCCTGAGCTCAGCAAAGGATCTATGAATAAAATATGAAAAGCACGAATTTATAATGGCTCATAAACATTTAATCCCCTTATGCTGAACATACATATTTTTATATCCAGACGTATGGGCTGCAGAGCCCTCTATTTATGGAAGCGCAGTCTGGGGAAGCAGCCTGCTGCTGGGCAAATGCAAATCCCTGGGTCCAGGCCCACTCAGCCCCTTCCCGTGCTTGTCCTCCCTCGGAGCCCAGCTGTGCATGGACCAGGATGCTTGCCCGTCCCCGTGCCCCTGCCTGCTCCGCCGCGATGCTGCCGGGACCAGGGCTCGGACACCAGGAAAAATCCTTGGGGACACGGCTGCGGCGCTGGCTCTCGCCTTGCTACGATGGGGGAAGAAGCTGTGTCTGTTCAGTTTGCCATCACCCAGGGCACGGAGCGGGGTCTTGCCCTGCCGCCATCCCACCAGCCCGGGGCAGAGCCCCTGTGCCGCGGGGCCGCAGAGCCGGGGGATGATGCTGGGGCTGGGGCTCCTGCGGGTTTACCCTGGTGTAACTCAGGGCAGAACCTGCCTTCCTGGACTCAGAAGTACGATATCTGCAGGGTGGGTGTCAGGAGGATGGGGCCAAGCTCTTCTCAGTGGTGTCCAGTGACAGGACAAGGGGCAATGGGCACAAACTGAAGCAGAGGAAGATCCAGCTGAACCCGAGGAAGAACTTCTTCCCTCTGAGGGTGACGGAGCACTGGAACAGGCTGCCCAGGGAGGCTGTGGAGTCTCCTTCTCTGGAGATATTCAAGCCCCACCTGGACAAGGTCCTCTACAGACTACTGTAGGTGACCCTGCTTCGGCAGGAGGGTTGGACTAGATGACCCACAGAGGGCCCTTCCAACCCCGAACATTCTGTGATTCTGTGATTCTGTGAAAGGTGATAAATGGGGAAAAGACGAGGAAAAAGCAGAATGGCCCCAGCTGGGCTGGGCTGCCAGCTCCTGGGCGGCGGGGGACCCCCGGGGCGGTGCTGGCTGACCCTGGGCGACGGCTCTGGCTCCTGAGCCGTGTTTGTATTTCTCTTAAAAGATGATTTCCATTGCAATAACTTTGCTCCCGTCAGGAGGCAGCCTGGTGTCAGATCTGTTTTTATGGCCCACTGAAAATGCCGTTGCTGTGCCTGCTCCTTCGCGTCCTTTCTCTTTTGCCCTTTATTTCCTGTCTTGCAGGAAAAGGAGAGAAAATCCCCAGCAGATTTGCTGTTTATAGAGTCGTGTTCAACATGAGCAAATCAATACAACAAACTGTATAGTGTGATTCTGGGCCCTGAATAAACAAGGTCCCAGGCAATTTAGCCAGGTGTCTGTCATGTTCAGGTACCCTCCGGATCGCAGCCTGAAATGAAACCAAAATGTCTCTTTGCAGGAGTTATTTACAGCTCTAAATTTCTCATCTCTGTTCACCACCAGTGCCGTACCGTGTGGCTTCGGCTCACAGGCAATTTCAGCCGGGCTGGAGGAGGCACCTCGCAGCTTCTATGCCCAGGCGGTGGATTCTGGTGGGGGACATAGAGGCAAGGATGGGGGAAAGGTTGCAGGACCGAGCCTGGCTGGGCTCGGGAGGTGCTTCAGGGGAGCAATGCTTGGCCAGGAGCGACCAGGGTCCTGGGCTGGATGCTGCCGCTGAGCTGCTTTATCCTCTGTGCCCAAATCTCTCAGCGTGCTGGCAAGCGAGCGCTCTCCGTGCTCCCGAGCACTGAGACCTGGGGTGACAGAAGCTGGGGTGGGATTTGGTGTGGGGCTGCTACCAGCCGTCACACCCAAAGATGGTTGGACCTAAACTTTTGACACAGGCACTTGGCAGAATGGGATTTTGCTTCTTTGAAGTCAGTCCCCACCGAAAGCTCCTGCGGAGATGCTCAGTGGTGACGCGCTTGTGGAGGACTCCAGGCCTGGCTTTGCTCCAGCGGCACATGGTGTACGAGCCAGCAACCAGTAACCGTGAATTACACCAACAAAGGGGGATTTTCATTAAATGGGAGCAATTCTCACTAGTCACCAGCCTATAACAGGCAAAAGCAGATTTAACTGCCTCCTGGTCTGGTCTCCAGCAGATGCCCGTGGGAGCAGATAAGTGGTTTTGGTCCTGCCCTTTCCACCAGCGTCCTTAGGGACCTCATGACAGCAAGAGCCCATTTGCTCGTATTTCCGAAGCATGTGAAGACCCACAGCTGAAGGGTGCTGTAGAGAGGCAAAGTGTTCTTAAACCCATGGACAAGCCATCAATCATGGGACCCGACTGTTGCAATATCATGTTTCTTATTGAGGGAATTAGCCACGCCGAGCTCCCAGCCCAATCAATAGCCTCAATAATTCCATCAAGGTCATGTCAGCTTTCATTTCCCTAGGTATGTTTTCCAAAACAAACTCCTTTCTAAAACCAAGAAGTAAAGGCGTTGCCTACCTCTTACACAGTGACTGCTCCAAGGCGAGGCGCGGGGCAGCGCTGGGTGGTGGGACCCACAGCAGCCTCGCCGCGCTCTGCTGTGAGTCAGGAGGCATCTCCCATCGGATGCAGAAACCTGGCTGAGCTCGGGTGGCCACGGCTGGGCATCCTTTGCCACCTACATGCCAAAGCAGCGTTTAGGTCCCCCAGCAAGGACTGGCTTAGAAATAGCTTTGATGGACAGACAGCTAATGACAGCACAGTTAAATCAACACCCTTTTAATGTCCCTCACTGCCAGACAGCTTCTGCTGTCCTTCAGAATACACCTCCTTCCCAAACACACCCAGATTTCCAGATTCTCCTCACCAGTAAATCTTTCTCTGGCTGCTCACGCTGCCCTGCTGCTGGGGAAGGACGAGCTCTTCTCCAGCTCAGACCAAGTCCTGACCCTCCTCATCCCGCAGACCGGCGCTTTCCGCAGCCTGGAGCCGTGCCGGAGCCTCGGGGCCATCGCCGTGCCGGCCAGCGCCGCGGTGGGGACGGTGACTTTTCTCTGGAGAAGGGGATGCCACCGGTTGAGAGCAGCTATCGGCAGAGAGAGGGTATTCTGGAAACGCAGGACTATCAGATGAAATGGTCATTACATTTCAAAGCTACAAAGAGCAGCTGTAAGCAGCTCAAGCCCGAGAGGTCTGATGCCGCAAAGAATCCCTGTATTTACCAGTCACGCTTCAAATTGCTGTCTGAACTAAAGGATTTGATTGCAGTTTAAAAATGGAATTACTGTCTGTTAAGAGTGTGTTGGGAAGTTATTAGAGACTTGTTTACCGGGGTTATGGAAACATCTTCCACTAAAACCTCTCTGTAGGAGCTTTGCAGGTGCTGGCCACGGGTTTAATGCAGGTGCAGCAGTAGGTGAGTGATAATAGGGGTGCAGTAATAATAATAGGGGTGCAGTAATAACAGGGGTGCAACTGGAGAGCCCCTTCCCCGTGGCACACAGGCAGGCAGCGGCCTCGGGCTGGCAGCCCCGGGAGGAAAAGCAGCTGGGTGCTGGGGACCGAAACGCATCTGGACAGAGATGCAGCCTCCCCCAGCTCCTCGCAGCAGGCAAACTCCTGCCCCCAGGTTTTCCTGTACAATGGTGGGATTAGGGAGGAGCAGGAGCAGCCTGCTCCGTGGGCAGCAGCTTCGCCTCTCGCTCTCCTGGAAGGATTTGGGGTGGTGGGGGTCCTCTTCAAGGCTGTTCTGCGCTCCGCTGATGACCCGAATCCTCCCTCGCACCGGGGCCCTGCCATTGTCTGGGCTTTACGAGGCCCTGAATCTGTGCTCGAAATCTTTTCGTCTGTATTATTAATCCTGTGTTTCCGTTCCTGTGGAGATGGATTTAATGAGGGTAATTATGATTTGCAAGAGAAAAACCGCTCAAGCTGCAAATAGTGCCAGCAATTCCCCTTTTCTTTCTCTCTGCACCAGTAACTCTCGAAGCACCAAGGAACACCGTGTTCCCTGCTGATGTCGAAAACAAGGTCCTGCAGCTTTACTCGTGCACCGAGGCCAGCAAGCCGTTGCTGCTTGCTGCCCTGGTCCCTGTCTGCTGGGAGAAACGCTCCCCATTACGCTGTTAAAGCAAATTGCAGTGGCAGCCCCTGCTGCGGATACGCCCAGGGACCTCCCGCAGCCTGCCCAGACCCTGAGTCTACCCGGGAAATATCCTTGGAAGCAACAAACTCCAACGCTGGAGCTCTGCTGCCCCAGCCCGCTGCTTGCCAGCATCCCGCTGGCTGCTGAGAAACGAAAACCGGGGGCACTGAGCGATGGGTCATCGCCTGCAGCATCCCGGGCTTGGTCCGGCTTTGCGGCTGCCCCGGCGCACACGGGCTGTGGGAAGCTCCCGTCGCTCCTCCCGTTGCAGAGAGGAACCTTAGCCTTGGGTTTCCTGATGGATCAGTTCTGCACAAACAGCCTAGATTCCCCCAGGGTTTTCAATTGTATCTGATTTTCCCATTTCTTCCTTCTCTCTGCCTGTGTACCCCAAGGGGTCACTCTGATAGCCGGGGGTCTGCGAGAGGCTGTGCTGGGAGAGAGGATGGTGGGAGTAACTAAGGGAGAGAGGATGGTGGGAGTAACTAAGGCCCAGGGACAGTGGAAAAAGTTTGATTTCAGGGGTCAAGATTATAGGCTCAAAATATGAAGAGAGGCCTCTCTGCATTTACCATTCTCTGTCCGCCAAAGGCAGCGCATCACTCCACTGGCCCCTTTGCCCATCACCTCTGGGCTGCCCGCTGCATTCCTGCAGGTCGCTGAACTTCTGTCGCAGAGAGCATCTTCAAAGGCACCAAATCATCTCTGCCCACTGTTCAGACAGCTTTTCTTCCAAGCCCAGCTCTGTATCTCTCTTGCTTATTTCAAGTCAATTATTTTTCCCTTTGTAGCTTGAAAAACACTAACGTTTTGCATTAAGTCCCATTCCCTCTGCCTTCTTTATTTATTTACTGCCTTCATTGCATTAAATCTTCGATGTGTCAGCCGCAAAGCCCATGTTTCAGACACACCATGGCCAAAGGTGCTTGGGATGTGTAAGGATAATTTTTTTCTAAGGATTTGGCTCGAGACGGAGATGGATTTTCATGGCTTGCCTCAGCATGAAGAGATTTGCATGTACATAAATACTGGTGCAAACGTAGCGCTTGTAGTGCCAGTGTCTGCACCGCTGCACGTTGGTGTGGGTGAGGCAAACCAAAATCGAAACAAACTCTGTAAATAGCATTATAAGAAAGGAGAAATATAATACTTTCCATACAAAATCCATCTTTCCATAAAGATGGATTGAAGGATTGAAAGGTGCTCTGCTCCTCCTGGGATAAACGCGCTCCCTATCTCCAGAGAGCAGGCACAGGGTTTCATGGCCCTGTAAATCCAGCTTCAGGGCTCCTCGCACCAGATAAAAAGCCTCTGTGGCTATATGACATAACACACTGATCCAGCATAAATTCGCTCTGCCGGTTCCTATTTGCTCGGGCAGTTTTGATAGGCTGTGTCTGTGTGACAGGTTTATGCTAGATCAGGTATCATCCGTCCTCCTGCGAGCTGCAGAAAACTGGACTGAATTTCCTCTCGTCTGCTCGGAGCGGCTCAACAGTGTTTGTGGTGTGCTGCTTTGCCACCCAGCATTGCACGTACGCAGGACCGGTACAGCCTAGAATAGGATCAGAGAATCACAGAATCACAGAGCATGGTAGGGGTTGGCAGGGCCCTCTGTGGGTCACCCAGCCCAACCCCCTGCCGAAGCAGGGTCACCCAGAGCAGGCTGCACAGCACCGCGTCCA
>Ga0065711_1044959_pt1 | contig 13773 bp, 13 predicted proteins | sample Hoacrofraction12_FD_59098 | JGI IMG/M metagenome (GOLD analysis project Ga0065711, IMG submission 59098) | Hoatzin crop microbial communities from Cojedes, Venezuela - Epithelial fraction 12 v2 (version 2) | ecosystem: Host-associated > Birds > Digestive system > Esophagus > Crop | place... | reverse complement strand
CTGCCAAAGGGATGGAGAAGAATGCATTAGCGATGTCAGTTGTCACATACCACTTGGCTGCCTTTGACTCCAGCTGATATTGAAGTTCTAGCATGTCTGGCACGGCAGCACTCAGCAGTGGTGTGACTGCATTCAAATCATGATAGTCTATTGTCAGTCTCCACTCTCCAGTAGATTTTCTCACTGGCCATATGGGACTATTAAAGGGTGAGCGAGTTTTGCTGATCACTCCTTGACTCTCCAGCTGTCAGATCAGCTGATGAATGGGGAGAAGGGAGTCTCGGTTGGTGCGATATTGTCGCCGGTGCACCGTTGTGGTTGTGATTGGCACCTGTTGTTCTTCAACCCTCAGAAACCCCACAACGGAAGGATCCTCCGAGAGACCAGGCGAAATGGACAGCTGTTTAATTTCTTCCGTCTCCAAAGCAGCTATGCCAAAAGCCCACCAATACCCCCCTGGGTCCTTGAAATAGCCTATCCTAAGATAGTCTATCCCAAGGATGCACGGAGCCTCAGGGCCAGTTACAATGGGGTGCTTCTGCCAGTCCTGCCCAGTGAGGCTCACTTCAGCCTGCAGTAGACTCAGCTGTTGGGACCCCCCTGTCACTCCCGAAATGCAAATGGACTCTGACCCTTTGAACTCTGATGGCATTAAAGTACACTGTGCAGCAATGTCCACTAGAGCTTTCTACTCTTATGGTTCTGACGCGCTGGACCATCAAATCCACACTATTCAAGAAACCTGGTTGTCCCTTTCCTCCACCTGGCTGGAGGCAGGGCCCCTCTAATCCTGGTCAGAGAATTTGTTGCTCATTTCCTGTAAAAATGACTTAGCGGTCCCTTCAAGAGGATAAGAAGCAATATCAAACTGTCTACCTGGTCTGGAGAGCTGGCCGCTGGAAACTGGAGCAGCATTTTTCCTAGAAGAATCCCCTTTTGTGATTGTTTTACCTCGCAACTCACACACTCATGCCTCTAGGATTGAGTTAGGTTTTCCATCCCACTTCCTCAAGCCCTCTTCCTGGTCATGCAGGTAAAACCACAAAGTGCCCTGTGGTGTGTAGCCTCTGTATCTTCTCTCTTGAGCAGAAAATCACTTGCTCCTAATAGAGCTGACATACCGACCCATACAGATGGGGAGTAAGACATATTCTCTTTGAGCTTCTGGACCTTCTGGGACAATTTCTCCATGGCTGAGATGAGGGAGGAAGTGAGACTTTCTTCATATTGCTGGAGTCGGACAGCCACTTCATCCACTGCTTGTGCCTCTTCACCTTTCCAGTCTATTACTGCCAGTGAAATGGCATATGAGGATGGTGCGCTCCACACAAACTTCCTCCACATGTGTCGTGTGCACTGGACTTCATCTGCATCTGTGGGTAACAGTGCATTATCTGGGTCATAATAAACCAGCTCCCGCACAGCTAATTCCCTCAGGTACTGGGTACCTCTCTCTATATTGGCCCACTTGCCTGGATAACATATAACATCCTCACTGAAGGGGTACCTTTCCCTCACGCCTGACAAAAGTCGCCTCTGGAGGCTGAGGACTTCTGCCTTTTTTCAAATTACCTTGTCAATGCCCCCTTCCCTGGCCAGGGATCCCAACACTTTGGCTTCTCTGCCCTCTAATTCCAAGCTACTGGCCCTGTTATCCCAGCACCAGAGCAGCCAGGTGACAATGTGTTCACCTGCGTGGCAGCTGAAATCTTTCCACATATCTCGCAGTTCGCTCAGTGACAGGGACCAGGTGATGATCTCTGGCTCTGCCTCCTTCTTCTGCTCCTGTGATGGCCCGGCTCATTGTCATCCGTTATGGGGTGAAATAATTTCCTTGTATATTTCTTTTTCTGTGTAGAGACAATTGATACTGGCATGGGTTGGGTTCCTGGTCCAGCCACGGTGCCTGCTGCCTTAGTTGGAGCAGCCGCCATGCCTGCTGGGGACGCAGCGGCAGCCAGAGGGGTTGTGGCAGTGGCAGCCGTGGTGCTGGCTGGGGGTGCTGGGGCAGCCACAGTGTCTGTCACTTTGTTTTCCGCCTTTCCCCCTTTAGAGCACTGAGCAGTGTTGAACAGGGCGGCTCGGTAGGCGTGGGCCAGACCCCAGCACTTTGCAACAGTTTGTGTCTCCCTGGAACTCCCAGGGTGACAGCACACTTCTTCCAAATATTCTACCAGTTTGTCAGGATTCTGCACTTGTTCAGGGGTGAAATTCCAAAACCCTGGGGGTGCCCATCATCCTAGGCGTTTGTCCATGCTATTCCACACACCCAGCCACTCATAGCTATCCAGTACCAGGGCGGCTCTCTTCGTGATGTTTTTAACTATTTATTTAACCCTATACAAGACCTGCAACCCATTCAGGAGAGAGAACAATAGGAGCATGATGGCTTGAACATCGCACGGATACTTGAAATGCTCAAAAGCTGTTACAACCACCCTGAAGGAGAGGGGAGGGGTAAAAGAGTGGGGGAAAGTATCCCCTTTTATTTTCCCCATAGATTTGGCTTAATTATTAATAAATTCTGAGAGGTAGCATCCAAAGTATGGAAACAACCACAGTGCTGCATGCAAATAGAAGCCTAACTTCATGCTTGGTTCTGTTATCATATGGGTCAAGATTATAGAGTCCAGCAAAACTACAGTCCTGATCCTTTTCCCAGAGATAATGAACAGCACCACAGGGAACATATACAGCAGGTACGGGCTTATATACCACTGCCTTTTGACCAAAGACAGCAACAATTTCACTGGCGACTATTTAACTGGTACAATAAATGTGTATAACAAATTCTAAGAAAGTTGTCTTAACACACCCTGCTCAGCCCTGCTCTTATCCCTGCCCCATGTTGGGCACCAATTAAAGACTGTCGTGGTTTGGTCCTGGCCGGCAACAAAGGGCCATGTGGTCACCCTATCGCCCTACCCCCAATGGGGGCCGGGGGGAGGGAAAGGAGAATGGAAAGAAAAAGACAGAACTCATGGGTGGGATAAGGGCAGTTTAACAGAACAGCAAAGGAAGCGAACAGTAACAACAACAAGAATGATAAGAATATACAAAACAAACAGCGAAATGTACAAAAAACCTCTCATTGCTCCGTGCCCCGCGTGCTCCTGAGCTGCGATTAGCTTCCCCCTGGGCCCAACTCCCCTGCCCAGAACCCAGCATGATGGCACAAGGTACCGAATACACTGTTTTGTTTGGCCAGGTTGGGTCAGCCCGCCCAGCTCTGTCCCCTCCTGGATTCTGGTGAAAATTAACCCTGTCCTGGCTGAACCCAGGACACTATAATATTTTTTTCTTCATTAGAGGAAAGATGTAGACTACTCTTCCTTAAAAATCTGTTTATGATAATAGAGAGATTACTTCTTTTTTCTCGTTTTGATAAGAAGTAGAGTGTGAAATGTGTGGAAAAGTTAAGACAAATGAATAAACACTAGCATCAAGAACCGAATCATTTTCTAGTTAAAACTTCCATCCAGGGATTTAACATGCTGAAGCTATGCATTTTATCTTATCACATTTAATGGATTTATCCCAAGTTTTGTGAATACAGAGAAAGTCCCTGATTACACATATCTCGGTACATCAAATTAACAGCCATTAAATGTCATAGAAGTTTGTCTGAACCAATTCTGGACAAAGTTCTGGGTGCTAGATGTAGGTATGTTCCTAAAACTGTTGTGAAAGCTTTTCCCAAGTCTGTGTCAAACTCATTCAAGGTTGTCTTGGGCAGAGAATTTGTCAGATAATATTGAGCTTGGTTTTGTTTCTCACTTCAAGGTTTAGCTGCATGTTTTAGATTTGACATATACCATAGATGTCTCTTAACTTTTTTTTTTTTCTATTCTGTTAGTCCACCTAATCCTTTCTATTCAGTTTCTTTTTAGGCAGAAGCATTTACATATTTATAAATTGGAGGGGAGGGAGGGGATCACCACTATTTATACATGATACTCATGCCCTCAGTTTCTGTATTTGGAGATGGATATGCATTGGTAAGAACATGACATATGTTCTGTACATGAAATTCGATCTGTCTGCCCTGTCCCAATCTTAATTTTGATAAACTTTCATATGTTACTGAGCTCTGTAAGTCCTTTACTTATTGAAAACTAAGTTAATAGTGAATGTCCTTTTTTCTGGTTAGTACTCTTTTACCAGATCTAAACTTTGACCTGGCGTGTTTAATAGAGACTGGTTGAGGATTGGTGGTTTCCTGACAGTAACTGATACCTTTTCTTCTGGTTATTACTTTTGATGTGCATCTGAGTAGCCAGTCCCCCTGGTAGGTGGGCTATATCAGTTTATAGGCTGTCCCTGTTCTACCTGGCTATTTAAACGAGCATTGTCACCAGCTCAACCTCTATGAGAAATGTATTTTATTATTGCAATCAGACTCATTCAAAATGAAACAAAATGTTAAGAATCAATACTAGCACTATTAAAAAGTAATCCAGTTATCATTCCCTAACCGTTATCAGACAGCTTGTGCAAGACAGCATATTCTATGCATTGTTTGGAATAGAGAATATCGTCAGTCTTCTGTGGCATTTGTTGGATACAGTTGTCATTTTTAAAGGTGCTTGCTGTATAATACTCTGGACCTCGTTGCAAATCCAGACTTTAGGAATACAATGTGTAGGTGTGGATTTTCTTCTGAAGTGATTTATTCCAAGTACTTAATATGGTCATTTTTGTCAAATAATTGAGCTTGCAGTACGCTTATTGCACCTTTTCTTTTCCTTCCCTTTTTCTGTTATCCTGCACATACATTTTCATCAGATATCAGGTAAAGGTCCAATTGTGTAACATTGCTCCATCAGGTGTTCAAGGTTGCAGAGGCTCAAGTGAAATCATGGATTGGAAGCATGTTATTAAGATGTCATTATTTAAATACTGGTTAGCTATACATTATAAACAGAGGCAAAGTTGGCACTTCTGTTCATGTTATGCAGGCCAAATGAAACTCCCTTTATTTCCTCACAGTTGTGCTTCTAAGATTTCCTTCCTTTCTCTAATTTTTATAGACTTCGTTGTAAACCTAGAAATGTCAAAGACATCAAAGGGCTTTGTAAGTGTCTACATCATTAAGAACTCAAACTCCATTCTGAACTTCCTGGAGCATGAGCTAGCATACACAAATTATGCAGCACTTATGAACAAATATGAAAGAGTGTTTTTGGTTTCAGAAGGAATTCAATAAATACCTGCCTACCAGCTTTGCTGTCAGTGCTGTTTGATTTAGATTCTTTTTATTATCTCTCAACCAAAATATAGCCCAAGCTTATTGTACTTACCCTTATTTCACCTTGAATATGAATTATTTTACTGATGAAATGATATTCTTCTTTAATTCAGGGCTTTGTATTTGAGGGGAAAAAACATGCAACAGAAGATGTAAACTGATAGTATAAAAATATTCTCAAAAAATGAGAGGAGAAAAGACCATGATATTTCTTTCTTTTCACAACTGTTTTTTTTCTTTCTCATCCAGGACTTCCGTGTTCTCTTTATACTCTCTTCCTGCATTTCATCTACTAATAGTGGATAAAAATTTTTTACCTTCTTTTCAACAAAACATGTTCTATTCACTTCTGTCTTTTCTATCACCAAGTTCTGCGTTATTCCTTTCTGTTTGTACCCACATCCTATTCTTTTCCTCCTCTCAGTGTAGCATCCATCGACCCCTATAATGCAAAGCTCACTCTGGATTTTTCCTGTGTTAGTTTAGAATTTGTTCTGCTACCATTTTTTCTTACTGACCAGTGGGGTATGTCACATTTTCTCAAGAGGACTGTGCCACCACAAAATTAGAGTAGAAATCTTCTGAAAATGTTGATAGAAATTACCTAGAAAGCAGTAGGAATTCCTCTTATTTCATGTGAGAAAGCTATAAATACTTTCCAGACACAAAGGAACAGCTGAACACTGGATCCCTGTTTTTCTAAGATAGTTTCTGAATTGATGGTGTCTGTGCTAAACACTCTCACGTAGGTAAATACTGTGTATTTTGGAGGTAGATGACAGCCTTGAGGTAACAATGGAAGTGACAGATTAAATCAGTATTCTGTCTTCAGGCGTTTATTCCCCACTTTTATTTCCTACCCACACAACCTTTTGTCTCTCATAGCCCAAGTCTAGCTGCCAGATTTTCACTATTGCATAAATTCTCAGCCCTCCGAAGACAGTGGTTTTGCTTCATTCTCTGTTCGTGACTATGACCTTCTCTAAGACTATTTCATCTATTTCATGCCTTTACTACAGATATGGATGAAAATCTAGTCTGTTTCTAATAGCAGGATGAAAGGAATTGTTCTTCAGTTGTACCCAAGAACTTCCACATTAGATCAAATTGGTTCATGGTTAGATAGGACGTCTTTCAATTTTTTTTTCTTCCCTCTATCACAAGAATTACTGATAGCTCTAATACTGACAGAAGTTCTACTGAAGTTGCTAATTTTTTCTAAAGTTATTTCTTGTCGATACCTAGGTTAATGAATAATACATTAATTTTTTAGGTGAAATTGTGGCATTTGATTTTAAAAATGTCAGCATGGATTTAGATGGGAATTCATTATAAGAGCTATCTTTCAGCAGTTTGATAGCAGTTTGACTTAAAAAAGACCTTCTTGTTTTGTGCTTTTTTATGCTAGTTCTTCTAAAAGGGGATAGCTTTTGAAGACTGTTCCTAGTGCAAATGCAATGCCAACATTAAATGTACCTTATAATATTCTTTCATTCATAATATTGAACTATTATAATTGTTTAGAAGAGGTGGAATGTTCACAGGACAGGGAATCTGAAGTTGGGGCGACTTTGTCACTTCCAATGCTATAGCAAGATTACTGTAAAAGTGAATGCCACATAAAGGAAACTCATTTTTTAATGAGTGTTTTATTCACATAACTTTCAAGTTCAGAGTATGTCTATGATAGCAGCTTTTAAGAAGGGAGTTTTGCTCATTTGGGGTGCATGGCAAGAGACAGCAAAGAACTTCAGTACTCTACTATTTTAAGAGATTTCATGCAGACAGCCCAACAAAAAACTTAATCTGGCAGTGTGGCTACTGTAATTTGCCTTTCCACTCAATGGAAAGAGGAAGAAGAATAGCATGAAACTGATCCCAGGTATGAGGTATGGAATAACGGAGAGTTTATACCTGCTCTGTTCCTATGTAGACAATTCTTTACAGCAGCTAAAATGAGTACATAAGAATCACAGAATCATAGAATCATAGGTTGGAAAAGACCTCTAAGATCAGCAAATCCAACCATCCGCCAAATATCACCATGCCTACTAAACCCTATCCCGAAGTGCCACATCTAGAAATTTTTTGAACACCTTCAGGGATGGAGACTCCACCACCTCCCTGGGCAGCCTGTTCCAATGTCTGACCACTCTTTCAGTAAAGAAATTTCTCCTAATATCCAATCTAAATCTCCCCTGATGTAACTTAAGGCCTTTGCCTCTCGTCCGATCGCTAGTTACTTGAGAGAAGAGACCAACACCTGCCTAACTACAACCTCCTTTCAGGTAGTTGTAAAGAGCAATAAGGTCCCCAGGTCCCCCCTTCAGCCTCCTCTTCTCCAGACTAAACAGCCCCAGCTCCCTCAGCCGCTCCTCATAAGACTTGTTCTCTAGACCCCTCAACAGCCTTGTTGCCCTGCTCTGGACACACTCCAGCACATCAGTGTCCTTCTTGTAGTGAGGGGCCGAAAACTGAACACAGTACCCGAGGAGTCCCACATCACAGGGCTACGAGGATGATGAGGGGACTGGAGCATCTCTCATATGAGGAAAGGCTGAGGGAACTGGACTTGTTTAGCCTGAAGAAGAGGAGGCTGAGAAGGGACCTAATATATGCTTAGAAATATCTCAAGGGTGGGTGTCAGGAGGATGGGGCCAAACTCTTTTCAGTGGTGCCCAGCGACAGGACAAGGGGCAACGGGCACAACCTGAAGCATAGGAAGTTCCGTCTGAACATTAGGAAGAACTTCTTCCCTCTGAGGGTGACGGAACCCTGGAACAGGCTGCCCAGGGAGATTGTGGAGTCTCCTTCTCTGGAGATACTCAAGACTCACCTGGACAAGGCCCTGTGCAGCCTGCTGTAGGAGACCCTGCTTTGGCAGGGGGGCTGGACTAGATGACCCACAGAGGTCCCTTCCAACCCCTGACATTCTGTGATTCTGTGATTCTGTGAGTGGCTTCACCAGTGCCAAGTACAGGGGCACGATCACCCCCCTACTCATTTTGACCACACAGGATACCGCTGGCCTTCTTGGCCACCTGGGCACACTGCTGGCTCATATTCAGCCGGCTGTCAACCAACATCCCAAGATCCTTTTCTGCTGGGAAGCTTTCCAGCCACTCCTTCCCAAGCCTGTAGCGTTGCATGGGGTTGTTGTCACCGAAGTGCAGGACCTGGCCTTGGCCTTGTTGAATCTCACAGTTGGCCTTGGCGCATCGATCCAGTCTGTCCAGATCCCTCTGCAGAGCCTTCCTACCCTTGAGCAGATTGACACTCCCGCCCACCTTGGTATCATCTGCAAACTTACTGAGGGACCCCTCAACCCCCTCATCCAGATCATTGATAAAGATGTTAAAACCAACCAGGCCCAAAACTGAGCCGTGGGGGACACCATTTGTGACGGACCACGAGCTGGATTTAACTGCATTCACCAGCACTCTATGTGCTTGGCCGTTCAGCCAGCACAGAGTACACCCATCCAAACCACGGGCAGCTAGTTTCTCCAGGAGGATGCTATGGGGAACAGTGTCAAAGGCCTTACTAAAGTCCAGGTAGACAACATCCACATCCTTTCCCTCATGCAGTAGGCAGGTCACCTGGTCATAGAAGGAGATCAGACTGGTCAAGCAGGACCTGCTTTTCATGACCCCATGCTGGCTGGCCCTGATCCCTTGGTTGTCCTTCACATGCCTGGTGAGCACACTCAAGATGAACTGCTCCATAATCTTCCCCGGCACCAAGGTCAGGCTGACAGGCCTGTAGTTCCCAGCATCTTCTGTCTGGCCCTCTTGTAGATGGGTGTTACACTGGCTATCCTCCAGTCATCTGGGACCTCACCTGTTAGCCAGGGCTGCTGATAGATGATGGAGAGTGTCTTGACCAGCTCCTCTGTTCCCTTAGCTCTCTTAGGTGGATCCCATTTGGCCCCACAGATGTGTAGGTGTCCAGGTGGCATAGCAGGTCATTAACTGCTTCCTCCTGGATTGTGGGAGGTTTATTCTGTTCTGCTTCCCTATCTTCCAGCACTGGGGGCTGACTACCCTGGGAATAACCAGTCTGAGTCTGACTATTAAAGACTGAGGCAAAGAAGGCATTAAGTACCTCAGTCTTTTCCTCATTCTTGTTGGCAACACTACCCCCCACATCCAATGAGGAATGAAGATGCTCCTTGGCCCTCTTTTTGTTGCTGAAGTATTTGTAAAAACATTTTTGTCCCTTAGAACAGTGGCCAGCCAGAGTTCTCTCTGGGCTTTTGCCTTTCTCATTTCCTCTCTGCATGACCTAATGAGACCCCTGTACTCCTCTTGCGTCACCTGCCCTTTCTTCCATAAGTGGTAGACCCTCCTTTTTTTCCTGAGTCCCAATAAGAGTTCCCTGCTCAGCCAGGCCATTGCTCTTCCCCGCCAGTTTGTCTTGCGGTACATGAGGACAGCCTGTTTTTGTGCCTTTAAGATTTCCTCCTTAAGAATGTCCAGCCTTCCTGAACCCCTTTGCCCTTCAGCGCTCTCTCCCAGGGGATCCTCTCAACCAGCTTCCTGAACAGGCCAAACTCTGCCCTCCAAAAGTCCTTGGTGGTGGTTTTGCTGGCTCTCCTCTTAACTTCACCTCGAACCGAGAACTCTATCATCTCATGGTCGCTAAGCCCAAGACAACCTCTGACCAGCACATCTCCCACCAGTCCTTCTCTGTTAGTGAACAGCAGGTCTAGTGAGGCACCTCCCCTGGTAGGCTCACTTACCATCTGCATCAGGAAGTTATCTTCCACACACTCCAGTTATCTTCCACATGCCCTATGTGTGGAACATGCTAGCAATTGCTGTGAATGGATTATGATCCTTGTTGAGCCTGGAAGTTCTTATAAGCATGTTTTAGGAGTAGTGCATCTAAGCCCAAGACTTCTGCACTCATATTAACTCAAAAAATTGATGTTCTTATTTATACAAAGTGGTTTTTTCACTGTGTTAATTTAATTCTGTCTCTTTTTTTTTTCCTCTATAGAGATTCTCTCAGTTTTCACTTTGCTAAGACTTCTTATAATTTCTATAATTACTTATAAGATTATGCAGTCCAGGAGCTTGTGTCATTTCCTACACACTTGTACTTCTAGAGTATTGGCAGCACTTTCTTCTCCATGGCAAGTATTCAAAAAAGAAATATTGCAAAATTTTTTGAAGTTTAATACTGATTGAATAATAGCATTTTAACATTCTTTAAAGATCATGAGGGTTCTCTTATTTTGGCAACTGTTCCTGAAGGTGAATATTATCTGATAGTCTGACCGAGAAAGGCCATCTCATTTGAGGCTCATAGTTTTATCATTTTTTTGAATTCTATAATGAAAATTATATTTACAGCTATGGGGAGTTCTGAATGTACCAACTGGTTACAAGGACTCTCACCCATATTATTTTTACTAGTTGACAGACGCACTCCAACTTTCTGTTCCTAATAATTGAACAAGCCTCCTGCATCCTTAATACAAACGTTAAAATGAGTCATAGATCATGTAAACCACATGACTTACTCCAGCAAAGTTTTCATTGTTTTATAAACTTCACCCATCTTGGGCACCAAATTCCTGCTTTAGCCACTCATTTACCTGATTCTCTGAAGGCTTCCGCATCTGCTTGAGGCAGGGAATTAAGCAGTTTCATGAAAGGAAGCATAGAAGTAAGCTAATTTGCTAGCAATTAACCTGGACAAATCTGCTACTGTTCTCCCAGATATAAGAGCTTTTGTGTTCTGGCATTATGTTTTCTGCAGGGAACAGTATCATTCAGTGTGTTCACCCAGAGCCAGCAACCGTGACTTCCTTCTTCATGCTGTCCGACAACTGTAAAACCATAGTGTATAGGATAATGAACGGGATGCTTAGTTTTAATAACCTATACATCTCTATATCAAATTTGTCAAAGTTGCAAAATATGTGATTACTCATAATATCAGACTTTCTTCTCTTTAGTTAACGGAGTGATTTTCTTATTTACAAAAAGGTAAGCATTCTGAATTTCAGGTGCATCTTGAACTGCCATCTCTCCTTTCGCTGGAGTAGTGCGAGAGCATTTCAGTAGTATGCACCTCACTGAAAACAGGTTCGATCATGAAAAACATATGTGGTCATGCTGCTATAGATATTTTGGACTGAAGTACAGGAAAAACAAGGGTATTTCTTTACCCAGTTCCTATTCTTTCATTTCAAGAGATCCTGATTTCAGAAAATTAGAGCCTGTTTTCTACATCAGCCATGTGTTTTTCGAAAATTATCTCAAATCTTCAAACAAAGGAGAAAAGTTATGCTTAAAATTAAAAAAAACCCTGCAACCCAGAATCTGATTGAAACTAAAATGTGTTCTGGTGATTTTGACAGTAAAAGGTGGACACTTTTTGAGATTTACATAGTTTTGCAAATTTTTCACAACTTAATAGTGATGGAGGACATATCTATTATATTTAGCTTTCTTCTAAGTGTTTCCTTACTTCTACCACAAAATGTAAATTGATAAACAAATTACAAATCCAGCTAAAGAAGGAAGCACTGACATGACTATGAATTCTTTCATAGATGAAAAACTAGATAGGTAGACAAAGACTCATATTAACAGAAATGATATTTTTACAAAAAACAGTAACTCAGTAGAGGAAATAAATATATTTCTTTTCCATATTTCATTAAGAAAACTGAGAAGCATAGTTACGTATGTGAAATCACATTTGGTGTAACATGGGGCAATAAAATATGCATCCATTTACATTTTATATGAAAAAATATGCAGGTTTAGCATGTAGACAGCCTAAGACTTCTGATGTCCTTTTTGTTTTCTTTCTACTATTTGTAAATGATTGGGTGATGCAAATGATATGACAAAGAACTGCACTATTATCATTTAGCATAGCAGCATTACTGTGTTTTCAAGTGATTTTTGTGGGGCGTTGCAGAATCGCAAAAGGATCCACATGAATTCAAGTCATGGATACATGACTGGTATTTGGGTGAGAGATTTGTCTTTCAAGACAAAGGAAATGGAATCCTCAAAATTCACAGTATTTTTGTTGTTATCCTTGTAGGATTTGTCTTTCACAGCATGTGTGAAAACACCCCTTAGGCTAATCACATAGAAGTGCTTAAAAAAAAAAGCATACTTGGAATAAAATTATAGTATCATGATCTTTCTCATAGTATGCCTTTTGGGGAAGGACAGAGAGGGGAAGAAAGGGCAATTGGTCCAAAGAGGAGAAAAGATCGCTATTATGAAAAAGGCTGTCATGTTTCTTGGTTTTGTTTGCCTTTTTTTACCTTAATGTACTGCAGTCCAGTAATAATGTTATTGAATGATACCAAGGTCACATTATCTTTCACCTTCTATTTTCTATTAACTGAACACATGTTCAAAGGCAAATAATAGGATTTGAATTTGAGTCAGCCAAAAGATTTGTTCACGGAAGTGTTATCTCTTCACATTTATTCCAGGTCAAGTAGATTTGCCCTATGATTTTGTTAACGGCCAGCTTTAAAGACAAGCAGAAAAACAAACACCACCACCATGCAACCCTCCCAACAAAACCCCACATTCCTCCAAAACCCTGTTGATAGTCTATTAACCACACACAGAAAATTACGGTGTCACGTGATATACAGCATATTCTGTATCAGAAGGTTTAGGTAGGATTAGCATAAATTTATTAGCTAGAGATACTGGGTTTGTCATAGACTGGGTTTGTGTAGTTTGGAGAAAAGGAGGCTAAGAGGTGATCTCATTGCTCTCTGCACCTTCCTGAGGAGGGGAAGTGGAGAGGGAGGGAGGTGCTGAGCTGTTCTCCCTGTGATCCGGTGATGAGTGGTCTCCCTAAGGTGTGCTTACTGGGACAGCAGTAAAACTGCTGCTGATTTTACAAACTCTAGTTCATGTCTTTATTAGAAAGAATACTGCTCTGTTTCACTTCAACACTCAGAAGCTGAATCTTACTTCAGTAATACAATAAACATTTATGCTTGCTATTTGTGCATATCATTTAAAGATTTAAATTGAAAAATAGCCCAACTATGCAGGAAGGTATAACTAAATGTGGGTTTGCATGACAAGGTTTTGGTAGCGGGGGGCTTCTTTGGCTTCTTTGACAATCTGCTAGAAGCTTCCCCCATATTTGATAGAGCCAAAGCCAGCTGTCTAAAAGACAGACCCACCGCTGGCCAAGGCCAAGGCCATCAGCAACAGTGGTAGTGCCTCTATGATAACATAATTAAGAAGGGGAAAAAACCTGCGGGGAAGGCAGCAGTCAAGAGACAGTAGTGAGACAATGTGAGAGAAACAATTCTGCAGACACCAAGGTCAGTGAAGAATGAGAGGGGAGGAGGTGCTCCAGGCTCTGGAGCAGAGGACCTTCCCATGCAACTCATGGAGAAGACCATGGTGAGGCAGACTGTTCCCCTGCAGTCCATGGAGGTCCACGGTGGAGCAGATGTCCACCTGTAGCCTGTGGAAGAGATCCCACGCCGGAGCAGGTGGATACCTGAAGGAAGCTGT
>Ga0065711_1044958_pt1 | contig 13773 bp, 5 predicted proteins | sample Hoacrofraction12_FD_59098 | JGI IMG/M metagenome (GOLD analysis project Ga0065711, IMG submission 59098) | Hoatzin crop microbial communities from Cojedes, Venezuela - Epithelial fraction 12 v2 (version 2) | ecosystem: Host-associated > Birds > Digestive system > Esophagus > Crop | place... | reverse complement strand
AAAAAAAAAAAAAAAAAAAAAAAAAAAAAAAAAAAAAAAAAAAAAAAAAAAAAAAAGCAAAAAAGCAGTCTTACAATTAAAATAACTGTAAAATGAAAGCAGTTTTCAAAAGAGCACGGGCATTAGTAATTAGCAATTTCTAAAATATCTGCCAAACCACATATCTAATGTACTTACTTTTTTCATTTTAATAATGTCATACTATGCTGGGAGGGATTAACTGAACAGAAGAAAGAATACTAAAAGGACAAAATACTGAACGTGAACCTTCAGTGCAAATGTTATCTGACAGAGCTAGTATGGTGTTAGCTAGTTAGCTATATTATAAAACCTAAGTTTTTCATAAATAGTATTACAGCTGAATTTTCATCATCATTACATTTATACTTTTTCTAGTGTATTATTTTGATTCACGGTGATTTTTACTGAAACATAGAAGAAAGTACTGAGAACGTCTCCTTTAGAGATCCAGTTTAAAATAGAGTCAAAGACTGACATTCCTTTGTAATGAGTCACATCGGCTGTTTAAAATAAATGCATTTCTACGTATTGAGAATAGAAACAAATACTTACTGGGGTTTTAAGTAATTTGGGGTAAACTGGTAGAGTCAAAGCAACTGGCATCCTAAAGATTATCTGTCTAAGCAAATAAATTAGACCACTGCAAAGGCACTATGCATTAGCACAGTGCATACCACGCTGCTGGCAGTATACAGTAATGGCTGACAAACTGTGCTAAACTACATTAGGTTGTATATCACATTCTGAAAAAAATTTTAAATATATTTACATTTTCCATTTTGCTGCCTTCTGTGAAGAGGCAAATAACAGATTTTTTTTTGCTCTGGCAGCTAAATAAACTTGAATAATAAAATTTGTTTTCTATCAAACCAAACCAAATAAAAATGTCCAAGGTCCTTGGCTAATGATATACATTTTTTACTTGTGTTTAATCCTATTTTTCCTTTTTTTTTCTACCCAAACCTCATTAATTCAGCTGAGACTCTGGAATATAGCAAAAACTTATAAGCAAACATAAACTGGTATTTACATGTACTGTCCACATAAAATGAGGAGATCTGTTGTCCACAAATGTGGAAATATCTTGTCCATACCAAATGTGCACTTAATATTTTGTAAAAGAACAATTTTCTTACAGTTCTATCAAGCATTTAGCTACTGTGCTTTCAAGAAATGTGAAAAAAAGCTGAAAAAATGAATAGAGAAGAAATGTATTTGTATTTCAACAGACTGTCTAAACACTGCTTTCCTTTTCTCTGTCAGATTAATTTGACTACAACCATTAGTCTTCAGTTGCTTTTGGCTACTACATGTGTGGTGGCAGTACTGCTGAAGCCAGTTTATGTAGCCACCATCTATTACTAGCCTCCAACTCAAGATGCTTGTTTCTCCCTTGCACCGATTTCTTTGCTGCACCAGCAATAGCATTTGCTTGACCACACAGTGAAGGGGATCAGAGATGATCTGGCGGAGATGACGACCCAGAGGAAGGGGTTGTTATTTCCAGTCAAATCGGGTCTCTTACTTCCTTCACTGTACAGCCACAGAAAAGTTTGTGCTGGCACGAAGCAAGTAATGATGAGGAAGCGGTCAAACAGCAAAAGTATGAATCTGAGAAATTAAATCTCTCAAATTCTGCTGCAGGTTATAGACTCCTTTGCCCTCCAGATCACAGTCTGCATGTAAGCATACAACCTTTTCATTCACCTTGGACTGCAAAATAAAGCAAGTGAGGCACAGACTTTCTTATTTCTGCCAACTGTGTTGTGGAAACAACTACAGCAAAGGGATGGGGAAGACAGCTAGGGAGTGGTAGCACTGTAAGTCACTGTAGCTGATTCAGTGGAAAAATCAAGGCCCTTAGACAAGAGGAATAGTAAAGCTGCATGGAAAACTTCAGTTCTGGTTTGTGATAACCAAGAGGTTTAAACATCTGTCCTCTTTTGCTCTAGAACAATCTGAAAGTCTTTTAAACATACCAAGTTGATACACATCTTCAGCAGCCCCGTTCTCTTAATGAAAAGACAGGCTTGATTAAGGTCTCTGTCTCTTTATCCCACGGGAGTCTATGCAGAAGCTGTACTGCTGAAAAACTACCAAAACATACATTTTACTAGAATCACATTTCATGATGTGATGTAAAGAGATGAGTACTGGAAAACAGTATGAGAAACAAAGCAAAAACTGTGTACCACCAAGTGTACCACCGTCTTGCAACACTTGAACGACAAACAGATCAAACGAAGCACTTAAGTCCAAGCAGTAACTGTATTACATTGAGTTTAAAATATAAATGAAAGCATGCCCCATTAGAACTTCTAAGCCACCATACTTTTAAGGCATTATCAGTATTTGTAATGTAAGTGTTAAACAAAAAACAACTAGATGAAAAAATCCTAAGACTGTGCACATATGAGATTTAACTTCTTCCCTCTTGCCTCTTTCTTGGGCTTGCTAGACAACCTGGCATTTCACTTCAAGCTTTTCCCTTAGCTGTGACTATTAAAACATAACTGAAAACTCTGAAATTCCCACGTTATCACAATATTCTATGGAAAAAATGAAATTCAAAATAAATTGTAATCTCTAGAAAATGCACTCACTTTTTGTCCTAAATGCAAATGACAAACATAAGTTTGCTTTTAGGATATCACAAGCTGCAAGCTTCCTTTTGTATTTATGTTGATACCAATTAGCAGTAAGTACAACAAGCCAGTCAGATATAGGTGAACTTCACAGATATTTCACATTGTAACTATAAGTAATAGCATTTTCCATCAAATGAGTTCAGTAATTAAAGCACAAATCTGATACTCTTACAGCATATGTATACGATGACAACTCCTCCTAGTGGAAGCACATCTGACACAGCAAAATTCAGAAAAATACAGATTTCCTATGTATAATACCAGGCTTTTGCTGGTACCAGCTAGCTCTACGTTTTTTCTACCCTCTTTACGGATTTAAACTAGATTCATCCAACTTTTCAGTACTATAGAAAACCATCTATGGGCTTTTAAGGAAGATGAAAATCACTTCCCTTTAAAGTTTGCTGCTATAATGGCATAATATGGTTTATTTACACACATAAATGAGAATCGGGTTTCAAACGAATTTAAGGTAATCTTTTACTGTAGGACTATGCCTCACCACTACCTCTTAAAACTTTGGGCAAGACTGATGTGATGTAAAGTAACTTACACGTACCACGAACAATGAAGCTCTGCTGATTTACTGGTGCTGGGAGTGCAGCCCTCTGTGGCGCCTTTTTGTTTCCTCTTTCACTCATACTTTGTGTCAACTGTGCCAGGAATGATTTCCATGTGAATGAATCCCCTGCATTTGTGTGAATAGACTACTCTGTTCAACCAATTCCATCTCGAAGGGCTCAAACTGTCACAGACGTTACACATGCTGTTCAGCCTGAACAGAGAGGAGTGGTTTTTACAGTAATAGCTCAGAGCAGACAGAGTAGGAATATGCAGTATCACACAATGCACTGAGCAGACTATCAATACTGTCATTCATTTATTTTAATCCCTGATTTGTTTCATGTTTCCTTGTTCAAATCATTGTTTCAAACTATCATAATCAAAATATTTTTGGTAAAATTTTGATAAATTGTTGTGAAGGACTTAAGGATACTGAATTCTTTGAAAATAAACCATTCACATAAATATTGTTGGCAGGCTAGGCACTGAAGTGACACTTCTAACCTGGATTTTTAGCTCAGTCTGACATTTAGCAAATCTATTGCAGACTACACAGAAACAAACACAAAACATTACTCAACTTGTATATGCTGTTCTGGTCAATGTTTATGTAAAGAAAAAGTCTACAAAATACCAGTCGGGACTTAAACATACTGACTCAGCAACCACGCAGCAGATCATCATTCACAGCTCATTAAAGCACGGGCCTTAACATCTACTCAGACTATTGTGTCAGAATAATAGAGTTATATGGACTATATCCATTTGGTCTTCTCCTGGTGATACAGCTCTGTTTTCCAGACATTTCACAAATAATATCACACACTGAGTTACTTCATCCTTATGTCAGACATCAAACCAGGTATTTTCAGTTAGTAGGTAGCAATACCTATCACCAGTAGCTTACAAGAAAAAATCTAAGTGGTTCATCATTCTTTATGTACTGCTTACAGAAGGCATAGACTAACCACTCTTCATTTACCTTCCTTACATAATAGAAGTGCAACTTTCTCCATAACATCAACATATTTTTAATTACTAAGCAGGAGCTCTAAAACACAGAAAGCAGTTTTTCACACAATATTATTCAATGGGGAAAACAATGTCACCGAGGTTCTGGCTAGAAAAAGTATAAGTGAGCTTAAAAGACAGCATGCACAGAGAAAATAAAACAACGAAATCAAAAACTATTTAAAACAAAGACCCAGAGACAACCAAAATCTCTGAAAATCCTTACGCAATGAACTACCAATAGCTGTGATGATAGCTGCCCAGGTGGTAGCCTAGGGTAACAAGTATCCCTGTATACTTATGTTCTTACAGCACTTCTATAAGCATAAGCTTGTCCTGTGAAGAGACTGATTCCATGCATACATTCTTGCATTTCACTTGCAGTGTGGATCTGGCACAAACCTGCTCCATCAGTGCAAATTAATTCAAAGAATTCTGAATGTGTCACTTTGCTCTTGCAGACTTGAACAATACTTGATCGAGCATATTGGCAATTCCCTAACTCTATGCCCAGACTAGTTATTGTCCATCTTCCCGTAATACATAAATAGTGTACTGTGTATGCTTATCGATTGACAGAAATGGTAAATGTTCATGCTTGATGCAGGTCAGATTTGCACCCTGGCAAGTGATCTGACAGCAACCGGGTGATCAAGTATCAAACAGCCTAGCATCTCACCAGAAAAGAATAGTACAGATCTCCAGATTCATTTAGTACATGCAACTCAACAGGTATTTTGAAGACTAGGGCTAATTGTAACAGCATTTCTGTGATGCAGACTCTAGTTAAATGAATAGAACTAAGATCATCAAGCATTTCAACAGAAAGTGTTGATCACTACAGTCTAGTAGGTCTTTCCTATTTTTGTATGTCTATGTGGTCTTTTGTAGCTATATGGGAATTCATTCTACCTGCACCTGAAAGCAATCACAAGCAGTGTTAGTGCAATGCTGAACTTGAGCCGGTATGCACTGTTGGAAAGACTCCACAGCTGCTTCTCAGCTTGAACAGCCGGAGCCTATAATGCACCCAACAGTAACAGACTGCAAATGCATATGCCATACAATCAGAAATCTGGTTAAAGCTAGCATGCTCAGCTCTCTGTGGGGAGAGGGGATCAAGAGGAAATGAAATTACAGCTGCAAATCCAGACTGTACACTAATCCAATGTAAAACATTCTAGTGCTGCTCCTTTCAATTCCTGAGCCATATCAACCCAGAAGTTACTAACCTCCACTGCACCAGGTCCACCATTCGCGTGGTCAAATGCTGAACTGGGTATGTGAAATGGTCCTCTTTTACAAAACAAACACACAGAACAACTGCCCCCCTGCAGAGTGTGCATTTTTTAAAAAATGTGTAGATGTAGGACCACTCAAATAAAAAGCCTGTCTCAAGTTCTTTAACTACTAGCTACTACTGCAACAGGTTTCTGAAATGTTTTGTTGTAGAATAGATTCACCTTCACCTCTCCTGCCCTTCTGAATGGGAAGGAAATATCAGGACTGCCATATTTTTTTTAATGAGGCTGCTCATTCATAATATTTGATTTTATACACACAGAACTCCTGAATCAGGCCCCACAATTTTTTGTTTAATAACAATATGCTTTTTATTTGCCTTCAGGTGCTTGAACTTTTATGATAAATTTAGGTCTTTCTTTCAAGTTGTTCTACAAATAATGTAACTTTTTCTAAAAGGCTGAGTATTTCATGTTCACATGGCCAATTAACTTTAGGAATTGAGTGCTATCTAATCTACCAAATTAGACTTGTGATAAGAATCAAATTGGCAGCAGTAATAATAACAAAATAGAGCACAGGTGTGCATTTGCTAAATTATGACCAACAAACAAATGCTCTCTTTTCAAGTTTGTTGCAGTGTAACGAAAGGACTTTGTTGGTGCTACTCACATACACCAGTGCTAAATCAATCTTTTTAGCTTAAGACACTGATAAAGCTGGTTTGAGCAAATCCAGCTGATTTTGCATTGAAATGGATTAGAACAAAAGTCTCAGTTTATCTGAGCTTGGTTTCTCCTTTTCTGCAACAGCTTAGTAGTCTTGGGCCTCTCTGCTCTGCAACTTGCCTTTGCTCTCACGTACATGTATTCATACTGCTTGGCTGCTCTAAGCTTCTGACCTGTGTAGCTAACAACAGGAATTGTCTCTTCCTTCCTTCCTTCTTTTTCCCCTCCCTTTCGCTCCTCCCCATTAGTCTAGTACTCCAAGCTGCAAAGCCATGCCTGGTACATTTCCCTGGCCAATTATCCACTCATTTTTGTTGACTTTTATTTTACAATTTCAAGCACAAGCCCTAATGTAAACTACTTCTGTTTATTTAAATAATGGATTAAGAGGAAAAGACACCAGACAAAACATTTCATATTGATTACTTAGATTATAACTGTTCCAGTTATATACTGAATCTCACAAAACCACAAACAGAATCCTAGTGACAAAATATACTTAACAATAAGATCTAAGAGAACAGGAAAAATACATTTCTGCTAAGCCATGGTGCTTTCACTTAACATAAAAGGCTTCTTTTGTAACTTTTTAGAGTACATTAAATTACTTTGAAATAAAAATATTTTTTCCTTATAAAACATAGCAAATGATAATTTGTTCAAAAAATTCCTGGTATTATTTCTAAATCAAGCGAATAGCAAAAACATCTACTGCTTAAGATGTCTGGTTACCTAACAAAGACAATGAAGTGATAGAACTGTTTAGGGGTTTAGAGCAGAACATAATGTACTAGCTGCTACCTCCAGATACACTTTATAAAGCTGCATAATAATCAATAACAGAAATAAGTAACTTTGAAATGAAAAATAATTTAGTTGTAAATTCAGCCCCCTCAAAGTAAAATCACTTGCTGATTTGTTTCTTTTTAATCAACTTATAATTACACAGGAAAAGAAAAAGAGTGCATTTCCCAAAGATGATCAATAATCATAGAATCATTTAGGTTGGAAAAGACCTTTAAGATCATAGAGTCCAAATAAGCAGGCTTATTAAAATAAATTATCGTTCTCAGTGAGAAAGAGCACTGGGCACAAAGCTGGAACAAATGTAGTTTTAAACTAAATTTTATTTTAATTTTAGATTGATGTTCTCTTCATCTTCTAAACCAAATGTCCTTGCGTACATGACATTTAGGGCTATAACTCACAAGACCAGGTAACTAACACTGAGACAGCTAGCAATAAAAAAAAAAAATAAAAAATCTCAGTATCATTAAAACTTGCCCTAAAAATCACAACAGTTCAGAAGCTGCTTTATGGGGAGCTCAGCCATACAGGGCAGTACAGGTCATAATCTCACCAACCTTCTCAGTAAGTCGATCTGCCTGTAAGTGTCAGACTGAGACTTTACTCACTAAATTCTAGCGTCTCATCATATGTGCAAAAAGCAATAGCTTATTTTTCTTCTACACCTTTAGAACCAAAGGGCTATCTAGCTGAAACGTTAAGATACTTGGGTTCTAGCTGGAGAAAACTGGTGGCGAGTCAGTAATTTCTTTGAATCTACTGAATTTACTTGCAAAAATGCTACCAGTTGTATTTTTGTGAACACAGGGCAAGTCTGATAAACAAAGAACTATTTCCTTTCCCTTTGAAGATACAGTAAAGGCAATGCCAGGATTTCTAGAGCCAGATAAAAAACCACCACAGGTAGATAACAAAATATTGAGCCAGTCTAAACTTGTGATGCCAATTCAAATTTGTTCAAAGTATTTTGTATTAATTTTGTGGTAGCAAAAAAACCACCTTTAAATGAAAGCTTGAGGTTGGATTCTATTGATTTCTCAGTCATCACCACTGAGCTTTCCTTACCGGCTGACTTCTGTACTGTGACATTCCTTGTAACAAGCTTCCATCGACCTGAGCCTCTACATCAGAAGGCTCTTCAGACTCACCTCACCGTACTGTGTAGAAATCTGCTGCAATAACGTAACACCAGTGCAGAGATGGGATGATCCATACCACTGCAGTATAGGACACCATCAAACAGAACTTTGGTTCTCAAGTGCAAGTAAATTAGAGGAACTCAGCTGTGATGCTTCAGCCAAATCCCAAATTTGCACCAATACCTGAACACCTGTTGAGTGGCACAAGTGTATCTTAGATTAGGTTAAAATCCCAACGCATTGCAGGTGAAGCATTGGGCTTCGACCTGCCATACTACTTTGCCTTTGATTGTGTTATGTCTGTAGTCTTGCGATTACCAGATAAACTCCTCATCACAAATTTTATGCTGTATCAAGTACAACCTGAAAAGCACTGAAGTTTAACACATTAAACTTTTGCTCTGGCATTTGTCTGAAGCTTTATGTATTCTCATTAGAAGAGCAAAAGACGACAGAAACAGCTCCTGTACAACTCTGGGCAGTAGTACCAGTAGCTCTCCTTTGATACATTTTCCTTCATTTGTACTCCACCTATTTCAAAGACATTCTAAGTGTTTACAACACAACACCAAATCTGCATGCAAAAGTAACACAGACTTGTACATCTGTACATCAGCAGTAGTACTCCGCAAAATGAAACTCATCTGCTGTCCTGGAGGGCTTGTTTAAACAGACAGGCTTTCAAAGTGAGCCTAGATTAGGCTCTCTCAGGGTGGGGGTGTTGGGGGTCAGGTCGGGTCTGTTCTCTGTTGGAACAAGACGGTAAGCAAGTTTCAAGACTGATGGCATTACATTGTAAAACCTGAAGTTTATTAGCACAAGTCTCCATGTCAATCTTAAAAGTCACGCTAACGTTAACTGATACATCCAGAAAACTGATGAAAGAAATACACCAGTCTGTAACAGCAGTCACTGTACAAAGTGTGTAGTTGTGAGAGGAATATATTAAAGTCTCCCAAGTACATTAAGCAACAATATAAAGAAATATTTCCATAAGATACTTAATATTGTAAGGAAATTTTCTGCTCTCAGTTCTAATGACATGGCTGGGCATGGGTGTACAAACAGAGCTTGTACACAAAAGGACAGTGTAACACCAGTCAAGAACACGGCACTTGAGGACTTCTGCCTCCTTTGGTATGAAAAAAAAAAAGTCACTCTGAGAGCTCTTCTTTCCTTCACTGAAATGTGAAGAGATTATTGATGGTTCCCAGACTTCATGGATTTGCTAATGCTGATCTTTTTAAATTTTATTGCAGTTCTTCTGAAGTCATTCTCTCTCTGGGTGTAGCTGAACAACTCTATTTTATCCCCCTCCTCAAACCATCTTGTCCTTTTCACTTTCCCTCTTGCAAGTTCATAGGTTCCTTCACTTCTAGAGAAGTCTTTCTAAACGTATTTTTAAAAAGTAGGAAATAAACTCCATATTAATAAGAAAGGTCCACACAGTGAAATGTGAGATGCAGTAAAGAGGAAGAAAAACAGAAGCTAAAACCAGCCCGATGAAAAAACATTGAGAAAATTTTAAGCTGAAGTTAGTAAAGAGAGTAAAGAGAATAGAGAACAGGAATCTAGCACAGACCAGAACAAAGATCTGAAAGCCTGCAGTAAAGCATGATTGGAGAAAAAACTGACACACAAGAATGACTACAATCTTCCTTGTGTTTTTTTTTTCCCCACCATTACAGGAGCAGTAGCGCAGTTTGACTAGTGGAAGAGTCTGTAAATACTTTAATTGCTCTGGAAGTAGATCACCACTTGGCTAGAAAATAGGTTTCATTTTTTTAAATAAACAATTTTTCTCCCCATTGTTTAAAAAACCTGCATACTTGAATTACATCAGTTGATATGCCATCTTTTGACTGAATCCCTGTAAAGTGATACCTTCTTCAAAAGAGCTTTTTTATTATCTTTATTTTGTCAAGTCTTAAGGGAGACTTAACAGCAAAGGTTTGGGATTTAAAAAAAATTGTTACTATTCCGTATAGTTGTGATGTAGGGTAAGAAAAAGACAGGAAAGCATACCGCTGAATTACAAGTGAGGTTCAGACAAGCAAATGGATCATACATTTAAAAATAACAGAACAGTCTAAAATATATCAATCCACAACTTCAGAGTGAAATTTAGGTTTAAAAATCTCCCTGTTTTTAATCTTTTAACTGTGTAATGAAACATTGAAGTTTCTGTCACTTTTTCCAAGTTACATTATGTCCACTGTGTCACAAAGCTTCCAATGTATTTTCACCACTTAGCATTTTCCAGAATGTTGAGCTATGTCATTTTACAGTTGCTTTAAGTAACTGGTTTAAGGTCCACTGCCAATGCAATAAAGAAGCATCAAGTTCAGAAAAATCTGAAACCAGGCTTTTAAGTTTTGTTATTTAGAGACAATGGTAAAACAATCAGACACTATTTCTAAAAAGGAAATCACAAAGATATCAGTCCTCAAAGATATGGGTACATAACACCTCTAAAAGACAGGCATCGAACAGAGATGCCACTGGAAACTAGGGATTCTGGAGTAGGGATCGACATTTCTAAAAACAGTTTTGGTATTTAGTATTTAAATATTTATTATTCAAAAGTTCAAAATTCTAGATGTCTCTCATTCTGGACAAAATAGGTACTGTTACGAAGATCAACAGAGAAGACCTCTGATAGAATGGAATATTCAGTTATCAGTTTCGAGAACTGATGCAGCTGTTCCACGGCCAGTGTTACAGTCCGTTCACAACAACAGCCCTCCCTGCAGGTGAATGTCAGGCTTTCCAGACATTCTTCTCTGCCAGCTTTGTTGATGCTTCCTAACTCTTCTTCTCAGGTTGAGACAAATTACCTTAGCTACCAGTCAGTGATGTAAGGTGCAGAGATGCCCCAGCCAGCTCATACATCATAGTGATATTTAGGGGAACTTTAACAAGAAAAAAAAAAAAAAATTGCAAACTTTATAGTTAGTAATAACAGGTTTTCTTTAAAGTTACTAATAACCATTTACTCTAACAACATCAGTTAATAAGGTTACAAAGTATACAGATTATAGCCTTGCCATTTTTTTGATAATTAATTCAAGAAAGAAAATTTCTAAAATAATTTATTCTGTTCTCCCACAAACTATGTCTCAAAAGTGCATTCTGTCAAAAAAGGGTTATATTATTTTCTTAGCAAGCTATCCAGACCGAACACGGGGTTAATAAATACAAGGCAATTCTGTGACATAATGCAGTTCAAGATAATTGCACAAAAGATCATTCTTTACTACAAAAAATCTCATGTATTTCCACTAAAGAATATCTGAAATGGAGTTTGTTGCTTGCTCTGTTAACAAAATGTGCACCAGATTAAATGTTTACCCATATTTCTGGATTTGCAAAATGAACTTCACATAAAAATCAGTGTACTTCTACTGTAAATACACAATTTAAACCAGAACCTATGTGCAATTTCAATGGTCATATGGAAATTAGCCCCCCTTGGGTCTAATTATAATTTCAAATTAGCAATTTTTAAAGAAAAGCCTTTTAGTAACTACATATAAACTCTTATCAATGTGTCTCATATACAGTAAACAAAAAAGCCATGATCTATTCCAAGGAAATTCTTATTTCCTTTATTTGGAAATCAAGACAGTTATATTTGATAACTATTTTTCTTCTGAAATGGTATCTGCCTGCATGCAAAGTGAATCCTTTTCTTCTTTTTTTATTAAAAAAAACCCCTACAAACACCCCATCTCCTAAAACAAAAACCAAAACAACCCACAATGCTTTTCAGTCTACTATACCTTTTATATCAGTGTTATGATAATATATCAGATTGTCTCAAACAGTTGATATTAGGACTAAGACAATATGAAAAGAGACCAACAAAACTGCAAAAAGAAAGACATAAGGGTACAGAGGAAGTCAAATGATATTATTAAAAATACAGATCTTTTTATTCATTCTAAGATACAAAATGTTTAAGAAGATGGAGAGCTTCAAAAACACAACCATACAATATTCAGTAAATGAAACTTTTACTGACTCTCCAAAACTACCACTAGGTTCCATAGCTGAAAAAATATTCATGGAGCAGGGAACTGCTATAGCAAGCCTAATGATGAGGGGGTTAGAATAAAAAGTTAGAGCATTGGGCTTTCTTTTCTGACAACATAGTTCAAATATCAAGTAAGACAGTACAATAAATGAGCCAGAGGGCCCTCATCCATTCTCCAGCAAACAACACACCACAAAAGATCCATACATTATGCCAAGAAAATAATCAGCAAGAATGAGCAGCCTTGGAAACAGAAATTCTTGACTCAGAGTCTGGTTGAAGGTCACCTCTCTAACACTGCAAAGTTCACTTGATTTGCATTTGATATATTGATACGTAAAGGAATTTCTGAGTTGATTATGATCTTTTATTTCCTGCCAATGATCCAAAGACAGAAGCAATTATTAATCTTTTTGAATTCATAGCTTGGTGAAAAGGGACTAAAAGAAATGCTTCACATTATTGAAGGAGCTACTGAAAATAGACAAACTTTTTTCTAATTTCTATTAAATTAAAAAAGAAAGTGTCTGCATAAAGGAAAATTCAGATTTAAAGTTTCTAGTTTCCACAGCAGAACTTCCCTATAAATTAATAAACCTACATCCAATTTGCTAGTTCAGATACTGCTTAACAGCTTCATAAAATTCTTGTTAGCTAATTAAACATGATGAACTGATGTTTACTGATTTGCTAAACCCTCCCTTTATTTCAAAACAAACCTACACTACATTTTTTTTTTTCATTCCATGATGCTTGAATCAAATGAGATTAGACACAGCTAAGAAAGCAGCACTAATCTGATGACACTACTCCAACAAATAAAATGTCAGGCTTTTCATTAAAAATGTACAGAAAAGACTCCAACAGTGGCTAGATTCTTTTCCTTCTTTTCAGAAACCCTTTTATATGACAAAAAGAGTTCTTAGCCTGGCATCTAATTATAATTCTAATCACATAATCCACTGCAAAGGATTATGCAATCCTTGCACAATTTGGAGATGTAACTTCTGCAGGAGTCAATAATGCACTTAGATATGTATCTTCAATGCAACAAATCAGGTAAGTGTCTAAACATAGGCACTGGTGATTGCAATCAGCTGCTGTGTCAGGAAAAAAAATATGGGCATGAAATAACGGTTGCTTTCAAGAATTTTAGATTTAGCAGTTTATTATTTGAACTCCGTTTATTACTGAGTGTCACCAAAGAGGAAGACACAAAGAAGCATTTGCTTCTTTATGAGCACTTGAACAAATGCACATGCACACAGAGGGCATTCACTAATCCAGTCCATCATTATAATGATGGTAAACTGCTGAACGATTTTCCTTCACAGAATCACAGAATGATAGGGGTTGGAAGGGACCTCTGTGGGTCATTTAGTCCAACCGCCCCTGCCGAAGCAGTGTCACCTACAGTAGGCTGCACAGGACCTTGTCCAGGCGGGTCTTGTACATCTCCAGAGAAGTAGACTCCACAACCTCCCTGGGCAGCCTGTTCCAGTGCTCCGTCACCCTCAGAGGGAAGAAGTTCTTCCTCATGTTCAGACGGAACTTCCTGTGCCTCAGTTTGTGCCCAT
>Ga0065711_1044952_pt1 | contig 13773 bp, 4 predicted proteins | sample Hoacrofraction12_FD_59098 | JGI IMG/M metagenome (GOLD analysis project Ga0065711, IMG submission 59098) | Hoatzin crop microbial communities from Cojedes, Venezuela - Epithelial fraction 12 v2 (version 2) | ecosystem: Host-associated > Birds > Digestive system > Esophagus > Crop | place... | reverse complement strand
GGGCTTGAATATCTCCAGAGAAGGAGACTCCACAGCCTCCCTGGGCAGCCTGGGCCAGGGCTCCGTCACCCTCAGAGGGAAGAAGTTCTTCCTCGGGTTCAGACGGAAAAATGCATGACTCTCTACTTGTTGAAGGTGTACCTAAAACCTTTGCTGATGCACTATGCAACTCTCATATTCTGAAGCAGAAGTTTTTATGATAGAGATGAAGGAAATGGAAAAACATAAAATCAAAACGAAATTACTAGAGATTAAATAGTTTTTATTGCCAAATCAGCAACACACAGCTAATGGAAAATATTTTCTACAGACAGATGGGATAGTCAGCTATCCCAGGAGCATAAGTATGAAGTATCTGTTAAGATTCTTTTTTATACATTTGCATATAAATATAAACATCATTAGTAGGGGCTAATTGCCCTGTAGGAACTAAAATGTGAGCATTAGCATCTTCAGGGTTGCTGGGATTTTTTTTTTTTAAGTATCTCTATCACCCATCATGTTTGGTGCTGCATGGCTGCAACAGATAATTACTACCATTAAGAATCTCAATCACAAAATCAAAACCATTTGGAATGGCTTCCAGGGCCACCCAGCACAGTAAGTAACTATAGAAAATGACTATATTGGTTGTTTCGCTCATGCATATTCATAAGGGCACTTGATTTGACTTTCATAGTAGGGGGCTTGTAAAAGCTCATCCACAGATTAGCCCCTTCAGAAGACTGAACATCAAAGGTAAGGAGATACAATACATCACAAAAATCTTTCTGAAAAGCAATGCATAATGCAAAGAAATACATACTGTAGCTCCTCAGAAGAAAAATACTACTGTAAATAAATGGGATTTCAACTATTTAGCTGTTTCAGTTGTACTATTGATTGAAAAGGTGAAAGATTTGTTCCGTACAAGGGTTAGTTAATATGCCACACTGCTGGCCAAAGAGTAGTTGAATCATCTGTGATGAATACTCCTGACTTGTATATAATATTTGGGAATCTGTCAGATGTATGACAGACAGCTCTATTAGCACAGTGATGTCAGTTAAAAAACCTACTTATATTTTAAATATTTCCGTGTTATTTCACTTCAGAACTTAGATGATGTTTGATTTCAAGCTTAAGCTCAGACAAGACCTTATTGACATTTAAGAACACCAACTAAACCAAAAACCCCTGTTCACAACATTCAGCTAACGTTTGTTGTTGTGGAACAACCGTGTTAAATTATGAAACAGAAATAGTAAAAAGAAATCTTCTAGAAATCTTTCCATTTTAAAAAACGTACAAACCTAATATTATCTAAAAATGAACTTCTTATTGTTGAAGTGCGACATCTGCATGACATAACACTGAGCAGGCTTTCTCCCTCCCACGGCCTACCCAATGTGGATGCAGGGCAGGGATCTGGGAGCTACCAGTTATCGGCTGGAGTGGATTTCCAGACAGTCGTGACCACTTTTGCTGGTTTTAATTTGCTTCATCTCTCCATTTTCCAACTCATCGGTCTTTCTCTGCATCTCTATCTGGTTGCTTATTTTTCTGTTCACTGCTCCTGGCAATTTCTTCTCTGTCAAATGATCAGTACTATCTGATGTGATTTCTTAGAAAATAGCATTGGGGTTGAAGAACTGGGTGCTTGACAGGAATATTCTGCTTATCTAACTTTGGCCTGCTTTGTTATTTTCCTATAAGCTTTCTTCTTCACATATAGTTGGTCAGTGCCATATGGAGAATACTTCTACCTTCCAGTGCTGCTTGACACAGTGAGCCCTAACCTCAAGAAAGAGAAACTTCATGGTTCAAATAGATGCACCAGGTCAGGGAAAGACCTTCCACCAGTAGCCTAACTTATCTGTAGTAAAGGAGAGTGACACCCACTGAAAAGCTGGAAGAAACAGCTACAGGAGGATGTTTAGGAAAACCTAGCTGTGATTTTTTTTTTTTTTCAGACAAAACTATCAGCAGCTTTATGTCGAGTTTGGGAAGAGTTTCGTGATGACCAAAGCCATGTTTTCTGGCATAGCTGCTATTCATCAGAAGTCACCCAGCTCTATTTAAAAGCTTGCAGTAGCCACTAATGCCTGTGGAAGTATAAAGCTTCTGTCTTCAGTAGAATGGTGTGAGGGAGGAAGTCCTTCAATCCTATCCACTGCAATAATTGGCATAAGAAACTACTGGTCTCCTGATGGTTTGAAGTTCAAAGAAATTTCAGTGTTAACTGGATGTGCTTCATCCGTTCATGAGTTTGAGTATCTGCCTGGTGAAATACCTCGCATGCAGCTGTATGTATAGTAGATTACAGCCCTGGTCTTGTAGAGGAGCACCAAGTAATGTGAATTTAAAATAGATTTTCCAGATTATGCATGAAGTTGTGGTATGCCATTGTTGAAAACAAACTGCAGTCAATAGGTAAATGCTTTTTTTTAGTAAGAACTTCTAATTAATCTGTATCTAAATCAATTCTTTTTTTTTGAGACTATAGCTAATGGATTCTTTGTCTAATACACTCAGCAGACGTCCCTTTTTGTGAGTATGTGTGAGAAACCAACTGTTTTACGTGCAGTTGTCCTTGAAACAGGAGTGTCTACTTACAGATATTACTAACTATTCCTTTAAAAGAACATAGTAAATACAGGCTTAAAGGCAGGCAATTGAACCCTTATTTGACCATTATCCTTATAATTATATCTCCACTACTCTTATAAGAAAATAGTATTCAAGCACGTGGCAGCTCTGGGGAATATATGGGAAAGGGAGAAGGGAAAAAGTACGATTATAATGTAGTTAAAGCACTATTAATAGCCATAGGTTGAAAAAATGTATTTTAAATATGTTAATTGCATAATATTAAGGCATTTCAAAACATCCTGCCATTTCAGCGTCTTCTAATTGACAAAACATCATTGTAGAATAGGAAGGAATCAGCAAACCGATGTTCATATTGTGTTAGTTTGCAGTGCTCCAGCATGCTGCAGTGACTTATGGCTCAGCCATGCAATGCAGGAATCTTGAGCTCTATGGAGTTCAAACTAAAATGGAAGGCAGATACATTCAAGAGGAAAAATGAGTTAGTTTGGGTTATTTCAGTTTCTGACTTGCCCATAAATATGTTGAGGTGTACGCATGAAAAGGTTAATAATTCATTAGTCACTGAGAAATGTACTGTATGCTTGATCTGGGTTTTCTGAAGATGATTGTTTAGCATAAAGGTCATAGGTAACAGAACAACTAGTTAAGTTCTTTTCACTTCAGATTTTGAAATTATTGCTCGTAATCTGTTTTCAGAAATGGGCAGTTCTAATTTTACCATAGCAGTCTGACATGTCCATTCTATAAAAAATTAATGGTTTGAAAATTAGGACAAAAGGGCATATTTTCTAGACTGTCTGGAAAATTCCAACCTATTTAAATTTTGGTAATATCAAAACACTTCAGTTAAACCTCTACAGTAAAACAAGCAACACAGCATATACCACTACTGCTATGTATAAAGACTATTCTATATTTTTAAACATTCATTTAATGTAAAGTAGTAAAAAGCGCTTTTTTAATTTTGACAGTTTGGTCTTCAGCACTATATTCCTAAGAAATACTTTGTTCCAATGATGCATATTTTTGTGGAAAACTATTCCATTGAAAAATTTTGGCTACGCTTATTCTCAGGGTTATTTCATTCTCTGTGCCATCTAGTCTCGTCATTTTGTCATGTGAAAGTGCAGAGACATGGCACACAGAATCGTGTACCTCTTCAAGTCACAGCAAATTGATCAAATTTTTGCCCTACTGGAACTCTAAGTGGATTAGGGAAAGTGGATTAGGTGGTCACAAATGGCTTTTTTAAAGTGTTCGCACTTTGTATTTTGCAGATGTCAAAGTAACTATTTAGTCTGGAAATTGTTAGCTTGATAAAACGAAATGTGAATGAGAGTTAAAAGACGACAGTCCTAGTGCACGGTTGGGAGGGAAGAGGATATTCCATCTTCTTTCCTGGATGCCCCCTGTGCTCCAGCCTCAGCACAGTCTCCCAGTGGTACTGTAACTCAGCGGACAAATCGCAGTAACAATACTGCATGCTAAAATTGAGGCTCAAAGTTTTAATGAAGAAAAGGCTTAGTTATTACTGGAGAGTTTCTAGAGAGATGTGGTAAATTAAGACAGTTATTACAGTTGTGGTTTGCTTAAACTCTTCAACTCCTGCTGCGTGATCTGTATTCTGGGTTGCCAGATGTCATGAAGTTTACTGAAGTATTGTATTTCAAATGTTTCTTCACCAGTTCTTCTATATTGCAAAGGCTTTGAATTTAAGGATTTTGTTTGGTTGGTTTCTTTGTTAAGAAGGCTGTTCATTGCTAAGAGCCAGACTTGTATCCCCTGATTAAAAATGGATAGAATTTTGGAGGTAGACATCTTTCATTCTGACTTCATTGCAAAACTTCAAAATATCATTGACATATCTCGTAAAAGGATTACGGAATGGGTGACATTTAGATATTATACAACAACTGAGCACCTAGATGTTTTGGTTTGGGGCCTATCAGAGTAAGGTAATGAGGACTGAACATGAACTAAAACAAAGCAGGAAAAAACCAATGTTCCTTTTCTAGTGTAAATTGTTTGAATCGCATGAATTCAGTAAGTTGAATTCACGGGAGATTGCGTGACATCTCTTGGCTGGTTTAGGTTCTGTTATGTGTGCAACAAAATTATTTTTGTTTAGTTACTCACCACTTCCCTTTGACCACCTTAAAATTACTGTAAAAATTCTAATTCTCCCAATTTTCAAAATATGCTGTGAGTGAAAAATTCTGTATCTTGGCAACCGGGAAGGGACAATTATCCTCTGGAAAAAGTCATCCTATTTGCCAAGATGAATTTATTATCATAATTCTTGCAAAGATATGTGAGTTTATTCCATATTTCTTCTTTGGCTCTCTTTACTGTGAGAGAGATCCCAATTCATTGATATTGAAATTGTGCAAGTTACAAAATTTAGCTCTTGAATGAGTCTTGGTGGAGTGGGTTTAATTCAATTCAAAGAAGTTCATGTCTGGTGGTACAGTACAGCTCTTGATAGCTTTTAAGATTTCTCGTGTTTAGAGAGAAGTAATTCTCAATTTAAGAAATCTTGAATTAAGATTACTCTGCATCAGAAAATGTACAGCTTGGCATTTGTATATTTTTCTATGTCAGAGAGGCACAAAAGAAATACAGTGGACATGAAACCACCCATGGTAAAATGGCAAGAGATTTAATGCAAAAAACCTTCTACTTTCAATAGATAGCTATTGCCTAAGAAAACAGTTAAATAGCAGTACCTTTTCTTTTTCTAAGTCTTCAGTCTTATAATTTAAATTATACAAGAAAATATTAGTTCTTTGTATCATTGTTCATTTAAATGCATGACATGGACTTGAAGCAGAAAAGATAGAGGGATATGTGAAAGCGAGTCTGAACTTCTGAATTACATTAGAGAGGTTTAAATTCTTCTTTGAAGGATGAAGACAGAAGCAGGCTTAGGTCTGTAAGATTAGCCACAGGAAATCATCAGCTAAATTAATAAGTAATTTGAGAATGAGTGAATGGAATAGCAGAATTTTGAAGACAGGCATTAGCTGGTTAGCCTAGGTTAGACTTTCTTTAGAAATGGTAATAAAACTTCTTTTCAGGTCATGCTATGATGTGACCTTTTCATGGTACTGACGTAAATCTCAGATTAATACATAGGGAACACAGCCCAGCACAAAAGCACGGGCTGAGTGAGCTGGGCATTCCCACCCCAGGCTCTGTGTATTTTTTTATTGTTTTGGGTTAGATTATCACTTACCTGGGAGAAAGCAATAGTGGTAAAGATGAGTATGACAGAAAAGCTTGTGACTGTTGTGTTTTATCATTTCTTCCCATTTAAGGTCATTTTTGTTCTATTTAAGCTATCGGAGGATTTGGTGATTGCAGCAGAGTCTAGCCCGACAGGAAATCTGGGTTTTCTCAGGCGAGCATTTCCCAGTTTTAAGGTAATTTCAACCATTATAAAAGTAGGAGGAGGAGCTCACTGGCAGCACAGTTGTCTCCAGGGGGGTAATGGGAGTGTTGGAGGGCACTGTCAGCAGTGGGTACATAGTGCCAGGCTGCAGCGGGACCTCCTGGCAGGGGCCTTGCCACAGCCCTCACCTTGTCCCATAAGTAATCACCAGCCTCAGCTGCACAAGATGAAAACTGAACTCTGCAAAGAATCTGAACCAGATACATTGCAAAACATATTTCATATGCAAATGAATTTCAATCAATTTCAAAATTAAATTCAATCAAATTACTTCTTTCAGTATTCCATACTTGTCACTTGCTATCTCCCCATGTCTACTACGTTTTGCACTCTGAACGGGTGATTATAAACAGGAACAGGGTTTAAATATTTCAGGGAGGCTGGCTGTCAGTATCAAGATGGCTCTTTAGCAATTCCTACTCAAACCTTTAAATCAAAACATATTTTTGGTAATTTTCATGAGTGTTTTCTTTACAGTAACATCCTTGTATTTGAAAAAAACCCAACGAATTTTATGCAAAAAAGAAATAGAAATAGTTTTGAAAAAGACCACAGCAAATCTGGCATTTCTATTTAAGTAAATATTTCCTGCTACTTGTTTAGGGTGTTTTACTCAGTTTTAGCGTTATCGTGTGGAAAATATCAAAAACCAATGAAGGGAAATTTTCCCAGAGCTTAGGTTTAAAGGCGTGATAACACGTTATTGTCGCTTTAATAATTTTTTTCATTGCCAAGTTCTTATAGGTTCGTGCTTACAAATATGCCAAGATATATACATGCATGGTTGTTGATTCAAGGGCAGTCAGCTCACAATAACCTAACATACGGTATTTTTAAACCTGTGACCAGGGTGCAAACAGGTTTAATTATATAAAATGGCTATACTACTATAAGACCAGTTATGGAAAAAAAGACGACAATCTGGATACTCTGCACAAAAATGAAAAATATATTGAAGAGGAAAGTCAAATCAAACCATGATTTGGACATTTGTTATGTATCACTTTAATCAGTCAAAGAATCAGGCTGATATGTTTTAATGCACTTAAACTGATGAATAGTTTCCATGGAGGGCTCATTGTCAAATACCTTCTTGCCAGTCAGAAGGCTGGTTGCCTTCCCTATAATTCCTCCTGTTTGTAAACCAGGCTAATTACAGTACTCTGTTCAAAATGATAGCACCCTCTAGTGTGAAAGGATGCAGTAAAATCTCTAGGAACACAAATTGCATTACAATTTTCTGTGAATTATAGTCCTTCTACAGTGTTCTTGTTAATATTCTTTAAATACTTTTTAAAACAAGCATCCTTTTATTTTTGAAATAATTTTTTGGGTATGTAAATTGCTTCCTGTAACTTGGTCAGGAAGTCCTTAGAAAGTAATATTAGTATTACTTCATATTTAGTATTATAACTGGTGGTTTTTATTAGATCTTTGCAAATGAAAATGTGTCACCCTGAATCTTCATGCATTTAAATTTTTCTGCTTTTTCCTTCATTCTTAAAATATGTATTTTTAATTCTCCAGGAACTACATAGTAATGTGCAATTTTTTAATTCATGGAATAGTAAAATATAATATTCTTTACAGATTTGTAAGAGCTATTTCTTCAAGTGGGATGAGTAACATGAAGTGAAAAAGGCTTATTTATTTTAGACTTTCTTTCTTTTGGGCAGGACTAATACTGAATCCAGATATAAGTTTCTTTTATATTCCTCTTGTAATAGAAAAACACCTTTGTAAAAACGAAAATGATGCCCAGAGTGTGGAGTTCAGGTCCTCAAAGCCAGAAATACAAAATAGGGTTGCTTTTGTCTCCTTAGATGCCCCTGAAAGCTCAGCTGTTGTTTATATGTTGGACCCTTCTACAGTGTGAAACTGATGTGCAATCAGGAATGATAAAACACGACTGTGTACGTCCTTTTCAATCGTTGTTATTCTGGTGCCTGAGGGTTTATCTCGATCTTCTGTAACATGGGCAGTTTGCCCACTGAGATGGCTGTCCTAACAGGTACTGTGAGTTACTTTCACACAATGAGCAACGTATACAACTTTTCAGTAATGACATTTCCAAATATTTCTTCAGTTGTTTGAAAGGAAAAGGCACTCGTGCATAAGAATACCAAGAAACTCTAAACTAGGATTGGTGTTTTTCTGCATTCAAGGCAGGATTTTTCTCAGTTGTTGACTTTTCGTTTACAAATGGAATGCAGCAAAACAGAAGTGCACATATATAAACGTGCCTTTTTTTCTGTGCTGCTGAAGTCTTTGCTCGGACTGGTGCTACTAGTTATTTCTTGGTAGTAGAAAACATTAAGACCTGATATTACAACTTTTGTAATATATCTACTTCCATTTCTGTGCTTATATTAAAGTTTAGCTCTTTGTGTATGTATGACTGAAATGAAAGTTCAAACCAGTGACTCACTGTCATAGAATAGGTTACTGGATTATTAATATTTTAACATTTTCCTTTGGCAAATATGAAAGCAATTGTAGCTAAGTATAGGACTTAGAAGAAATACACTGCTTCTGGATACGAGTAAGGTAATTGTTGTCTGATCCAGTAGCATTATTTTGAGAGTTACATATCAAAGGAGGGAATAATATTTCTCATATTCTAATAGGAGCTCTTTCTATATGAGTCACATTTGATAAAACTCTCTTCGAGAAGAAGATAAAGTTCATCTTAAATAATAATGATTTGCATATTCCTATTATGACAGCCACATTATTCTGAAAGTGTGCTGTGCTATTTCTATGGCTTCTGAAAACAAAAAAAGGTGAATTTCAGACTGTAAAAAAATCAGAACAAATGTTCTCAGCATGTAATTAGGCCATGCATATCATGAACATTGTTCTTGTGACTGCTTTTATAATTTTTACATAGTTATTTCAGAAAGGTTAAAAATTATGCATGCAGTCTTTATTATATTACACACATAATTTGGAAAAAAGCATTTCTCTGCACTAAAAATAATAAATTAAAGAAATAGATTCATTGTGTTGAGAAAAATTTATTTCTTGAGCCTCAAATAATTTAATTCCTTTTTATTCTATGCAAAAAGTAATTTTCTCCTAGGGGGAAATTATTGCTTAACTACTGTTATGTATTCACTGGCAGTCTTAGCCACTCAGCCAAAGATAGTTCTAAAAAGAAAGTAGAGAAAGCTGATTGAAGTGAAATCCTTAAACTAAATATGAAAAATAGAAGACTTAAGGCTTTATATGTTTCTTTCACAAAGAATCTGTAATGTTTCTGCCATTAGAAAACCATTTAAAAGAAAACTGCAGTGACTTTATCATTGTCCTGTCATGACTGCTTTAATGTATGATCACTCAGATGTTTATTCCTGTGAGTACCTTTACTCATTTCCAGGATGGGGCACACTTTAAAAAAAACAAAAGAGATTCTAGGCAGGAATGAGGAAATCCATCTTAAAATATGTTTGCCCATTATTTATTTTGATTTTGTTATTGTAAGATTAGTTTAATAACTGCAGGATGGAGGCGACTACCAAACTGGTTTGAAGTCGAAACAATTTTCATACCTGTCACTGTTGACACGCCTGGATGCCAGCATAAGCAGTTGTTATCAGCTTATAACAACCGCCCGCTCCCGTAGCCGAGACTGCTACTGAAAACAGGTCATGACGATCGCTTGTGAGTAGACCACTAAATATCGTACCAGCCAGTGAGGTGCAGAAATGTGAACGGTAGACAGAACTTTTCAAGTCATTAACTGCCAGCCTCATTGTATTTCCATGAGGATGTATGATAAAATTATCTTGCACATACTTGCGTAGGACCTATGGATTATGACTCAAATACTTCACTTGAGTCCTGGTGCAGATTATCGGTCTCTCCCTCATTCTCTGTATCAGCACATAGGAGATTTCTATCTGTACAGCCTGAGGTTGTGGGTTGCTGGAGAAACCATTCTCAGAGATTAGTATTTAAGATGGGCGTTTGAGTAATGTTTATGAGCAATATTGATGGGTTCTACATGAGCTAAATAGATGAGTGGTATCTTTAGGACAGAAGCTGTAACTATCCAGGCTAGAAAACCAGGCAAAGTCAATGAAAAATGACTGAGATATTTGTATATTAATACATTGAACGTATCCAGGAGGGAAAAGTAGTATACCATGCATGTGCAATCTAATGCAGTCTAATCCTAGTTGTATGACACAACCAGTGGAACAATAGTGCTGGAATACAGGTAGCAGGATGTGCTTCTCAGAGAAGACAGAAATACAAGGCAAGAGGAAGCATTAAGGGTTTGTCAACCTTACATGCTGCCATAACATGCATGAAAAGAGAGCCAAGCTATTTTTAAGATTAATGTACTGTGTTGAAGGGACCAAAAATGTTGATGGAAGAAAATAACCTAACTCTTTTGGAATCTGGTATGTTTACAAACAGGATTATATGTTATAGCTTGTGCTTGGTGATCTGGTTCTGTGTTTCTATATGTGTGCCAATAAAATCTGTTTGGATTTGGATTTTTTCAATTTTCTTCCAAGAAAAATCATGACATTTCATTGCTTATGTATAACTTGCAAAAGCAAGTTGTACATAGCAACTGTTACTATAGGTCTCGATCCTGGTTGAGATGGGAATAAGCTGGACCTACCAAGCCATTTTTTCCATCTCTATATTAAAGAAAAAACTATTTTTTTAAAACTATTAGTAGTATAGCAGTTTGCAAAGTGAACTCTTATTAGAATTGTAAAATAGTTCGAGTTGGAAGGGACCTTTCAAGGCTATCTGGTCCATCTCCCTGCAGTGAGCAGGGACATCTTCAACTGGATCAGATTGCTCAGAGCTTCATCCAACCTGGCCTTGAATGTTTCCAGGGATGGAGCATCAACCACCTCTCTGGGCAACCTGGGCCAGGGCCTCACCACCCTCATTGTAAAAAATTCTTCCTTCTATCCAGTCTAAATCTGCCCTCTTTTGAGTTTAAAGCCATTGCCCCCTGTCCTGTCGCAACAGGCCCGGCTAAAAAGCCTGTCCCCATCTTTCCTACGGGCGCCCTCTAAGCACTGCCAGGCTTGCTTTGAGGTCTCCCCAGACCCTTCCCTTCCCCAGCCTGAGCAGCCCCAGCTCTCCCAGCCTTTCCTCCCAGCAGAGGGGTTCCAGCCCTCAGGTCATTGCTGGGGCCTCCTCTGGCCCCGCTCCCACAGCTCCAGCTCTGTCCTGTGCTGAGGACTCCAGAGCTGGACGCAGGACTCCAGGTGGGAGGCTGCTGGATAAACAGGCTTCAACCTGTCATGAAATCATAATATGCATTATGACATTATATTTTGTTGTCATGGAAGCAGTTGCAGGGATATTCTTGATTCTGATGTGAATCTTAACAAGTCTTTTACCAGCCGTCAAGTCTGAGTCTGAGAGGCAGGTTCTTGCTTGTGTTATGCATCCCCTTCAGAGACCCTGTCAGTCACTGATTACCAGGTCGTGTGTCTGATGTAAACCAGCAATCTCACTAACCTTCACAGCTCTACAACCTTTCTACTCATCCCATTGTTCAAGTGACTAGGAAAGTCAGTTACAGAAGTTTCTGGCATTACTGCAGGATAACAAAGGCATTTTGTGACCAGGCATATTTCTGGGAATAATCCTGAGTGAGCTACAGAGAAATTGTGGCAAATCCTTGAGTTTGTGGGATTCAGAGAAACTGGTTTGCATATTCTTATTGCTAGTATTTACAAAACAGAGGTGTTACATCACAAAAACTGGATTTTCTTTCTGCTGCAGGCACTACTGAATCTTCGTTCTCATTCTGCTGGTTTTATCGCAGAGCTATGGCTGCACCTCAGGAATACAGTAGGTGACAAGACATTGCGCTCAACTCCCAGTACTCTGCAGATTTGTAGTTTTCTCTTGGTTTGGTTATAAGAAATCTACCAGGAAAGATAATTCTTTAAAATTTCTGCCAAATGATTCATCTCATCATGCAGTGCGTGTGATTTTGAATTTCACATGGCTGTACAACTGCAACTGGGAAACACAGGTTCACTGTCCTCTTCTCATGGCTGTTAAACCATTCTGTTCAGAAGAATAGCATGAATGCACTCCTGTTCACACAGGTTATTAGTGTTACTTGGAGGTGTGTGAATTCCAAGCTTTGGCCATGTCTTATTGACTGCCCTGGCTAACCTCATCCTGTCAATCTGCTCCCTGCACCAGCACAGATCTGTTCCTGGCAGATGGCACAGAGCATGACGGTGAGAATGTGCTATCCTTGTATCCCCCTGCTGACCTTCCACACTAGTATGAGTTCTGCTTAAATAATTCACAGGAAACTAATAGGGATTTCTCTCCCAATTTATTTTATTGTTTAGTTCGGAAAGCTATTGACATATCAAGGTGTTTCAGTCTTTAACATGCAGCCAGAGAAGTCATTAGAATATTGGGTCCACACATTGCTTCAGTGGAGCATTAAAAATTGGTTTAGATGGCTAGACAAATTCAGTTTTAGAGACCCCGTTGAACGGGTCTGAATCCCACTGAAAACCTGTAGCTGCCAACAGACAACATTAGCTCGGGAAGGCCGGCGGACTTTAGGCCAGGTGAATGTAAGCTCTTTCCCTGCAGAGCTGTGTCATTCAATTGTCATTGGGATCTCGGTGGAGATGCAGTTGTGTATTTTACTATTTGAGAAGAAGAATCCTAGAATGGTTATTTATAGTTTTATAGTTTTTGGTTTGTGACTGTCAAAATGCTCTGGCAATACAGGAGGAGTTATTACTGTTTGGGGTTTTTTTTTTTAGTTTGAGGAAATGGAAACATTTTGCATATTGAAGGAAATACATAAATAGAAAATGGAAAGAGATCTTGATATCACTTTCAGATAAGAGTAATTCTAGCTGTTATTTAAAAAAAAATTCGGCATAGCACTTAAGCATACGTTCAAGCCCTTTTAAAGGCAGTGGGCATTGCACATATGTTCTATTCATTTAAATCCTGATTTCACAGATAGATGTATGTATAATGCTGTGTGAAAGCAGAATCCTAGGCAAGGACTAAACTACAAATTTCTCCTAACGTGAAAAGGTTTATACTGGCCCTGCTGGCAAAAGCACCACCAAGTACATGGCTACACTAGCTAGTGAGCTTTACCCACAAGAGCTTGTATCATCCAGAAGTGATGTTCTTACTTTCTGATACTGAGTGTGGCTTACCAAAGAATAGTAATTCCAGCCAGGAGTGTCTGCGCAGGATGGCATACTCTTACTGCTATGCTACCAAATGCTTCAGCTGTAGTCTCTCCACTGTGGTACTCCTGCTGAAGCCTTCAAAAATTGGATCCTTTGATGGTTAGATTTCCTTCTGGTGATCTGTAAAGAAGGAATTTTATCTGCCTGTGCAATGATCTTTTCAAAACCCCATGCATTGCTTGTTCTTGATGCTCATATTATGGGGACTGATGTACAACCTTTTTACTATTGATGAATTTTCTGCCTCTAAGACCACACACTGAAGCTCTAGCTTCAGTAGAAAATACATTTTCTATTAAGCTGCAAGCAGCTGAAAATTGGGAGTTGCAAGATAGGATGCCATTTTTGTAACAAAAAGGTGGTGTGGTTTGCTCCATGGTGTGATGATGCTTCAGCATAATGGTTGTAGCTAATTGAAGGGGAGTGTCACCTTCACCTTAGAAATAACTTGCTGAAACAAAAGTTACAATTTTATTCTTTAAGGAATGCATGTTAGTATTGTCA